>TARA_R110000782_G_scaffold2493_3_pt1 | contig 11704 bp, 15 predicted proteins | sample TARA_R110000782 | Tara Oceans TARA_R110000782 (sample SAMEA4397859) | marine metagenome | biome: Polar Biome; feature: [SRF] surface water layer (ENVO:00010504); material: water (ENVO:00002006), including particulate matter (ENVO:01000060) such as... | depth 5 m
AAAGTTCTAGAGCTTTCATTGGCATCGTAATCTGGTTCCTGATTGTCTTCGTCTGTTGATATGTTGGGCACAATCATTTCAAACTCCATGCCTGCCTTGGCATTGATGTCTGCTGCCAACTGTCGCAGTATGCTGGGCCTCATGCTGATTTCGTTTAATGTGCCAAAGGCTTCTACTATTTGATTAAATCTCATGCTGGTGTCCACCGCTTTCTAGGTACGAATTTTACATTTCCAAACTGCTTGTTGTCCCCTGCATATCGAACACGGCCTTCGCCTTTGGTGTCCCATATCTCTGCTTTAGGTCCCGATTCAATCTGGTCAATGACTGTGTCTTTTAATATCTGAATAGCACGTACTGTTTTGAATATTGCATCAAGTGCGTTATTCTGTTGTTTGCTTAGTTCTACGATCTTTGTCATTTTGCCAGTACTTACTTTACCACTGGCCATCCACTGTGTGAAGTGCTCAGTACTGACTGCATCTAATTGTTTTGCTTTTGCGCTCTGGTTAACGTAAGTGTATATTACATTTTTAAGATCCGCAATGCCTGCTCCACCTGCCAGGAATGTGTCTACCTGTGTAGCATGTTGCTTAATGTAGTTTTCCACTTGGTCTATTCTGGTGTTGTCTACTTTAACTGGAGCAACGTTGTATATAGGACCCAGCACAATTAACTTAGAGTTTGCGTTAAACTTGCTGAAGTCTTTAATTGGAATCTGTGCACTGTCTGGTTGTCCGTGCTCAGTAAAATAAGCATGTCCCACCACCATTACATCAGCGCCTGTAATACGCTTGCCCAAGTCACTGTCTGCGCTCACATGATAGCAAGTTTCACTCTTAGGGTTAGGGCAGAAGTCATAAACACCGTCTGTTAGTGCAGGCTTGTTTAGGAACAATGCATCTGCGTAAACGAAGAATGTGTCCTTGCCGTCTAATGCAGCAGGTGTGGCCGCTTCAAACATAGCAGCCAAACTGGCAAACTGATTGGCAAATGCCTGTCTGTTTTTAATTTCTTCTGGGGTGCTGGCTTTGCCAGTACGCATGATGTAGTCTGCAACATCCTTGCCTGTTGCAGGTAATACGCCCTTACTCCATTGAGCATGGCCGTGCGGGGGTATAAATGCTCCGTTGATTCGTCCCCAGTAGATCTGTGGATTACCGTCCCACTTCATACGAACACTGTTACTGCCTTCTGCAGAGTTCATATCCTTCAAGTGTTCCAGTGCTTCAATAGTGCCTGCACTACCATAGAAGAACACCAAGTCTTCTAGGTGGTTAAAGGCACGGCCCAGTTGTTTGGGCGCTTCTGTTATAAATTCTTTTGCTCTCATTCTGGCTTCTCACCTGTTAAGTACGGCCGACTAAACCATAGTTTAAACCATTCTTCTGTACCTGGTTGGGTATTGTTTTTCTTTTCTATATTACGCTTCTCCGTGCCAGTGATAGAGATATTTTCACTAATGCCAGACAACTTACGTAAACGAGCAATGTCCTCATTTTGTGGACGCTCTTGCCAGTTTTTGTCTGCTTTTACTTTTGCTAATAGCTCTTCAGCTTTAGGCTTGGGGAGTTTAGCCATGATTGCTTCAACACTGTCCATGTCATTACCGGTAGCAGTGGGTCCCAACAATATCTTGGCCATCTCGTCCCAGTCATCTGCAACTAGATCGCCTTTTTTGTTATCGGCTGTACGTGCGTACAACCCTTCCCAAGCACTGTAGACATAACCGTTTTCTTTGGCCAGTGCAGCTAACATTAACTGCTTGCCTACGCCTTTATATGTGCTACCTGCGGGGATATTATGTTGGTGATAACGACTTACCTTGGAGACTTTGTAGATACACTCTAAGTCAATCTGGTAAAACTTATCTTTATATGGAACTCTAACGAATACGTTGACACCAGCTCTTGCTGTCTGGTATCCTTTGTTATTTAGGTGAGATTGTAGCGCATCACGAGCCGCTGCTTCTACATTTTTCTTTTTTGCTGGATCAGCTTCTGCCTTAAACACTGTGATGATGTCAGCTAATTCTACTTGTAAGTCTAAATCTCCACTCATCATGCCTGCTGTGGGCTGGTGTGCGCTGCCAATGGCCACTGTCTTTAGGCCAATTTTAGCAAGTTCTGCATCAATTACTGCCTTAAGTCCCGGAGCTTCCTGTTGGTCGTACTCTTCGGTATCAGCAAATATTACATTTTTGGATTCTGTTAGCTTGGTCATCATTCAGTATTTAGCTGAACTCATCCAGTCGATAAAAGCTATCTGCCCGGCCAACAACGAATCCTCCCACACTATACCAGCATCGCCATCAGCACTGTCGCTTACCCATTTCATACTTGTCCAGGGTATACCAAACTGAGTACAAACCTTTGCTATGCTCCAAAGTTCCATGTCAACTAAATCACAATGTTGTTTTGTCCAGTTATCTGGGTTAGTAACGAAGTTGTTGCCGGAACCTACTCGCACACCATCCTTGCCACTGGTATAGTATAGTATGTTTTCGCCCAGCATATAACCACGTTCACGCAATGGACTACAGTCAGCATCACGCTGACACACCTTAGCAACTGACGTTAGGCCCTTAATATCTGCGCTCAACGTGCCAGCGCTGCCATAGTTTACAATCAAGTCCGGTTGGTGAGTGTTGATAGCCATGGTGGTGTATAAGGCTGCATTGCTTAGTCCAACACCGATATATTCAACAGGATGTTTTATGAGTTTTTTGTCTAATTCTTCAGGCAATGCTGTTAGTATTAAAATTTTCATTATGTATTTTCAAGCAACCAAAGATAAAATGGACTTTCAAACTCCAGTACCCAATCGCCGTTCCATCCTAGATTGACCATATTGCTATATTCATTGTTATTCGAAATATACTTACTGTGGGTCCATTTTAATGTTCCTATAGATATATCATCAATATAAACATCTTCCACGTTGAGCAACATATCCTTGATGATTTCCGTTTTGTCCTCGTTCTGCACAGTGTCACTATCTTCTTTGTTGTGTAGGCTTATAACTAGTAAATGCTTTTCATCTTCAGTGATATTGGCCACAAATGAAATAGTTTGTTTAACATTAATGCCTTCAGATATAGAGCCACGGTGCACAGTTACTCCATCTAAACTTATTGAGAATTCAGGTTTTTTGTCCCAATATGTCCCACTGACATTTATTTTAAAATTAAGATTTTCTTTGTCCATTATTGATGGCCTCAATACTACCACGGAATTCATGGAATCCAGTGTGTGTTAATACAATTTCCTTATGGGCAAATATTTTGCCTCCCAGGTCACGCCATTTGTCACAGAAGTACCAATCCTCACTCATGTAGTCGCCATTTTTGTCAAGACTGGTTTCAAATAAGGCATACATGAAAGGTTCATATTTTTTACCAACGTTGATACTGTCTCTGAATTTCTTTTCAGGAAATTTAGCTATCATCTGTTCGAATACTGTGCGCTTAATAAGCATAAAGCCAGTACCAATATGTCGTACTTCCTCTAACGGTCCTTCTTCTACCGGCTCTGGTAATCCGTTAACTACATAACGTATAGGATAACCTTTAACAGGATATAAGCCACCAATCAGATCTTTATCAGCATCCACCAACTTCATTATTGCGTCGGCGTCAAAACGAATATCACTATCAATAAACATCAAGTGAGTTGCAATTGGGTTAGTTAACATTTTGGCCGCAAGGTTGTTGCGCCCTCGAGTAATCAGACTCTCATTAACCATGGTGTCAAGACTCCAGTTTAGATTATGCTGTCTTGCCAATAATGAAAATCTAATGAAGCTTGAAAATGTTGCTTCTGTCAGTTGGCCTGCATAACATGGTATGCAGAAATGTATGTGTACGTTTTCGTAATTCATTTTATTTTCTCGATTAATTTTATAAGTTTATCTTGCTTACTGCTTAATAATACTTGTTGATTATGTGCTAATACTGGTATCATTTCCTTGGTCATAGTTACAAGTTCTTCATGCGATTTTTTGCTTAGATCGTATGCAACAGTAAAGCAGTCAAACATTCTTTCTTCATTATTCTTGATCTTGTCATAACCTTCGTCGAACCAATCATCAAATGTTTCATACCCCAACTCTCTTAGCAGCTTTAGGCTACCAGGTGCACCCACAATCACAAAAGGCTGCATATTGAGAATAGGTTTAAAAGTTTTTTCTGTTAAGAACACATTATTTTTACTGAAATGTGTTTCTAGAACAAGATTAACATACGCATCCTGATAAAAACGTTCATCTATTAATTTATGATTATTGTGTGCGTTGTCATCTAATTCATCAGCTAAAAAAGGAATATGCATACTAAAGTTATCAAATAGATCTTCTATCTTTTGCCAATGATTTTTCCATCTATATACAGGATCTATTAGTGGTTCGTTGTATTCTCTTGCGTATTGTATCCCACCGTAACTGAAATAACCTTCTGGAATTAAACCGTGATACCAAAGACTACTGGCAAATATCTTCCTGAAAGGTTTATCTATCCTGGATAAACATGTGAATTTTTTGCTTCTTGCAGCGGTAGTTATTTGTCTGACGTATTTCTTTTCTCGAATATGTAGATAACGATAATAGACCTCATCGTCCGGGAAATATATAAACGGATCTTTTTTATCTGCAGCCTTATTGGCAATTACGAAACGTATATTTTCCATAGGGACTTTATGCGTCTCACACATCGCTTGAAGGTTATTCTCGATATGACTTTTAGGATCGTCGCCCTCGCTGTAATAGAATAGTATCTTGAGCGTGCCTTTGCGGCAAAGTTCTTGAGCGTCATTGCTTATTAGTCCAATATAATCGATTTCCGGATCAAAGAAATTCAAGTTAATTGGATACGTTACCGGACCGGTATCCTCAACTATGTCTGACACCAATACGGTGCTGTAGGGAACTCCATCCGTCTCCAGATATCGCAGTAAGCGAAACTCGTAGCTGAATGGAGGAGTAATACAAAGGTCCCACCAGTCATCGCTCTTGGGAACGATGTCTGTTCTTGTTACTAGGTTAGGGACAAAACCGTGTGGACCTTTGCGATCAAACGCAAAAGTTATCATTATATTCTCTTTATTCTGAAGCAATTTCTACTAGTACACCGGCACCAACAAGTTCTTGAACTACTGCTTCAAGACTCGCTACTGTGTCAGCGTCTGCGATACCGGATACTTCGTCAGTATCTCTTACTAGTTTACTCACCTTGATGACGATGATTTCTTCGTGCATTTTTGCCATTGTTGAATTCCTTTAATATGCTATTATTTATTTTTAACATGTACTGGCATAATTTTTTGAACTATTCCTGGCACAATCAGTTCCAGGAAGGTTGTTATACTTGGTTCGTTTGTTCTGAACCAACAGCCATATAAGTAACTGCCTTTATTAGACAGCATAAGTCTAACACCTGCACTTAACTTTATTTGATCATCAAGTGACAGTAGATAGTTATAAATTTGCGTTTTAACTTGGTTCCCCAGTAATCTATCACGCAATACTACCTTGTGCGAGTAGCCAGGATACTTTGATAAAATCTCGTGACCTGCTTCAATCGCTGCCAACATTGTTGGCTCGGGCGCCCAAATTGCTGCATAGGTTCCTAATCTGCCTACTTTTTTGTTTATCCTGCTGGCGATGTCGTATAGCTGCTGTTCATCATCTGAAAACATATGAACACTGTCATCTAATATGGTGTATTTTAGATTAGGAATAGCTCTGACAATAGTACCGACGTCAATTATTTCATTGACATCGGTATTGTTTGCATCTCCGACTCTTGAATTACGTGCAGAGTAATAGTGCCAGGAACCACCGAAGTTATAGCTTATGTCACGCAGACTATCTCGGTAACCCTGTACACTTTCTTTAGTTAGTTCGCGTGTTTTATTTCGCAGACATGCAGCAAGCGCGAGTGTTATCTCCAGCTTGTAGTGATACTGCTTGAAGAACAGCTTATCGCTGTTCAACTGCTGTATTCTAAAGTTAGACCACAGTATACTCATCGCCCTCTGGTGCTTTCTCGAATTGATGGATAACTTCACTCACCGCAAATACCACTGCACCGTCAACAAAGTCTGCAACAATTTTTGCACCCAGTGGTACTGTTTCAAACAAAATCTTCTTACTCAGTGGTACTTTGATAATTTCGTTAATTTTACGTGCCAGTGGACGTGCGCCCATCTTAGCGTCAAAGCCAACTGCAATCAAGTGCTTGCTTAGTTCAGCTGTAATTGACAAGTTAATATGCTTGTCGCTTAATAGTATATTCAGTTCTGCAATAAACTTGTCAACAATGTGATGCATACTGGACTCAGCAAGTTTGTTGAACTTACAGATAGAGTCCAGGCGATTACGGAACTCAGGCTTAAAGAAGTTTTTAACTGCTTTGTCGTCCTCGCCAGACTTCTGCATATCTCTACCAAAGCCAATAGCATTTTGCTCGTTAGCTGCTGCTCCAAGGTTACTGGTTAAGATGATGATAGAATTGCGAGCATCTGCTTTCTTTCCATTACTGCCTGTAATAAAACCCTCGTCCATTAAGCTCAACAAAATATTAGTAACGTCGGGATGTGCCTTTTCAACTTCATCAAACAGGATAATACAGTTGGGGTTCTTTTCAATGTCACTAATAAGCAAGCCACCGCCCAGGTTGCCATCTTCAAAACCAACATAACCAGGGGGCGCACCAATCAATTTAGCAACAGTGTGCTTTTCCTGGTACTCACTCATGTCATAACGCAACAACTTCATGCCCATGTTTTCTGCCAGCAACTTACTGAATTCTGTTTTACCAGTACCAGTAGGACCGGTAAACAAGAAGCTACCAATAGGTTTGTTAATTGCTTTGAGTCCTGCTCGTGCAACATAAATCTTTTCCAGGACCTCATCAACAACCGTGTCTTGTCCAAACAACTTGGCTTTTATGTTTTCTTCCAGGTTAGTCAAGTTCTTGTTGGTATTCTCATTGCCCAACTGCTCTGCAGGGATCTTGGTGCTGCGACTGATTTCATCAACAATGTGACTGCGACCAATTACAAACTTACCACCTTTGACTTTTTGCTTTGCACACGCACTGTCAATCAGATCAATTGCTTTGTCAGGCAAACGCTTGTCTGTCTGATAGCGAACGCTTAGGTCAACAGCAGCGTCGATTGCTTCATCAGTAATAACACCTTTGTGGAATACTTCAAACGCAGTACGTAAGCCACGCATGATGTCTTTTGCAACACCTGGAGTAGGCTCGTCAACTGTTAGTCTATGGAAGCGACGCATCAGTGCACGATCCTTTTCAAAGCTCTGTGTGTACTCTTCCCAGGTTGTGCTGGCAATAACCTTAAGATTGCCTTTGGTCAGCGCAGGCTTAATCATGTTTGCAAAGTCAACGCTACTGCCTGAGCCTGATCCAGCACCACGCATCTGGTGTGCTTCATCAATAAACAAAATACATTTGCCTTTTTTCTGCAATGCTTTGATAACATCCTGCAGTTTCTCTTCGAACTCACCACGATACTTGCTACCAGCCAACAAACTACCAATGTCTAGATTGTATACTGTAAAGTCTCTGAGATATTCAGGAACTTCATCGTTCATGATGTTGAGCGCAAGTCCTTCTGCTATTGCAGTTTTACCAACACCAGCGTCGCCCACCATTAGAATGTTACTCTTGTTTCGCTTGGCCAACACTTCTGAAATTTCGTTAAGCTCTTGATCTCTGCCGATAACAGGATCAATCTTGCCATCACTTGCTTGTAAATTTAAATTTTCACAATATTCTTCTAAGATGGAGTCTGGACTGTTCTTACTGCTGATAGCACGTTTTGCACCACTTGCTTCCTGTGTATAGGTTTTGTTGAAAAAATCCACCAACTTTAACTTCTCGATTCCAAACTTATTGAGGAAATACGCGGCATGACTGTTGGTTTCTGCACACAGGCTCATAAACACATCGATAGTTTGAATGTGCGCTCTTCCACTAAACAACACCTGTGTTAGTGCTCGATTAAACACACGTTCCAGACTATTAGTTTTCTTGGGTATTGTATCTGGTTCCTGCGCAACCAAATCAGGTTGTGTACTGATATAGTCATCTAGTTCTACAATCAAGTTGTCTACATCAGCACCAAATTCATCGAGCATGATATTAAAATTCTTATAATTTATCAATGCATACAGCAAGTGTTCCAGTGTGACATATTCGTGATTGTGAAAACTTGCTTTTTCGACTGCTTTCCCTACAATCAACTCGATTTCTGGTGTGGTACCAATTGAACTCATTAATATTTCCTTTAAATTGTATGAAGTTATTTTACTTGAAATCAGTATAGAAGTCAATACCCATATACTTTATATACCGTTCTGTACTTGTTTTATTAACGCTAACTTATCGTCACTGAGGTTTTTTGGTACAATTAATTTAACCTCTAGATATAGATGCCTTCTGGTGCCACTTACAAGAAGGCCTTTTTCCTTAATGCGTAATTTGTGACCATGTTGTATTCCTGCAGGGATTATCACGCTGAAAGACTCGTTGAAACAAGTGTCAACTATTAATTCCTTGCCAATAATTGCATCCAACACATCAACTTCGATGCTCTGATAAACATCATCATTCCTAATTTGGGTATTAGTTGGTAAATTGATTATCACAACCACATACAAGTCACCACGGGGCAAACCCTCAAAGAAGTTATCTCCGAGACCCGTGTACTTTATATTAGTGTTATTGGTGATACCGGCGGGTATTGTTATAGAAACAGTTTCCCTTGCGCCGTTTTTCATTTTAACACTTAATGTTTTATATTGGTTCGTTAAAGTTTCTGAAAATTCCAGCTGTACTGTTACTCGTAGATCCTGATTACGTCGTGCTGACCTTCTGGCTTTTTGACTTCCAAAATCATCACTAAATCGAAATCCAAAATTCTTAAACAAATCATGCATCATATCAGGATTTGTTTGCGCATTGAATCCTGTATCAACCCAGGAATTAGGATTGTCATACTGTTGCCGTGCAGACATATTACCCAACACATCGTATGCTGTTTGTATTTCTTGAAACTTGGCGGTGTCGCCACCCTTATCTGGATGATACTTACTAGCAAGTTTTCGATAGGCTTTTTTAATATCTTCCTGGCTTGCAGTTTTATCTATGCCTAATGTGTGATAATGACTCATTGCATTTATTATAAGGTGAAAAAGACAGGCTGTCAACCTGTCTTTTAATTAGATTGAATCTAAATTATTAGCTTGCCAGGTATGCCTGGTATCCATCTTTCGCTGATACAAATACTGAATTTGCCGATCTGAATGCATCCCCAGCATCAGCGTCAGTAAAAGTTATTTTTTGGGTTGCAGCGTCGTAGGTCGCGTGTCCTGCATCAACAGCCGCTTGCACGTTTGCTAGCATATTTTCCTGTTGTGTGAGAAAGGTAGCGTAATCGTCTGTTGACAAATTTGTTTTAATCCAGACTGCATGATCAAGTTTCAACGACGAGGCATCCGCCGCTGTAAACTCAGTCTGTAATGACCCGCCTGTTTCTTCTTTCCACTGATCCCATAAACCTGCATATGCCGGCGTCACAGAGTCCACGAATGCTTGCTCTGCTTCTTCGCTGATCCAAACGCAGTTTGAACTTGCGTTATGATATACGTTTCCTGCTTCTAATGCGACATTGAACTTGGTCTCTCGATCTGAGATTGCAGCCTGTGCTTCTGTTAATGCTTCCCCTGTCAAGCCAGTAACCCATTCTTCGAATGTAGTGCTGCCTGTTTCTGATGTGATTTGTACTATCGCCATTTTTCAATGCTCCTGTTATTATTATTATTTATCTGATTACACCAAAGACATAGCGCCAGAGACAGCCGCAATTAACGCACTTTTAACATTAATGTCATCTGCTTCTTCATTTAGGGTATCAGTGTTGACTAAATCCCGCAAAAGTTCATTGCGTTCGTGTACTGAAATATCGCCATTGGCAAACATCTCTTGCAATTCGATTGCAATTCGAGCACGTTCTTCGGCCCAGGGTGATCCACAGGTTAATAAGTTCTTTAATTCTTCCATTTTAATATCTCCATAATACCGAGTTAGCAGCTTTATCTGCTTGCACCACAATGATTTTTTTCTTAATTTCGCAATAGGCTTTACTAGCATCGCCAGCTGCTGTGCGTTTAGCCCAGTCGCCCACTGTTTTTTTCATTGGCTCAACTAGACGTATAACATCTTTTTGTACTGCGCCTTTGCTTTCGCTGTATAGTAAGAACCACTGAATATCATTGACTAATCCGGCAGCATGAGACTGTTGTAGCTCTACGGTGTCGCATTGTATATTGTGTGCTCGCTGACGAATGTCAATGATTCTAGCACTTTGATTGTCGTCCCAAAAACTAGGAATCCATTGTTGTATACTGGCACACCCAGATATTGAAACTGAGGTTAGTGCGATTAGCAAAAACTTTTTCATTTTGCTTCTTCTTTCTTTGGTTCATAATATTCTTTATATTTGATAATTATCTGGCGTTGAGTAGCAATTAATGTGCGCATTTCGGCAATAGTCATGCTTAATTGTTGATACCCATCGCTGGTTAAACCAAATAACACCACACTGTCCTTATTTTCTTCCAGTTTAGCAAACACTTCCTCTGCATTGTCCTTGGTGATAACTGTCCATTCAATTGATTTTAATGACAATGGATCGGGATCAGCGATGCGTAATGGGGTTTTTTCAATTGGCTTTGCTATTACTTCCACAGGTTTAACCCTGGCACCAAAAAGATCCCAACTAGCGCATCCAGTCAGACTAGTTGACAATAACAGGCTTGTAGCGAGGATTAGCCAACGCTGGGCATTCTTTGTTGATTTCATTTGATTTAGTTGCATTTTGTTCTGCTTCAGTTAACGGTGACCCGCTGGCTATTTCTATACAGCGTAGTGCATTAACAGTGCCTTTATTAATTGCTCGTTGAATACTATCCGGTTTCGCCACAGCCAACTCACCGATATCTCGTTTGCTGCCGTCTGCACTGGTGCTGAACCTGTCGCTCAGTGTCTGCATATCCTGCCGCTGTGCTTTTACTGTGCCGGCTAGCTCTGTATTAAGTTGTTGTATCTGTTCTTGATCTGCTTTTATTTGCTCAATAACCATGTGTTGTAGATCCACAGCGGCCTGCAGCTTTTTTGCATTTTCTTCGCTTACTGCAATGTCTGCACGTAAACCAGTCACATACCATAAGCCAGCCGCACCGACTAAAACTATCGCTAGGATAGCAACTATTCTGATCAGTGCGGTAATGCCCATATTAATCTAACAATTTACCCAGTGTTGCAGGACCAGCAATACCGTCTGCTGTTAAACCGTTAGCAGTTTGCCATGCTTTTAATGCACGTTCTGTACCTGGACCAAACGCACCGTCAGCACCAATACCTAGGGCTTCTTGCATCATTTTAACGCCGTCGCCCTTAGAACCTTTACGCAGTGTACCAATGTCACTTACATCCATGTCATTGTCATCATCGTCATTTGCTTCTGCAATGCTAACAGGATTACCAAATACTTGCATTGCTTTAGTATAACGTGCCTGACGATCAGCGAGACCGATGTTGCCACCGTTGATGATCTTAGTCATTTTTGTAACATCATCGGTGTCGGCAATGTTGTTGAGTTTCTTAGTGTCCCAGAACCAGCAA
>TARA_R110000782_G_scaffold70310_5_pt1 | contig 11696 bp, 29 predicted proteins | sample TARA_R110000782 | Tara Oceans TARA_R110000782 (sample SAMEA4397859) | marine metagenome | biome: Polar Biome; feature: [SRF] surface water layer (ENVO:00010504); material: water (ENVO:00002006), including particulate matter (ENVO:01000060) such as... | depth 5 m
AATTAGTCTCCCAGTGGAAGGCATGGGTATCAACGGTGGGGAAGGCATATGAAGAGGAACTATAAGAAGGCATATACAAAGCTACTGAAGATGGGCTGTCCTGTCCTGCTAGGAGACGACTACGGCAATGAAAGGTTCTTCCGTATCAGTGCTGAGGACAACGATGATATCATATGGGCTGACTACTATCAGATGGACTTGGGAGACTGGGGCGTTAATCAGATAGTGGTAGACGTCCTGTCACAGAACGGGCTATATGCAGAGTGGATTAACCCAGGCGTATTAGGAGTGCACGAATGTTAAAGTTAAAAGAGTACATGTTCAACTTCGAGGGTGGCGGATGGAACCGGGTGATGGCAAAGACCCGACGTGGCGCTATAACATTGGCACGCAACAAGTACAAGGATAGTGAGCACACTATTCTTATCGAGGAGTCTGTACGACTATGCACTAAGGAGGACTATGATGCACATATGGCAATGTTCTACTAAAAGACGCAGCCCTGTAGCCAGCGAGTTACGTACCCCGCGGTATAGACAACGGATTGTTACTAGTAAGCTGCATAAGCAACCTAAGCACAAGGGCAGTAGGTATGAGTAAGATCGAACAGGAGCTGAGTCCAGAAGTGCAGGAGCACTGGCAGAACAGCCCCATGAGTAAGGCAGGGCGTTTGGCTATGGAGCTTAACGCAGAACGAAAGCGCCTTAAACAAGAGATGGAAGAGCTGCAGCTAGAAGTAGAGGACCTCAAGCCTTCTACCCCTACCGGTACTATAGACAGCTACGTTAAATGGGTAGCTACTATATTCGGAGTGATAGGAGTGTTCCTTATAAGCGCAGGGCTAGGAACAGCCGGGCAGATAAGCTATGCCATGGCTGCAGGTGCCTGGGTATATGTTGGCCACTGCTGGAATGACAAAGCAATTATGATCGGCAGCGCTATTACCGGTACGGCCGTATGTATGAACCTAGTAGAGCAATTGGTGATATGACCGGCGTTATATACCACCCCGATAACTGGGCGGTGGTAGAGATCACTAAGAAGAGCCGCTTTGGCAATACAGGGTACGGCCGTAAGGAGGTTGTGTTCTATAAAGTGATCGCTGAATGGGACGCAGAGCATCCACACCCAGACACGGGGAGTTTAAACAGCGGGATAGAGAGCGTATCAGTACAGGGCGATGTCATAGAGTTCCTAGGACCGGCCGGTGCTGTATACCGCTGTAATAAGGGGGCGTATAAACTAGGGAAGATCCCCAGCCAGCTGTACAAGCAGCTAGTAGACAATTCCCAAGAACGAGGAGCCCCCGACTACTGGGTGCGGCTAATGAGCGAACATACCGATTGGAGTAAACTAGTATGAACTATAATAGCTATGACGAGCTGCTAGCACTAGTCGCTGTGCTTAGGGCTGAACATCCCAATATGCCGGACGATGATCTGAACAAGCTAGTCAAGAAGACCTTTAAGATAGACCAGGCAGCGCTTAGAGAAATAGACGGGATATCAGACGAGTTCGATTTAGGACAATAATTAGGAGTATGCAGTATGATTAATAAGCAAGCAGTAGTACAGTGGGTTAATAAGGACAATCTCTATATGGTGTTGAATTACGCGGTGACATTCGTCGCGGGTGTAATAACGGGCAACCTACTAGCCCAGGCAATACTGTACTTCATATAGCCGTTGCCTTTATGTTCATCTTGTTGTATAATAGACATCTATTAACGAGAAAGAGTGTTTACTATGAAACTAGTTATCCAGACACAAATCAAAGAGAACTACGGCGCCCATGATTGGGATGGTACCGGTGAGTGTCCCCAGTACTGGAAGATGAAGGGTGGATCAACGTACGTAGTAGAGAACATCGATCCACCGACAGCCCGTAACATCGAGATGGACGGCCTATCAACGCTAGCGCCGCTGCTCGAGATGCTCGAGTCTAAGGATGAGTCTTTCGAGGAGTACGTCCTTGGCTACGAGCTCGAGCAGGACGATGCTGCTGTATGTGAGCATTGGGAGACTCCTATCACGTTGGAGCAGCCTGCAGACGTAGAGGCGGGGATGTGGAGAGCCACTAAGACGTACATCAACGGAGAGTACGGCTACATGAACAAGGCAATCGCAGAGAAGCGCGAGAGCTGGCTGCTAGGCTATCCGTCTAGCTTGCTCGTTACGTGGGTAATGAGTAACGGTGAGATGGGCATAGGGGTCGACTGGCTAACACAGCAACTAGAGGAGATCGCAGCATGAATGAGCATGATCAGATCGAGGCACTGCAAACTGCAGCCTATAAGCTATTAATTGAGTCTGTGCAGGATGGGGGCAATCCCCTAGCGATCGCAGGTGTCTATGTTGCAACGGCCCTTAGGGTGTATAGAGAGATACTGGATGACGCTGAGTATGATAGCATGGTAGATGCAATCTCACTTAACCGATACGCTCAGGGGATCACTCCAGAAACTACTGATGCGGTGGTACACTGATATGTGCAGCATATTACCTAATCCAAATGAGATGATGACTCCGTTCGAATGGTTCTGCCACGACAAGTACCAACAGTACGTAGAAGAGTGTTTCGCGGCGGCGGGGTCTGTCGTGCAGAAGGAAGTCAGTAAACAACAATACGTAACTATCAATATGGCATATCTCGAAGCAGAGTTTATGGTTAGGGAGCTTAAAGAGCTAGACCAGACCTGGGAAGGCCACGATCGAAACTAGTGTTGTCTTCTACCGTATTGTATTGTATAATGTACGCATATTAATGAGAGAGACTTTGTTATGAAAATTACTTTGAATGAGATTAGAGCTATTGAGAAGGCTGAGGGTTATGATGATCTATCTACCCTGGACCAGAAGTTCTTTGATATCCAAGAGCGTCTAGCTCGAACCGAAGCAACTGCTGCTTTCGGCATAGGCCTTGGTGGTGTTGTCATGGCCCTACTGATCGCCCTGATTATTGTAGACGTCGTATAGTATGAGTATTATAGAAATCCTGGGGATGGCTGTCTTGGCATATCTAACGCTTAGATTCCTTCCCCACATCATCATGTTCGTTATTAAGACAGTTGTAGTACTGTTAGTAGCGTACGTCCTTATATCATTCTTATTGCCTGGTTCCGTACCAACGCATATCCCTACACAAGGAACCCCCAATGTCGAAAAGCCATTCGCCCTCTTATAAGTTCATATCATACCCATACCGGTGTGAGTTAGGATCATCCCCTAACGCTAAGGTAGAATACAGTATTGAAGATAAAGACCTTTCCCTCGACGATATGCTGGAGTCGTTCCAGTACTTCCTCAAGGCTGCAGGGTATCAGTTCGATATCGGTGCACGGATTGCTGTTGTAGATGATATGCGCTCTGATGGCACCCAGAGTGTCATGGACCTCTGTGATGTGATAGAGATCGATAATGAGTTCTCAGGTGCGTATATGAGTATGGCCGATGATATCAACGGTACACAAGATGCGTCCCCGTATGATATACCTGAAGTAAATGTTGATCGCTTGATCCGCAACTCCTTCTCAACCCCAGACGGTACTGTCTTAATATCGCGTTCTCGACACGACTATCAGACTCACACAGATGCCAATGGCAAGTGGTACATGATAGACGGTGGATTGGATTACCTAAAGCGCACTGGAGAAGATGACCAGGTAGATCTTACGATGTGGGATATAGAACCTCATTCAGTACAGCGCGAAGTACTACAGTGGGGTACATTCGGTATCAACGGCGACCAGCCTTTGATGTATATCAACATAGCAGATATGAGCAGCGATCATATTGGAGCTGTCCTCGATACTTGCAGACCAGATTACGTAATTAAGAAGTGCATGGAAGTAGAGTTGTTCATCCGGGGCCTAGAGCCAGACGGTGCTTTGTGATATCGATCCCATGTGCCGTACTGTATCTCTTGGGAGGACTGATAACTATAAACCTACTCACGTTCTGGATCATAGTAATCCGCGGCGACCATAGACACTAAACAATATTAAAGGAACATCCAATGAAAATGTTGAACGATAATGTGCTTGTAGCACTAATGGAAGATGAGAAGGAAGAGAGAACTACTGCCGGTGGTATCATTCTAACCGGTGCTGTTGAGACAGGGCTACAATCTAAGCCAGCTACTGTGTTAGCTATTGGTCCCGACGTACAGGGCGTACAGGTATCTGATACCGTATATTTGGATTGGCTCGATGCTATTAATATCACGGTCAAAGGTAATCAGGGGCACATCATTAAGGCGGACAAGATCAAGGCCGTCTTGTAGAAGTTGGGTACGCTATATACCTGATACCCCATTTCCTATTCGGAGTTCACAATGAACGCAGATCTACAACGATTGAAGCAATTGCTAAAAGAACATGACTGGTACTATAACTACAGTGATGATCATAACGTATGGAAGCGTGGGGAAACACGTAGCGAGTTAATACGTGAAGCAATGCTTATTTGTGAAGACCTGGGCTACGAAGAAGAAGCGAAAGAGTTGTGGTCTTATTATAGTGCTGGATCCCAGGTAGAGTAACATATGCTGATAGGTGATGGTTTTCTAATAACTATTGCTATCAGCATTACCCTAACATTGTTCCTATTGAAAAGCGAGTAGTGTAGTATGAAAGTACGATTAGGTGGTATGCCCAAACAACGATTCTATCATGGCTGGTTATATAACCGGTTCGGAATCACCAATGAACCAAAGGTGTCTGTGAAGATTGATGTACACGATACCTGGTCCATGGATCACTCTCTAGCTCATATCGTAGTACCCATGCTCAAGCAACTTCGAGATACTACCCATGGCGCCCCCATGATCAGCTACGATGATCGTCCTGAGCACCTAGTAGGTACTATCCCTAGACCCCATAGCGGAGATGTAGACGAGTACCACTTCGATGCATGGTACTGGGCACTGTCGGAGATGTTGTTTGCATTCGAGAGTAAGATCCTTCCCTGGGAAGATCAGTTTCACTCTGGTGTAGTTGATAGACACTTCATATCGCTAGATGGCGGCGGAGCAGAATGTGTTGATGGACCCAACCATACATTCAAGATCGATTGGGAAGGTCGCAGTGCATATCAAGAAAGGATTACAAACGGTTTCCGGTTATTCGGAAAATATTACGAATCACTGTGGGATTAGGAGACAGTATGAAGGCTAAGATGTACCCTTTGTTAGAAAGATGTATTGAAGATGGTGTAGCGCTCGGATATGCTAGAGCTCACAAGCACACAGATAATCCAGACGAATCTCATATGATAGCTAGTCTGGAACAGGCTATTATGAATGTTATTGATGATGCGTTCACATTTGATGACTTCGAAGAGTAGCCACGATGACCAAATTAGCAGAAGCAGCACAATTGATGCGCGAGAGCGGATGGTACTTCGATTACCGGACTCTGTTCTTATTGTTTGGAGCTTTGTTTGAAATAACGTACATATACCTATCGCAGGTTCTGCGCGTATTACTATCGATCATCGTTGTTACGGTAATCGCACCCCCCGTGGCCATACTCATGGCTACGTTTATATACATTAATGTTGTCTTTCGAAAGTAATGCTAGTATAATACCCCTATATTGATTTGAGAGTGAATTTATTATGAGTGCAATGGGACAGTATGTTTACGAGATGCAGGAGTTCGCTGAAGACCTGCTTATGTGCAATGGTAATAACTTAGATACGGATCAGGCACGTATAGCCTTTATCGATCGTTATCCTACCAATGGTCAGGTATTCGATCAGGTGTATGCTGATACTATTCAGCTTACCGGAGTTTCCAATGACCCGTATTGAAGAGCTGATGACTATTCTCATGGAAGAATGTGCTGAGGTTACCCAAGCAGCGAGTAAGGTAATCCGATTCGGTGAGCAAGAAAACATAAAGGCTCTCGAAAAGGAGATCGGAGATCTGCAGTGCATGTTAGACATGGTGCATGAAGAGGACCTGATCAGCTGGACTGCCGTTGAGCAATACAGCGAATGCAAGCGGATTAAGCTTCATACCTATAGCAACTTATTCAATTAAGGACTGACATGGAAAATATTATTTTAACTGACGCTGATGGTGTCTTGCTGAACTGGGCTGATACCTTTCAAGAGTGGATGCGTGATCGGGGATACCATTTACTGAATCCCAATACCTATAGTGTTGCTGAGCAGTATGGTCTGACAGACAAGGTCAAGAAGATCCTAGTAAAGCAGTTTAATGATAGCTCGACTATCGGCTTCCTCCCTCCACACAAGGATGCACTTAGGTACGTACGTAAGATGCACGAGGAGATGGGTTATGTATTCCGTGTAATTACTAGCGTGAGTCTGGATCCGTATTCTATGCGACTACGTGAACAGAACCTACGTGACCTATTTGGTACTGCTATCGAGCATGTCATATGTCTTGATACGGGCGCCGATAAAGACGACCAGCTCAATATGTACCAGGGTCGTGATATGATGTGGGTAGAAGACAAGCCAGAGAACGCAGAGATTGGATACAAGTTTGGTCTGACATCTATTATCATGGGCCACGATCACAATGCCGGCTATGAAGGCGAGTGTGTACGTGTTAACGGATGGAAAGATATCTACGATACTTTGATAGGATAGGAGAAGTTATGCACTTCCAGCAAGCAGTAGACACTATTAATGATCATTTCGAATACGTTTCGGATGATGAGCAGTACAAGTTCTTTGAAGTATGGAATGTGATGGACACTTCAGAGGCTACCTGGGACGGTGACTGCGAGGATTACTCGTTGACTATAATGTGGTTAATGGCCGATCGCAATCCATTCCTATTCATGTGGAACCTATTCTGCAACACTGACTATCGATTGCATCATGTTAATGTAAAGGATATGAATGGTGGGCACTGTGTGCTACAGTATAAGGATATGTACGTAGACAATATGATGCGACAGTGGGTAGATGAGGGTAGTCCATCGCTGGATAGATATATCTTCAGGTTTCCTGTATACCCGCCGCTATTACTCGGCAAGCTAATTCTGAGTCTCCCCTTCGTACTATACGACATCTACCTAAAGAGGAAGTGAGTTGAGAATAGGATTCACTGCTAGCGCATTCGATTTACTACATGCAGGCCATGTACAAATGCTCCGTGAAGCAAAACAGCATTGTGATTATCTGATTTGTGGCTTGCAGGTGGATCCTAACATAGATCGCCCCCAGAAGAATCCTCCCGTGCAAACAGTCGTTGAGAGGTACACTCAGCTCAAGGCTGTCGGATACGTCGACGAGATCATCCCATACAGCACAGAGGTGGATCTAGAGGATATTCTGACCATGTATCACATTGATGTACGTGTTCTGGGGGAAGAGTATAGGGATCTAGAGTTCACTGGTAAGGATATCTGCCGCAAGCGCGATATCGACCTCCATTTCAATAAAAGGGATCATCGATTTAGTTCCAGTGATCTCCGTAGTCGCGTTGTAGCCCACGAACATAGCGACGAAATCATTTAATATATTTCTGCTCTACCTGTTGTCTTTATGGTCATCTCATTGTATAATAGCTGTATAAATTGAATTGAGAGAGACTTTATTATGATTAAGATTTTCCAGATTATTCTAACCAATGCTGAGATAGATCTCATTAACTCTTCTCCACTAGGCCACACGGCCGTAGAGCGTCAGATCCATAAGATGGACCTTAGTATGGGTCGTCAGCTAACCACTGAGATGCTCTACTCGTTCGAACATACTATGACAGTCGATACAGATGACTTAGAAGAAGCCTTTCGATTGACTAACCTATGGAATGATGAGAGTAGCATTACTCGAGTCAGTGAGAGACAGGCCTCGACTTCTGTAGGTGATATGCTAGTTACATCTAATGGTGATACGTATATTTGTGCTAACTTTGGTTTCCAGCTGGTCGACATGAACGAGCTGACTGTACAAGCAGAGGCAGCGTAATGAGCATCAACTTTGTTACAGCAGATCATTGTGTTAGCACAAACTATCGCGGTACTCTGATAAACACAAGTTATGATACGTTGATCCAGAGCTTTGGTCTCCCTACCTACACTTGCGAGGTCGGTGAGGCTGATAAGGTTCAGGTTGAGTGGCTAATCAAATTTGATGATGGTACAGCAGCTAGAATATATGATTGGAAGCAGGTGGGTACCTCACCGAGAATGATCACCGAATGGAATGTTGGTGGCTGTCGCAAAAGAGGTAAAATGGCTTTGCTGCATGTCCGTACTGTATTACTTCAAAATGATAATCGTAGGAGCGCATAATGAACGAGCCAATGTACTTTGTTGAGTGGAACGATGCGGATAAATTCTTTCACCAGTATGCCTTCGATATCCTTGAGGAAGCGAGGGCGCTAGCTGATAGACTAACTACCACTAAAGGTTACCAGGTTGAGATTCGATCAGTAAACAATGATTTGAAACTAGATAAATAGTACATATAATTATGGATAAGGATGAGTAAGTGGTTGATACAATAATGAATACGCAGAAGTTCTCGATTATAATAGAGAAGTATGTAATCGAAAAGAGATGCACCTATATGGATGCAGTAGTATTATACTGCGAATCCAATCAAATGGAAATTGAATCGGCCGCCAAGCTACTCAATACAAAGATAAAAGAGTCTTTGGAGATTGAATACGGCGAACTCAACTACCTTCCAAGGGCCAATACTCTCCCGATATGAGGATTCTCGTAACGGGACACCTAGGCTTCATCGGAACAAATCTAGTTAAACATCTTTCACAGCACGATATAGTCGGACTTGATCTCAAGAACGGCCACGATATATTGGACTGTGCGCTCCCTGCCGACGTTGGCTGCGTCATACACTTAGCAGGGATAGGGGGCGTACGGGAGAGTATCGAAGATCCTGCCAAGTACTGGCGTACTAACGTAGAAGGTACTAGACGCATATTAGAGCACTATCAGGACTGCAGAGTTCTGGTTGCTAGCTCGAGCTCACAATACGAGCCCCACCTCAATCCATACGCTGCTAGTAAGCAGACAATAGAACACATCCCACACCCCGACGTTTGCTTTATGAGGTTCCATACCGTATATGGCCCTATACCTCGTTCTAAGATGTTCTTTGATAAGTTGATAAATGATACTCTAGAGTACGTAACACAGCACAGACGCGATTTTATACACGTAGATGATATGGTGAGAGCTATTGACCTATTGATGTTTAGTGGGTATAATGGTCCCATTGATATAGGTACGGGTAGCAATGTCCGTATAAGTGATATCAGGAAGGATCTCCCCATACGACACAATACATTGGGAGAGAGGCAGAATACACTTGCAAATACCTCCAAGATGAATCAGTTGGGATTTAAGGCAAGGTATACTGTGAAGATGTTTTTAGACGAACAAGGAATTGAAAACCACCTAGATGATGAATGTATATGAAGGTCTCGATACCTATAAGACGTACATAGCGCTGCGTAATCACTTTAAGCAGGATAGCTATGATTTCTACAAATACAATGGAAAGACTCGAGTCAATGGGGATAGCTTCCTAAAGAGGAAGGACAGATTCTTCTTTGCTAAGCTCGAACGAAAGCTGTCCAAGGATGAGCGAGTATACTTCTTTGTTAGTAATTTTGTTGTGGATGACTCGAGTTGGGCAGGCTCACTTGTCACAAACGAGTCTATGACAGTGTATGGGGATTGGAAGAAGCGTATACAGTCCATGTCATATCTTTTTGCAGAGGAATGCGAGAAACTGAAATTAATCGTTGACTCTTCTGGTAAAATGTTCGATAATCTCTTTCAACCAAATGGGTCTCATCCTGCACTACTAAAGCTGTACCTTCAGAAAGAGATCTCTTTGGAGACTATGGTTATCATCGATCGGATCCTAGGATACTCGAAAGCATGGAATAAGCATTACACAGACGATATTGTTTGGGATAATGTTGGTAAGATGATAGCTAAATATAGTAGCTTTATAGATGTTGATTTAAACAAGTATAAGGCAACAATGCAACAAGTATTTACATCATGAAATTAAGTGGATAAACCGTAAGACAAAACTAATATACAACTATACAGGAAGACAATATATGAGCAATTCATTCTCTGATCTTAAAAGATCTCGTAACAACTCTCTAAAGACCCTAATCGAAGAAACCGGTAAGATGGCTGGTGGTGCACCTACTGGTGATACTAACGATCGTTTCTGGAAACCCAATGTAGACAAGGCTGGTAACGGTTATGCTGTGCTTCGCTTCTTACCTGCGGCCAAAGGCGATGACCTGCCTTGGGTACGTACATTCAACCATGGCTTCCAGGGAACTGGTGGTTGGTATATCGAAGAATCTCTAACTACTATTGGTAAGCAGGATCCAGTATCCGAGCACAACAGTACGTTATGGAACAGCGGTATTGAGTCCAATAAGGATCTGGCACGTAAGCAGAAGCGCCGTCTACAATACATCTCCAATATTATGATTGTAAGCGATCCTTCTAATCCCGATAACAACGGCAAGATCTTTCTCTTCAAGTATGGTAAGAAGATTTGGGACAAGCTCAATGATCTGATGAACCCTCAGTTCGCCGACGAGTCTCCAGTCAATCCTTTCGACTTTTGGGAAGGTGCAAACTTCAAGCTGAAGATTCGTCAGGTAGAAGGCTATCGCAACTATGATAAGTCAGAGTTCGAAGCACCTGAAGCACTTGCTGAAGATGATGCACTAGAAGCTATTTGGGAAAAGCAGCATGCTCTATCCGAGTTTACTGACCCCAACAACTTTAAGTCGTATGACGAGCTTCAGGCTAAGCTGAACCGAGTACTAGGATTGGATGGCGGTATTAACGAAGCTCGTTCACGTTCTGTCGAGGATATTGCACCAGCTCCGACTCCAAGTCGGGAAGCAGCTGCTCCTCAGGTAGAGCAAGAGTCTGCACCGTGGGCAGCTACAACGGACGATGATGATAGCATGTCGTTCTTTGAGAAGCTAGCAGCAGATGCATAAGTAGGGTTATAGGCGGGAATAGCTCAGTGGTAGAGCTCCTCGTTGCCAACGAGGTGGTCGGGAGTTCGAATCTCCTTTCCCGCTCCATAATCAAGTACGACAGAAAGGCCCCTCACGGGGCCTTTTTTTATGCGACAGCGTTTTGCATTCTCATAAAGGTTGGATCTGATGATCTTGCGGATGGGCTTGTAATTGTTGTTGAGTTGTTGACGCTAGTGCTGTTGTTATTTGTAACAGAGGAATCTGTAGTCACTACCGGAGCAATGATTTGAGGGGCCGCCGCTTTAGCATCAGCAACACCAGAGGTTGCTTCAGACACTGCAGGTGCCGACAGAGATTTCAGAGGTACTGGGGTTGCTGTCTGAGATACCTCTTCAGGAGTTAGTGCCTCACCACCAATCGAGGGTGTTGAGAATTCAGTTGGTAGGAAGTTAGACTTTGGTGATGCACCTGGAGCCTTCTTCGAACCTGCCTTAGGAGAACCAGACACGTTGTGAAATCCCCCTACGTTGATGGGTTCTTCCATTATAGTATCTAAATCTTTGATACCATATGTGGATTTGACCAGTCCAGAAAAATCTTTTATATCCTGCTCAATGAGATTATCCTTCACATTCGGATTAGCATCTTGGTTCATGTCCTCCATGTATGCCTTGATTACATCTGCAGGGGTTTTACCTTCAGTGGCACCTTCATCTATC
>TARA_R110000782_G_scaffold13976_9_pt1 | contig 11646 bp, 5 predicted proteins | sample TARA_R110000782 | Tara Oceans TARA_R110000782 (sample SAMEA4397859) | marine metagenome | biome: Polar Biome; feature: [SRF] surface water layer (ENVO:00010504); material: water (ENVO:00002006), including particulate matter (ENVO:01000060) such as... | depth 5 m
GCCCTTCGGGGCCGAACCGGTGATCGTCCGCGGCGTGGTCCCGGAGCGGTCTTCGGCCGAAGCACCGCCGCTCCCCGGGGGGCTGGAACTGATCGAGGCCAAGGTCGGGGACATCAACGGCAAGCCGATCTACATCAGCACCTTCTTCGAGCCGATCGAGGCCCGGCTGATCGCCGAGGCCGGACGCCTGAGCCGCAACGAATGGCGCCGGGTCGCGACCGAGGAGATCATCGGGCCGCGTTTGAACGGGATCATCGCCGACGAGCTGCTGCGGGCCGAGGCGCTGGCCAGCCTGACGCCCCAGCAGCGGATGGGGCTGCGTGCGTTCCTGTCGGGGTTCCGGCGCGACCTGCTCAGCGAGAACCTCGGCTCCGAGCAGCTCGCCCGCCGGCGGCTCGAGTCGGGCACGGGCCAGACGCTCGACCAGACGCTGCGTGAGAAGGAGACCGACACGCTCATCCGCCTGACGCTGTTCCAGGAGATCAACCGGCGGATCAACGTGTCGTGGCGCGACATCCGCCAGCGCTACGAGCGGGACGCGAACATCTACAGCCCGCCGCCGGTGGCGAGTTTCCGCGTGATCCGGGTGCCCACCGACCGGGCGGAGATCGTGGAGGAGATCACCGAACGGCTGGCCGGCGGCGCGGCATTCTCGGAGGTCGCCTCCGACCCGCGGAACACCTTCCGCCCCGAGGCCGGCGGCCTGATCGAGGCCGCGTACGTCAAGGAGTTCACGCAGGCCGAGTTCTTCGGCTCCGAGGAGCTCAACGAGCGTGCCCGCACGCTGACGCCCGGCCAGACGGTCGGCCCGTTCGCGCTGGGCACAAGCACCACCTGGCTGCGTCTGGACGGCATCGAACGCAAGACGATCTCGCTGTACGAGGCGCAGCTGCGGATCAATCAGGAGCTGACGCTCGAACGCCGGCGCAACGAGCAGCAGGCCTACCTCGACAAGCTGACCGAGCGGGCCCGGGTGAGCAACCGGCAGGAGATGATGGTCCGCCTGCTGCGCATCGCCGAGGACCGCTACGGGCCCAAGGGCGGATGAACGCGGGGCGGGGACGGCCGGCGCGGCTGCACTGGTGGCACCCGCGGGAGGACCAGCGCGGGGTCTGGGTGCGCGGCGAGCGGGCCGCGGCCCGGGCGATGCGCCGGGCGGGCTGCCGCGTGATCGCGCGGAATCTGAAGCTGGGCCCGGGCGAGATCGACCTGCTGTGCCGTGACCGCAAGACGGGCGAGTTCGTCGTCGTCGAGGTCAAGGCCCGCATCGGGCGGGGCGACGGGCGGCGTCCGGAGGACGCGATCACCCACGCCAAACGCCAGAAGCTGCTGCAACTGGTGCGGGCGTTGCAGCGGGAGGAACGGGTGCGTGGGCGCCCGATCCGGGTGGACGTGGTGGCGGTGGAGTTCGCGCCCGGGCGGCGCCGGGCGACGGCGCTGCGCCGGTACGAACGGGCGGTGGGCGCCGGCGGCTGAGCGGGTCAGGCCGGCGGCCCGGCCAACTCGCCCGTCAGGGCCAGGTGGTCGGCGCCCGTCACGTCCACGGCCACGATGCGCCCGAGCAGCGACTTGGCGGCCACGCCGCTCGGGGCCTCGAAGAACACGATCAGGTCGGTATCGGTGCGGCCCGAGAGCTGGACGGTCTCGGCGGAGTCGGGCAGCTCAAGGGTGGCGACGGCGGACGGATCACGCCCGCCCACGGTGATGCCCACCATGCCCGAGCCGGGCTTGACGTCGGCGCCCCGCTTCTTCATCTCCGCCCGGCTGATCCCCTCGACGAACACCTCGAAGCGGCGGCCGATCTGCTCGCGGCCGATCGAGTCGGAGATTTCGCTCTGCAGGGCGAGCAGCTCGTTGTTGCGCCGTCGTTTGACCGCGTCCGGGATGTCGTCGGGGATCCTGTCGTAGGCGACGGTGCCGGGGCGGGGGGAGTACTTGAAGATGAACTGGTTTTTGCAGCGGGAGCGGACCAGCATGTCCTTCGTGGCCTGGTGGTCCTCCTCGGTCTCGGTGGGGAAGCCGACGATGACGTCGCCGGAGATCATCAGCGGGCGGCCGATCTCCGGCTGGTGCAGGATGGCGCGGGCCCGGTCGACGAACTCGTAGTACTCGCCGATGGTGTAGCCGCGGTTCATCATCTTGAGCATGCGGTCCGAACCGGACTGGGCGGGCACGTGCAGGTAGCGGCACAGGCGGGGGTGGTCGCGGATGACCTCCAGCACGTCGTCGCCGAAGTCGCGGGGGTAGCTGGTCACGAACCGCAGGCGCTGGACGGCGGGGACCTCGTCGTGGATGCGCCGGAGCAGGTCGGCGAAGGTGGTGGTGTTCGCGCCGGCGAAGGCGTCGCGGTGGTGGCTGCCCTTGTAGGTGCGGCCCTTCTGCGGCTGGGTCACGCCGTCGACCAGCACGGCCGAGCCGTGCTCGAAGCGGTAGTGGTTGACGGTCTGGCCGAGCAGGGTGATCTCGATCACGCCGGCGTCGGCGAGCTTCTTGCACTCGTCGATGATGTGCTCTGGCGGGCGGTGGATCTCCGCCCCGCGGGTGTGCGGGACGACGCAGTAGGTGCAGAACTTGTTGCAGCCGCGGGTGATGCGGACGTACGCCGACCGTTTGGAGTCGGTGTCGGTCGGGGACACGGCCCGGGAGAGGTCGAGCATCTCCAGGTGGTCCTCGGCGGCGGCGAGCGTGGAGGAGCGGCGCGAGGCGGAGCCCTGCAGGGCCGCCACCCGCGCGGAGCGGCCCGCCGCCAGGGCCGGGTCGTCGGACACGAGCGAGGCCCGCGTGCGGACGGCGTTGTCGAGCAGGGCGGGGAGCTTGTCGAGTTCGGCCGGGCCGCACATGAGGTCGACGACGGGCATCCGCTTCATCAGGTCGGCGCCGTCGCGTTCGGCCATGCAGCCGAGCACCCCCACCACCAGGCCCGGGCGTTCGGCCTTGTCGGCCTTGAGCGCGCCCAGGCGGGACCAGACCTTCTGCTCGGCCCGCTCCCGGACGGAGCACGTGTTATAGAGGACGATGTCGGCCCGGTCCGGGTCGGGGGTGAACACATAGCCCAGCGACGCGAGCCGTCCGGCGACCAGCTCGGAGTCGAGCTCGTTCATCTGGCAGCCGAAGGTCTCGAGATAGACGCGCTTCTGGGTCATGGGACCGGATCGTAGGGGACGCGTCGGGCGGGATCAGGGGCAGCCGGCGTTGAACAGCGTCAGGTACAGGCTCACGTCGAAGAAGTTGATCAGCGTGTCGCCGTTCAGGTCGGCGGCTGGGTCCTGGTTCGAGAACAGGTTTAGGTAGGCCGCCAGATCGAAGAAGTTGAGCGTGCCGAACGGGGCCGCCAGGTCGGGCACGCACACGCCGGCGCCGACGGTGCCGAAGAGGCGGAGGGTCAGGTCCTGGCCGGGGCCCGGCTGGGCGAACAGGCCCCGGTCGTTGAAGGCGCGGAAGGTGTAGACGGCCTCGAAGTCGCCCTCGGCGTCGTCGGACAGGCCGGCCAGGAACAGCTCGCCGTCGCCGGCCGGCAGGGAGACCACGGGCGTGAACCCGACGGTCAGTCGGGCCGTGTCGCCGACGCCCGAGACGAGGTCGATGTCCATGGGGGCGCCGGTGCCGACCGGGGCGATGTTGTACAGGTCGAACGCGGCGGCCGCGTCGCCCGAGCCCAGCGCGATCACGCCCAGGTCGATCATGATCTCGTCCACGCCGGAGGCGGGGTCGAAGGAGGCCGTCGCCGGCTCGTAGACGTTGAGTTCAACCCGGATCAGGTCGTCGGCGTCGTTGCCACCCACGCCCGCGCCGCCCTGCAGCGTCACGTCGAGATTGTCGATGGTCACGGTCGCGTCGAACGCGCCCGCCAGGTCGGTCGCGCCCGGGGCGGGGCCGACGGTCAGGCTGCGCTGGGTGTCGGCGGTGCCGATCGGGAACGCGTTGTGGATGCCGGTCAGCGACGAGGTGGCGGGGCCGTCGACCGTGACGCCGAAGTACGTGCCCGCGGACCCGGACTTGTTGAGCGTGACCACCGCCGACCCGGCGTCGCCGCCGACCAGGGTGTTGAACACCACCGTCTGCGAGGACGCCCCGTCCGCGTCGGGCGAAGCGCCGACCCACAGGGTGCTGTCGTTCTGCTGATTCACGTAGATCGACCACACCACGCCGGGCAGGTCCACGAACGCGTTGCGGTTGTTGGTGAAGTACTGGGGGTTCAGCGACGGGCTCGAGACCGCGTGGTTGCGCCGGCGCTCGAACTCGTCGGGCGTGTCGAGGTAGTGCCAGGCGACCAGCGCCGTCAGGCCGCCCATCTGGAACCCGGACGGGAAGGTGTCCACCAGACGGAGGCCCGTGGACGCGTAGCGGGTATCGGAGTAGAAGAGGCTGCGGGCGATGTCGCCCTTGTCGGTGTCGCCCGGGAAGTAGTACGCGCCCAGGCTCCGGTGGCCGCCGGTGGTGTCGGCATCGCCGAAGGGCTTGTTGCCGCGGGAGGAGTTGATCGAGGGGTTGGCCGGGCGGAGGGCGTGCGGGTCGCCGAGGTTGCCGGTGCTGCTGTTGGACGCCGAGCCGGGCTGGAGCGACTGGGGCCAGACGTGCTCGCGGTTCCAGGTCGCGCCCGCGTCCCAGTTGGCCGAGACCGACACGCCGTTGTAAACGAGGATGATGCGGGTCGGGTCGTTGGGGTCGGTGTCGGTGAACCGGGCGGCGTACCGGTAATCGCCGTACGAGCGCAGGATGTGGCCGGCGGTCATCGCCGTGCCGAGCTGGCTCTTGAGCGTCGCGCCCGTCCCGGTCGCGCCGTCGTAGTAGCCGGCGGGCGGGGCGTACGGATCGTCCGTCGCGGCGGCCGCCCCCGCGGCCAGCGTGATCGCAAACAAACCCGTGGACACGAACGCGGCGGCTCTGCGCATCTCAGACTGCTCCTGGGCCCGGCCGGGCCGTGGGTGACCTTGCTCTGGGCTCCTCCGAGCCAGTATGCATGGTAGGCGGTTGCCGCACAAGCACTTCCGGCCTCGGAGGCGGGATTTGGCCCGATTCTTTGCCGGGCGCACGCGGCTGCGGCCTTCCCTAAACTGACACCCGTTGAGCCGCATCGAAGACATCCGGGCCTGGTTCGCCGAACTCTCGCTGGCCACGAAGTGCCTCCTGCTCTTCGGGGGCGCCTCGGCGGGGATTATCGCCATCGCCCTCTCCCTGCCGCTGCTGAGGATGAACAGCCTGGTGGGCGCCCCGGGGCTGGAGGTGGCCCGGACGGTGTACGCCGCGTGGGCCCAGCTCGACGACGGGCGGGAAACGCCGGGAGTTCTGGCCGGGGCGATGGTCCGCCCGATGACCGCCGACGAGGTGCGTAGCGAGTCCGAGAACTCCAGGTTCCTCCGACGGGCGGCGGAGCGGTTCTCGAAACCCGACGGCCCGGTCGAGCACTTCGACGCCGACTGGTCGGGGTGGACGCGGGTCTTCCGATACGCCAGGGCCCGGACGGGAACGGACGGCGAGTTCTCCGGAGTCGTGCTGATCGAGCAGCGGGCCGACGGGGCGGCCAGGGAGCTGCTGGTCAACTTCCTGTTCGTGCTCGCCGCGGGATCGGTGGTGCTGGCGGTGGCGCTTGCCGTCTTCGCGGCGCTGACCAGCCGCCTGATCCTCCGCCCGGTGCTCAGCCTGCAGCGCACCGCCGAGCGGGTCCGGGAGGGCCACCTGGACACCCGCTCGCACATCGACACCGGCGACGAGTTCGAGGAGCTGGCCGAGACGATCAACCTGATGCTCTCCGAGCTGCAGCGTCAGCAGGACCAGCTCCGGGCGGCCAACGTCGCGCTCGACTCGCGTCTGACCGAACTGACCGAGGCCAACACCGCGCTGTTCGAGTCGGCACGGCTCAAGGGCGAGTTCCTGGCCAGCGTCTCGCACGAGCTGCGCACGCCGCTCAACGCCATCATCGGGTTCGCCGAGCTGCTGCTGGAGATCGCCCGGGCCGACGTGGCCAACCTCAGCGAGAACCGCAACGTCGCGCCCGGACCGGACGCGCTGGCCAAGCGCGAGCGTTACCTGGTCAATATCGTCTCGGCCGGACGAACCCTGCTCGAGATGATCGAGACGCTCCTGGAGATGGCCAAGATCGAGGCCGGGCGCGTGGACATCCGTCCGGGCGTGATCCAGGTCTCCGAGGCCTGCCAGGCGCTGGTCGGGCTGATCCACCCGCTGGCCCGCAAGAAGGAGGTCGACGTCACGCTCGACCTGCCCGCGGACCCGCCGGTCATCGAGACCGACCCCAAGAAGTTCAACCAGATCGTCTTCAACCTGCTCTCCAACGCCGTCAAGTTTTCCGGCGGGCCCGAGCTGGGACGCCCCGGGCGGGTGATCCTGCGGATCGAGCGCCTGGCCGGGGGCGACGAGGGCGAGCGCGTCCGCGTCTCGGTCCTGGACAACGGTCCCGGGATCGCGCCCGAGGATCAGAAGCGGATCTTCGACAAGTTCCAGCAGATCGACTCCTCGCACACCCGAACGCACGCGGGCACCGGCCTGGGCCTGGCCATCGTGGCCGAACTGACCCGCCTGCTGCAGGGCGAGGTGCAGCTCGAGAGCGAGCTCGGTCAGGGATCGATGTTCTCGGTGATCCTGCCGATGAGGCTGGACATGCACCTGGTGGAAGAGGCCAAGCTCGAGGCGCGCTTCCGCGGCTCGCTGGCTCCGGCGCCGCGGGAAGAGTCCCGACCCGGCACGAACGCCGGCAGCACGCCCGCCCGAACGGGCGCCTGAGCGTCCCGTCCGTCGCCGGTCGCCCTCAGCCTTCCTCGAACCGTTTGCGTGCTCGGCGCTTGGCCGCCAGAAGACCGCCGTCGGTCTCGTCGGGCGTTGCCGCCGGATCCGGGCGTTGTTCGTCTTCCGGCGTGGTCGGAGCGCCGGAAGCCGGCGCTGGCCGACCGGCCGCCCGCCGGGCCCGATCGATCTCGCGCCGGACGCGTTCTCGTTCGGCGCGGCGACGCTCGGCGTCCGCGTCCGTCGCGATCGCGGACGCGGCCGGGCGGGCCGCCCTGCCCGCGCGCAGTCCCGCCAGCGACGATCCCGCCGTCCCGCCGGTCGCGGCCAGAGTCCCCTCGCGGGCGGACTCGACCCAGCGGTCCCAGGCGAGGCGACGCATGCCGACGTCGAGCAGGAAGAGCACCATCGACGCCGTCAGCAGGCTCGGCCACAGCGCGCTGCGGATCACCCGCGGGGCGCGATCGCGCGGGAACAGTCCCGCCGGCGTGGTCCAGTCGAGCACCCGACCGCCGGTCCGCTCCGCCAGGCGGGCCAGCCCCGGCCCGTCGCTGGACAGGTGCTGGTCTTCCGCGCCGGCGCGGACGGACACGCCCGCGATGGCCGGCGGCAGGCGCACTTCGCCCGTCTCGGCCCGCGCCGCCGCGACGATGACCCCGGGCGGCAGGTTGCGGGCGGTGGCCTCGTACCGCCCCGGCCCGGTCTGGCGCAGCGGCGTCGGGCGGACGGACCCGTCGGGCATGTACAGGTTCGCGGTCACCGTCAGGGCGTCGATGGGCTCGCCGGCGTTGGTCTGCGCCTCGTACACCAGATCCGCCGCATCGCCAGAGCCGACCATGCGCAGCTCGCCGGGCGTGTCGTCGACGGCGCGGGCGGTCCACGCGGAGAGATTGGTCCAGAATCGCGCATAACCCGCCGAGCCCGCCCACGCGCGCGACCACTCCTGAGCGTCGGTGGTGACGGTCGCGACGCGCCCGAGCTCGACCGGCCAGTAGGCCACCACCGGATCGTCGTCGGGCGTGACGACCGGGGTGGCCGCACGGTCGCGGCGCGTCGAGAGCACCATCCCGCCGAGCGTGGGGATGGGACCGACGCCCGCTGTGGCCGGGGCGTCCGGGTCGAGCACGATCGGGTCGAAGGGTGTGTCGCGGACGGCCGGCTCGCGCATCACCCGCACGGCGCGGATGAACACCTGGGGCAGCACGGCGGGGTTGACGACGCGGTAGAACACGCCGCCGCCCCGCTCGGCGACCGTCCGCAGGGCGTCCATGTCCGCGTCGTCGCCGACGGCGATGGTGGAAACGCGGGCGCCCGAGTCCCGCAGGGCGGTCGCCAGTCCGGCGAGCCGCTCGGGCTCGAGGCTGTTGCCGTCGCTGAGCACGATGACGTGCCGGGTCTTGCTCTCGATCCCGGCCAGTTGATCGCGGGCGGCGTCCAGGGCCAGCGCGAGGTTGGTCCCCCCGCCGCTGCCGATGCCCAGCACCGCGGCGCGGGCCGCGTCCGTGTCCTCGACCGGGCCCATCGGCACCACGACCGTCGGGTTGTTGGAGAACGCGATGACGCTGACGAGGTCGCCCGGGTCGAGGGTGTCGATGGCGCCCGCGGCCGCCGCGTTGGCGATCTCCTGCTGCGAGCGGGACGAACCGAGCACCGGGCGGCTCATGGACCCGGACCGGTCGAGCACGAACACGACCGCCGCCTCGGGCATCACGACGCGGTCCGGGATCTCGAGCTGCACCGGCAGGGCGTCCTCGATCGCCGATCCCCGCCAGCCGCCCGCGGTCAGAGCGGACCGGCCGCCGACGAAGAGCACACCGCCGCCGAAGGACCGGGCGTATGTGTCGAGCCGGTCGGCCGACGCCCGGGGCAGCGCGTCGATCGGCACGTCGTCGAGCACCACGAGGTCGTAGCCCTCCAGCGTGAGCAGGTCCGTGGGAAAAGCCGCGGGCGCGGTGACCTCGACGTCGCGCCCCGCGGCCCGCAGCGTTCCTGCCAGCGAAGAGCCCTCGCCCGCACCCGTCCCGTCGACGAGCAGCACCGCGCCCGGCGAGCGGGTGATCGTGAACGCGCCCGCCCGGTTGTTCGCGGCCGAGGTGTCGCCGAAGAGCACCGCGCCGTTCTCCCCTTCGGCCCTGTCGGGCTCGAAGACCGCCTCGTAGCGGTGCACGCGCCCGTCCGGGAGGGGGAAGCGCACCGGCACGACCAGACGCCCGCCTTCGGACTCGACACGCACGCCGTCGCCGGGCTCGCCGGGGCTGAGATCGACCGGTCGACCGTCGCGCAGCACCGTCAGCGTGCCGCGTGCGGGCCCGGTGGAACGGATGACCGCCCGCCCGTCGATCTCCGCGTTGGACGCGGCCCGCGCCGGCAGGTCGAACGACTCGACGATGGTCTCCCGCTGCACGCGGTACTCCACCGGGGCGACGTCAACGGGCACGTCGGAAGAGATGTCGTCCGGCGTGCCCCTGGTCGAGCGTCCGTCGGAGATCAGCACCAGACGGCCCTGCGCGTCGGCGGGAAGCAACGCCCGCGCCAGGCGCAGCGCGCCGGGGATGTCCGTCCCGTCCGTGGGCGTGAACGAGGGCGTGCGGTCCAGCGGGTTGTCGGATCCGGGCGTGGCCAGCGCGACCGACCGCCCGTCGAAGACCACGATTCCGAACGGGTCGTCCGCGCCGCGGTCGCGTGCCGCGCGGGCGAGCAGATCCCACGCCGCCTCCTGCGCGGTGATCGCCCTGCCGCTCGCGTCCTGACCGAAATCCGCGAACGAGTTGACCGATCCGGACAGGTCCACCACCGCCACCACCGCCACGCGGTCGGCCTCGCGGTCCGCGTGCAGGCCCGCCAGCGCGAGCGCCACGGCCAGCAACAACAACACCCGGGCCGCCAGCGCCGGAACCCGGCGGATCGGCGGCACGGCACGCAGCCAACGCCAACCCAGCGCGACAAACGCCGCCCCGGCCAGCGCCACGCCCAGCCACCGAGGGTCGTCCAGGCTCCAGGTCACGGAGCGTCCTCACCCTGCGGGGCGACGGGCCCGCCGACTTCCTCGGCCCGGCGATCGACGCGGTCGAAGACCCGCTGGATCAGATCGCGGTACCGCCTCGGCACCTGCTGGTTGTCCACGGCGTCGCGGGCCCGGCGGGCCGCGCGACGCAGCTCCCCGGCCGCGGCCCGGCGTTCGCCCGCGGGCACGTCGGTCCGGTCCGGATCGAACCACTCGCCGACGACCCGGGACGACTCATCCGACCCGGCCGGCGCCGGACGCGAGGCGTCCACCGGCTCGAACGCGTCGGGCGGGATCTCGGCGAAATCGCGGGGCGTGATCGGCGCGTCGGAGCCGTCCGGGCCGCCGGTGCCGTCCGGACGGTCACGCGCCCCGGGATCGATCAGGTCTCGGGCCCGCTCGCGCAACGATTCGGCGACCCGCTGGTTCTGTTCGCGCGCCTGCTCACGCCCGCGCAGGTCACGCACCGCGCGTTCGACGGAGCCGGGCGGGGGTTCGCCTGCGCCACGCTGCTCGCCCGGGGCATCCGAAGGCTCGCCGGTCCGACCCTCCGTTTGATCGCCGGTCTGTTGCCCGGGCTGCCGGCCCGGCGGACCCGAGTCGGAGGGACGCTCGGCCGGGTTCTGTCCCGGTTGTTTCTGCCCCTGGGTCTGGTCCGGTTGCTGGCCTTGTTGCTGACCTTGTTGCTGGCCCTGCCGCGACTGACCCTGTTGCTGCTGGCCTTCCTGCTGGCTCTGCTGCTGACCGTTTCGCTCGGTCTGCGGCGAACCCTGCTCCTGAGGTTGCTCTTGCGCCTCCGCCTGGCCCTGTTCCTGGCTCGGCTGCGTTCCCGGCTGCTCGCGCTGCCCGGGATCCTGCCGCTGGCCGTCCCGGCGCGAACCGTCCGTCTGTTCCGAGGGGGCGGGCTCTTGCGAACCTGGCCGCTCGTCCGGCGACCGACGCTGGCCTTGGTCCTGCCCTTCCTGCCCTTGGTCTTGCGGCTCCCGCGCCCGGTCCGGCTCGCGGAGTTCGTTGGCGCGATCGCGCAGCGCTTCCGGCAATGTTCTCGGGCGATCCTGCGGCTGCGGGGCCTCCTCCGCCCGTGTCTCTTCGGCACGCTCGGACTCATCCGCTCTCGGTGTGCCGGTGGGCTCCGCCGGAGGGGACGGCTCGTCGCCGACTTCCGGAGGTCGCTCGGAGGCGGGCTCCCGGTCCGCCCCGGCCGCGGAGGGCTCCGGCTCCGGGATCGCTCCTGAAGTCTGGTCCGATTCCGTGGACGGCGTCCGGTCATCCCCGGCCGGCGGCGGGTCGAGCGTGGACGCGAGATCCTCGAGCGACCGCATCAACGCGTCGCGTTCCGCGTCGGTCATCCGCTCGGCGGCCTGGTCGATGGCCCGTGCCGCTTCTTCCGCGGCGAGCAGATCGTTGCGTGCCAGCGCGTCGGCCAACCGCTCGGACAGCTCCGAGCCGCCTTGACGCTCGTCCGGGCGGTACGCGTCGGCACGGTCGCGCAGGGCCTGCCGCTCCCGGGCCGCCAGCTCGTTCTGCCGATCGAGTTCCTCGGCGGCGGCGTCGAGGGCGGCCGCCGTCCGCGCGGGGGCGTCGGCGTTCCCCTCGCCACGCCGGAGCTCGTTCTCGAGTTCCTCGAGTTCTTCCTGGACCCGCGACCAGGACGCCGGATCGGGCAGCGCGGCCGGATCCACCGCCGCGGTCTCGGTGACCGCCGTCTGGGCCTGCTCGGCGGCGCGCCGGACCTGCGGCGCCGCATCCGGGATCGACGCGGCGCGGTCGATGGGCGGCACGAACAGGCCGGCCACCAGGCACGCCGCCCCCAGCCCGATCGCCCACCACCAACCGTCCGGTTGGGACGGCGGCACGGCACGGGCCGGGTCCGCGCTCGCGGCCACCCGCTCGCCGCGGGCGCG
>TARA_R110000782_G_scaffold118998_2_pt1 | contig 11632 bp, 7 predicted proteins | sample TARA_R110000782 | Tara Oceans TARA_R110000782 (sample SAMEA4397859) | marine metagenome | biome: Polar Biome; feature: [SRF] surface water layer (ENVO:00010504); material: water (ENVO:00002006), including particulate matter (ENVO:01000060) such as... | depth 5 m
TTATTTTTAATACCTTCATTTTCCATAGCATCTATTAAAATTTTAATATTTTTAGATTTGATTGAAAAAGATTTTATTAAACCACCAGCTTTATACCATTTAATTCCTTTATACTCTTCAGATTTAGCATTTTTAGGGGTAGGAGAATAAGATTTTTCTGTTGCCTTTGGTTTATTTAAAGAATACTCTTGGCCAAAAACTTGAGGTGTGAGAATTTGTGAGTGTTTATCTGTATCTCCTTCATATACTGTAGCTAAAGTATCTAATTTTGTTATCCAATTATTATCTTGAACTTCATGATTAATTCCAGTTATTATAAATTGTAAAGTTTCGGGATAATTAGAAGGTAAAAATGATTGTTGAATGCTTAATTTATTGTATATATGCATTCCACTTATTCCATCTAATTCTAAAGAAAGATTAAAGGGTAAAAATCCTATAGAAGTATTTACCCCACCATTATCTTGATTTATTTTAGCTTGGGCATATAAATAAAAATCACGAAAAATTTGAGTATTTCTTTTAAAATTTTGAGTGGTAAAACTAATATTACCCCTACCTGACCGACTTAAACCCGTAACTTCAAGTCCACTTCCCATAAATGTTTTATAGTATGAAATAACAGCTGCATTTTGTTCTTTTAATGTAGGGTTTTCTCCCCCACCTACAGATAATTCATTTTTAAATCTATCAGTTAAACCCTTATTCCAATTAGAAAAAGCAGTTGCTTCTGTTCCTGGGATTTGACCATTTGCTGTTGCTCCAATAGATATCATAGAAGCATAATCTTTAGTAATTTGGGTTTGTAATCCTAATTTTTTAACAAAACTTCCTTCATTTTTAGTAGGATTAAACCCAAACACATTTAATTTTGTTGGTTCATATGTGTAAATTTCCCCTATTTCTTCTTTAATAATATCAATACCGGGAATTGCAGTTTGGTCTAAAATAGTAATAGTATTACCAGAAAAAATTTTATTGGGGTTTTCTTTAAGGATTTCTTTTAATTTATCTGATTGGTTAGAATCTTTAACTACATCTTCTTTGATTACAGGTTCTAAATTAGTAAAGTTTCCAAAACATTCGTTTATATCATCACATAAAGCACTTATTACATTAAATAAAGAAATGTTACCATTTATATCTATACCTTTTAAAATTTCTTCTATTCTATTAAAATTTATGTAAATATTCATTATACTTCCATAAACATATTTCCCCCCACTAGTTGTTTGTTTAAAAGTATTTAAACCCTTAAAATATGAAACGTAACTAGACTCTTCCTTCCCACTTTTATTGGGTTTTGAGTAAAAATTACTATTATTAATTATACATTTTTTAGGATTTAACGAAATTATATTGTCAAAAGTAAAACAAATGTTTGTTTTAATATCTGTATCTATGGTTACCATAGGAATTTTTGATTTACCAGAGATTTTTGGGATGACGTTATCCTGTAGAAATTCCAGAAACGTTCCAAATCTTATATAAAATGCATTTTCTTTATCAGCAAATTTAGTTAAAGCAACAAAATCTACATTTGTATTATTGTCTTTGTATTTAGGGTATTCTAAAGTAGAATTCCAATCTTTAGTACTTACTTTTTGTCCTGATAAAGGGTTTATACATGAACCTACTATTTCTTCTAAAACTTTTATTTGTTTAGAGTATATTACATTTTGATTAGGATAAGAATTTTTATCTACTCTACTTTCATATTCTCTTATTTTATAGAAATAAAAATTTATTCTGTTTTGTGTTCCTTTAAGTAAAGCTTTAACTCCTCTAATAGCGTTAGATGTTGGAAGAGCATTAGGATCAAGGAATTGTAAATCACTTGCACCTCCTGCTTGGTTATTTTCTTTAAAATATTCATATACATATGTTTTTAATTCACTAAATGATATTCCTGTATTGATTTCTGTCGTTTTATCATCATTAACAGATCTAAAAGATATACGTTGTATTATAAGTGGAAGTATATTAGGAGTTAAGTTCGCTAAGGGACCATTACTAAGGAAAACTACTCTTTTTAGAAACGTATCAAGATCTTCTCCCTTTATTGTGAGGAATTTATTTAAAGCGTATTGTATAGCATTGTGCAAATTATTATTTATAAAAATTATGGGGTTGATATTTTGGATTAAATCTTGTATTTGTTTTTTATCTCGTTGTTTTCCATCATTTACTATCGAGTTTATAACGCTTTCATCAGCTTCTTTCAGTTTTTCGTTGATTATTTTATAGCTTTTAAAAACATCATCATTTTGCCATTTGTATATGGATCCCCCTTCTAACCCGTTTTTAATATTACTACCATACCTATAAGTCATTGTATCATCTCTAAGTTGTGAATTAAATTTAAACTCTGTTTTAGTTCTATTAAAAAGGAATAAAACCTTATCTTGGTGGGTTGAACCCGGTTGTGGTTGGTTCTTTAACTGATTACCTTTACTAATTATGTTATTATCTTTATCAACAATAACTCCCCGAGCAAAATTTACAAAATTTTCTAAATATTTATCTAACCCCGGGTATAAAATACCATAAAAATCCAATTCACCTACTACATCTTTTTTAAATTTTTCTCTTCTTTGGGTTATATATTTAGATGCTACTACCTGTGTTGTTATATTATTAGAATCATTAGTATTAATAACTGCTGGGATATTTACTTTTAAAGACTCCATAACATCTCCTAAACTCATTACTTCAAACATAATATCATAACTTCCGTCGTCATTAAAACCCCAATTAAAGTTAGATATAGTTCCAAATATACCTTCATAGTTTCCCCCAGAATCTTCTCTGGATTGTTCAATTAATACATTCCATTCTGAATAATTAGAATTATCATATTTATCTTTAAACCAATATTTTTCAATTAGTGAAGGAACTTCTACACCTGAAGTATAATTATTATTTACATCATAATATTTATCAAATCCAAATTCTATAAATACAGTAAAACCTAATCTTAAATATAAAACATCAATAATATCAAATTGGTATTTATTAAATGCCTTTAATTTTACAGTGGTTTTTTTTAAAGATCCCATATTTAAACATTTTTGGGATATGCTTATTATACCCGGCATAGGAGAAAAACCAAATTGTGAAGTGTTTCCTTGACCGTAAGAAGGTGAAAGTCCAAATTTTTCTACACTTGTTCTTGAATTCCCCCCAAAAGATAAAGAATCTATTTGATTTTCATCATCTAGTGAAGTTTTTCCTAAAATATCAGCCCCCCCAAAACCATTAAATAACATATATTGTTGGGCTAAAAATTTTCCAGAGGTAATATGGGTAGTTAAATCATTACCGCTACTATCAAACAAGTTTAATCTATTTTTATCAACGGATACACTTGAAGCTATTTTAGCCCAAGAATTTCTGGAGTTTAAATAAATAATTTCTTCTTCAGTTTTAAAATTACCAATACTTAGTCCACTTCCTTGGATTTCTTGTCGTTTAACTATTTGATCATTTACAAACTTTCTGTATTTATCCCCAACTATATTCCCCATAACTTTAAAAAATTTAGTAGATTTTACTACTGGTATTATTATTTAATTGTAATGTATTACCTTTATTTAACTCTTCAAAATTAGAAATAATTTGAGAAACATTTTGAGGGATTCTTATTTGAGTTCCTATTGGAGGAGTAAGGGAATCTTGTTGAATGTCTTTATTAGCTATAGAAATAATCCACCATAATGAAGAATCTCCATAATATTGTTGGGCTAAAATATCATATCTATCCTTTATATTAGTGTAAACATATATATCACTTACTAACTTTGGAATGTTTGGGTACCTTGAAGTAGTGTATACAGTTTTGCCTGAGTTTGATTTTGATGTTGGTATTGATTTATAACGTTTCATTATTGTTTAATGTTTAAAATACTTTTATCATCCTTATCATATTCCCAAAGATTATTTGTACTACTATCCTCTCTATTACTACTTTGCATAGATATAAAACGATCAAAAGTATTTCCATCATCATTTATTCTAGCTTTTTGTGGAACAAAATTATGTATAGGTGTAAATGAAAATCCTTCAACTTTGACTATGTGTGGAAGTTGTGAAGTTGTAGGATCTTTATCTCCATTAGTGTCAATTCCTATTTCCCAAGGAGATTCTTGAGGTACACCTAAAGTTAAAGAATCAATAAACCCTGTTAAATCAGCACACCATCCTCCCATAGTTAAATTAACTAAAGTACCACTCATATAGCCTTTTTCTGATATAGTAGGGGCTAAGGTTGAAGCTAAAAAATTTAACTTTTTATATTGCTTAATTAATTCAGGTTTAGATTGAGCTGCTACAGTAAATGATAAATTTATTTTTCTTTTAAATCCTTTATAATTAAAAACTTCTTCAGGTCTACCCATATATTGAGTTGAACCCCAACTTCCATTATAAGCATCACTAAAGCTGTCAATGTAAGCTCTAAAATGTAACCATTCTTTTACAAATTCACCATCTTTTTTTTTATAGGGATTTATTACTCCTACCATAAAATCAATTAAATCATTTGTTTCAGGTTCAAGTTTTGGAGAAGTTGAATCATATATAGGATACGCATTAATTTTATCTACCGTTACAACTTTACCATCTGTACCTCTTTTACCTAAGGAATAATTTAAAATATTTCCTCTTGCTCCTGGTGAAGTATAATTTACTCTAGAAGTACCTGTAGCGTTATCTAAGGTTTTCTGGTTTGTAGGGTTATAAGAGGGAGCTATACCCATTATAGTAGATGAATTTTTAGGATTATTATTATCAAGATTTTTAGTATCACCTAAAACGTTTTCTAAAAGAAGTTTTCTAAAATCAACTAAAAAATTATTACCTACTGATTCTGTAGAATTGCTAAGGTCAAAAATTAATGATGATGGAGTAGTTGTAAAATTTTTATCATTAGGAAAACCTATACCTAATATTTTTTCTCCTTGAGATGTTCTTAAAGGAGCTCCAGTATTTCCTAAAGCAAATGGTATTCTAGTTTTCCCTACTCCAGGGATTGGAGAAGTAGGTCCCCCACTATATTCTAATATTTCTAAAGGGTTTTTAAAATTTATGCCTGTAGATTTTGACAACTTTGGTTGGTCGGAAAATTTATATGAATTTTTACCTGCTATTTTAGTAGTTCTTAATAGTACTAATCTGTTAATATCCCCAGTTTCTTCACCTATAACTTCTTGAGCTACATCAGAGTATGTTCTAACTCCTTTAAGTGGATTTATACCTTGTTTATTTAAATGGAAACCTATAGCACTAACTCCAGCTTGAGCTAAAGTAGATAAAGGAGTATAAACACCTTCATTTAAAAAAGTACTACTAGCTTGGGTTTTTACTGCTGTTCTAGAAAGTAGATTTTGTTTAGCTATAAATAAAAGACCCTTTGGAGATTTTGTATCTATAAAATATCTACCTAATCTTTCTAAATCATCTACAACTATTCTAGGTAACTGCACACCTCCTCTTACAAGAAAGTCATTTTCACCTAAAAAATTGCTTGGACTTGTTGGAATTTCTTTTTGAATAAAAGGCTGTCCACTATATCCAGCTTCAGGCCGGTCCTTGCTGTATTTTAAAGATTTTAAATCAGTTTTTAAATTTAATAAAAAACTCATTTATTATATTCTACCTACACCCTCAACAGGAGCACTATTTACATATGTTCCTTTTTGGAATGTGTTATTAATTGGAGTATATCCTCCATCTCTATTTGGTGTTCTAGGAGTTAACCCATCTAAATCTAAATTAGAAGGAGAAGGTTTTCCTATTATATTAGGGTCACCATTAAGTGAATATTCATCATGTAATTTGGATTGTTTTGATGAACCCGGCATGTTTGGTGATGACTCAGCTCCATTGTTAAAAGAGAGTGGAGTTCCTTTTTTTAATCTATCTTGTAATCCCATAGTTGTATTTTTATTGTTTGTTTATAAATATTTAAAATTATTGGAGTCTACGTTCTTGATAACTAATCAATTGTCCTAATACACTTCCATCTTCTAATTTAATTGCTTGTTCTTTTCCTGTTATGTTTATTAATTGCTCAGTTCTGGCAATTAATTTGTCCATTTTTTCAACTACTTTATTATTTCCCGCATCCATATTAATAGACCCTTTAGGTTTTGATACTACATCATCCGCAAATAAATTGGTTCCTGCTACAATAGTGTCTTTATTATTAAATGATATTGATCCTTCAGGTCCTAGTAAAACTCTATCACCATATCCACTTTTTCCTCCAGGAATTATACCATCATCCATAAATGAACTAACACCAGCCATAATAGCAGCGGCTCCAGCAATAACAGCTATAGCACCTAAACCAAATGTAGTTGCTGATGCTTTAACTGCAGCTGCTCCTGCACTTGCAGTATCTACAGTTAATTGTTTTACAGAAGCTCTAAATTGTGCTGCTTGAAGGCCTTTAATAGCTGCTAAAGATATTTGAATCATACCATAAGCAAATGCTATTTTTTTAATTTTAGATGCAAGTTTTTCAGCTCCATCTGTTAAACTTCCTACTCCACTTACAGATTCTAAAATAGGTGCTGCTAATTGAATAAAAAGTTCTTGTACTCTAACCATAACAGATTCAAATCTTTCTGCTGTACTTGTACTTTCTAATTGATTTTGAAGAGAATCAAGTCCTACTTTATTAGCTGCTTGTTCAGCTGTATATCCATCATTTCTTAAATCATTATACCTTTTTTGAGCAGATTCCATACTTTCATTTCCCGAATCTCTAAGAATTTGTAGCTTTTGTTGTTCATTAATCATGTTGGCTAATTCATCTTTAGTCATTCCTAAAGATTTAGCTGCTGCTCTTTGTGCGAAAACGTTTTTGGTATTAAAAGCTTGCATTATAGCTTGGTTTTTTAAAACTTCCTCTGCTACTTTAGCCATATCTCCTTCCATAGCAGCTTGTCTAGCTTTTTCTAGATTAATGCTTTTTCCTAATAATAGTTCAGCTTCCATTTCTGATTGGATTGAACTTTCAAAATCTAATAAAGATTCAGCAATTTTTTCTACTCCTGATAAATTAGTACCTAGAGCTTTGGCTGAAGTTACTTGATTAGCTAGTTCTTTAGAACTACCTTTAAATGTTAACTGTAATGATTTAGAAGATTTACCTATAGCATCTTGAAGTTGCTTAGCACTCATTTGTAAACCTTTTTGTCTATTTAATTCAAATACTTGAGTATTAAATTCTTTAGTTAATATTTTTGCACCTTTTCCAGTACTAAAAGCTTCTTTAGCAAAAACTTCAGTAGTTTCAGCTGTCATCTTTGTTAATTTAGTTAATTCTGCAAAATCTGATGTTATTTTATCTGAAAATACTACATTAGACCCAAATATTTTGTTTAAATTTTCTTGAGACGCCATTAAATCTTTAGAACTAATATTAATGTTTTTAAGATTTAAAGCTACTTTACTCATTTCACCCCTTAACCTAACGGCCTCCTTGTAAGATATTCCATTATTTTTAGCAAATTCTCCAGAAGATTTATCTACTTCTAAAAGTGATTTAACTAACAAACCAAAAGAAGCAGCAATTAAATTAGCAGGGGATATAGCTTTAAATAGGTTTTTTGCAATTCCTTTTGTAGTATCCAAAAATACACTAGATGTACCATTAGTTTTTACAAAGTTTTTTCTAGCTTGTTCTATAGAAGATGATATTCCTAATGCTGGTAATCCTGCTTTAGTTAAAGCATTATCTAATCCTTTAGCTAATTGACCCGCAAATCCTAACTTTCTATTAAATTTATCTTCTAAACCAATTCGTTTTTGAATTCCATCTATTACAGCTTGTTGGAATTTACCTTGGTCTTTTAGAATACCAAGGGCAGCTCTAGCTTTTTCCCTCTCCTTTTGATTCATCCGGCCTATTTTTAAACCATCTTTTTCTATTACCTTTCCTGCTTCGGTTCTAATACCTAGATCTAATAATACAGCTTTTGCATTATCTTGAGCCATTTTTTTAGATTTTGCGGCTCTTTCTAACATGGTATTTAACTGTTTTTTACTTAGTAAAGCAATATCTGCTTCTTCATTAGCTAATTTATTAGCTTCACTTACAAGGCCTTTCATCCCTTTTTGCATACCTTGAAGATTAGTATCACTTTTAGAAATTTCTTGTACTACGGATTTAAGGGTTGCAGTTAAATCATTAAAAGAAAGATCTATATTAGCAACTCTATCTTTAACCCCAGCAAGAGAATCTTCTAATTTTAGAATTTCCTTATCAACATCTTTAATGTTATTAACATCTATCCCTTTAAAAGGATTATCTTTTCCTAACCTATTATAGTTGTTTTGAATTTTTTCTAAAAGACTAGATATTTCTTCTAACTTTTTTTTATCTGCGGCCATTTAATTGTGTTTATTATAAATACTAAAAAACACTATTTTTTAGACCTTTGTGTGGTATATTTTGTAGGCTGTTTACCCTGTTGGAATATTTTTTTCATATGATCTGGGACTGGGTCATCTATTTTAGCGGAAGTTGAATTATTGTCCTTAGAAGCATTATCCCTTTGATTTTTTTCTTCTTTTCTATACTCAATTATTTGGTTAATTGTAAAATTTCTTAACCATATTGGCATATTATAAATAGTATTAAAGTCATACCCCCCATTTCCATGAAAAACTAAATTGTGAATTGAAATAAATAAATTTTTTCTATATTCCAGCGTCAGGCCAAAGAAACCCGGCTGTCATAGGAACGACAGCATCCTCCTCTACTCCATTTTCACTCATAAAATTAAATACCATAGGTATATCAGGTTGGGTTTGCTTAATATGTTCTCTAAATGCCCTAGAGTCTCTAGCTAGCATATAATTATCTACAAATTCTCTTACTGCTTTATTTTCAGTATCTCCTTTAACTGAAGTTATAATATATTTTAATCTAGTTGATAGTTCAGGTGATGATTGTTTGTCTATTTTTTTTAAACCTTTAACTTCAGCTTCTATCTTTTTTTCATCTCTATTAGTTAAGATTTTATAAGTAATAGGAGTATTAGTATGAGGAAGGGTATATTCAAATTCATTTTTTCCTTCTATCATTTTAGATTCATCTAAATATCTAGTTTCTAGTTCTGTTAAATCAACGTTTACATTTTCTCCTTTATACCAAAAAGGGTAATCTTTTCCATATCCAAGAATACGAGCAGCTAATAGTATAGCATTTTTATCTCCTACTATCATCTCATCATAATTTATAGATTTATCTATAATTAATGATTTTAATAGTTTATCTATTACTGTTCCTTGTTTAATATAATTTTGATTAGTTAAAATATCTTCTTCTTTAGCAGTCATGTATTTCATTTCTACTTTTCCTTTAGATAGAGGATTTTCTTTTGGGTATATTAAACCTTTTGATGGTAATTCTACTTCTTCAGTAGGAAATTTAAATTCGCTCATAATCTTTTATTTGTTAATAACTTTTACTTTATTATAAATACCAATATACAAAAGGGGTCTAGCAAAGCCAAACCCCTTTTAAGAAAATATTTATTTATTTTTAGAAATTTAATACTGCATAATCAATTGCTACTGTTATTTGTAAATTTATTGCCGTATCTACAGTATCCCAATTATATTCTCCAAAGTTAGTTGAAGTAATAAATGCTCCTTTTAATATCCATTCTGAAACTTTATCTCCTACAGGACCTAGGGCATTTAGGGTTAAGTTTTTCTTATAAAAATCAGAATAACCATCTCTTCCAGTTACGGATTCATGGTGTAATCTTACCCACTCCATTACCGCTTGAGCTCCCGAAGGAGTAACTGGGTCAAATAATGTCATTGTAACATCTGCCCAAGTTGATTTACCTTTAACCTTTCTTTCAACATTCATGTGGTTTAATGTTACTATACCTTGGTTTAATGTTATAGCACTAACACCTTTTATCATGTAACTAGGCATACCGTCCATATATAGAATGAATCTGTTAGCTTGCTTAGGTTCAAAAGCGGTGAAAAATATATTGTTCGAATCTACTACTCCCATTTTTTTATTGTTTATTTCTGATTATAAATATCTAATTCTTTAATTTTTATGCTGGAAAAGTAGCTCCAGTTGGTTGTAGGTTAAAGTCTAGATATATAAATTCAGCTGTTCTTGTTGGTTGAATATATATCTGGCCTACTAATTGGTTTCTATCTATAACATCTGGTGTGTTATTACTATCATCCATTACTACTTTAAAAGCAAATAATCCTTGTCTTTGTTGTACACTTTCTAAATATGGGTTAACTTGTGCTAAGAAATTGTTTCTTGTAGCTGCTGTATTCTGTTCAAATACTAAGTTATCTGCTATTTGAGAAATATAATTTTTAAGAGCAATTAATAGTCTTCTTACATTTACTCTATCTAAAGAACTTGCTTTTTTCTGTAGTGTTTTTTGTCCAAATACTACTACTCCTGTGTTTGGGAATGTAGCTATTGGGTTAATATTTGAACCATATAAAGTATCTCTGTTTCCATTAGTTAAATTTCTTTCAGCCCTTAATACAGTTGATAATCCTCCTCTATTTAATCCAGCGGGTGCAAACCATGCCTCACTTGTATTATCATTAAAAGCAAATACACCTGGCATCATTGTTGAAGCTGGTACCCAAACTTGTTGGTTTGTATTTGGATCTAATGTCTGTAGCCAAGGCCAATATGTAGCAGCATATGAAGAATCTACTGCAGCTGCTCCAGCCGTAACTGAGCTAATTCCAGATCCCCAATCTCTTAAATCTATAATAGATAAATTATCTCCTCTTGTTATTGAGTTATTTACCATAGTTGTTAGTGGTGATGTATGACTTTGTTTAGTTAAACCTGGTGCTGTTATAATATTGTACTGGAATAAGTCTTGGTTGGCTAATAAATTAAGTGAAATTGTATAATTATCCGATACTAATCCCTGTGTGTTAGAACCAATATTTTCATAGAATTTACCTTCAGTACCTACAAAAGCTGTACCTATAGCTGTTCCAAAAGTACCTGAGGTTGCCGTAGGAATAGAGCTTGTATATTGAGATTTAGCATTTCCAGCATTATCAAAATAGTTTAATGTTTTAGCATTTATAGATTTAACTCTTACATATCTACTTAAAGTATTATAATTTCCTTCATTTTTAATGTAATATTCTCCATTATCTACCGCTACTGTTTGTTTTGAATTACCTATTGCTTTTTCTATATAGTTTGTAGAGTTTGGGTCTAATGATAAGTTTGTCCAAGTTTCTAGCACTGATTTTTGTCTTATATTATCATTACCTTGTCTTATTAATAAATTAAAAGTTCCAGTACTTGTATTTGGGTTAACTATTTCCCATCTTATATTATCTAAACTTCCATTTGCTAGTGTGTTATTTGTACCTTCAGCTGATGTACTATTTGCTATAGTACCCTCACTTAAAGTTTCTAATGTAAATGCGTTTTGATTTACAATATTATCAGCTACTAAAGTAAAAGATAAATCTGTTCCTCCTCCTAAAACACCATTAGCTACTGTAATTACATCTCCTACGGAATATCCGGCAGCTGAACCTGTTGATATTAATGTTGTTGTTTCTACAAATAAATCTGAAGCTGCTAATGTAA
>TARA_R110000782_G_scaffold5557_3_pt1 | contig 11599 bp, 10 predicted proteins | sample TARA_R110000782 | Tara Oceans TARA_R110000782 (sample SAMEA4397859) | marine metagenome | biome: Polar Biome; feature: [SRF] surface water layer (ENVO:00010504); material: water (ENVO:00002006), including particulate matter (ENVO:01000060) such as... | depth 5 m
TATAGCATTGCCTGTTCTTAAAGCGTGAATAAGCGCGTCTTTTTTAAAACGCTGTTTTAACCCACCACTAAGTTTACGGCCTTTTTCTCTATTTACCGTAATTGTTGGATAAGCGTATTGCTTCCCGTCAACCTCGCCTTGTGCCATAAGATGAGTAGACACGCTACCATCAGGGTTTTGTCTTACTGGATGCGCTTCAGGATTTAATACTCTTTGTACAAACGGTCTATCTGCATTGCGTAATAGCAACTGCTTCATCTCTTCTTTATTCATCTAAATATCTCTTCTGTGTTTAAAAATACACTATTATGCCGTCTTTAACGTGAACCCCATGTCCTTGAAGCGTTATTCTTGTTTCATTTTCGGGTATGGGGGCTATACTAGCTATACGGTGTGGAGTCTTGCCATCGTGTACATACATACTACCTAACTTATAAGGCACATATTCGGGTTCTGGTAGCTCTCCGTGAAAAAAATAGTTATCTATTTCTTCATCTGAACAACCCCACCAAAAATCTACCCCCGCACCCGCTGACGGTATAGACACAGGCAGCGTAAAACTAAACGGGTTATCCCACTCAAGCATACTAAAATCAACCCGTGTATACGGTTCATCTATATGAGGATGGCCTTGCATACCATTAGAGCCGCTATCAAAAACATGAAAACTCGGCAAACCTACACCGCTGTCCATGTTACCTACCGGCTTGTTAAAGTGTTCAGCCAATTTATCGTTTACTCTTTCATGCATTAAACCAAAAGCGCCATTTATTATTAAATTAAAAGCGTTGGCTATAGCGGGGTAGGCGGCTATAGAATCTTGGTATGTAGCCGCGCCAAGTGTATAAAAGCTACCTCGGTCAATCAAATAAGGGTCTAGTTTTAAAACTTCGGTTGCTATGCTTTCACACTCGTCTAGTGTAAACACATCAATAATAGTCATTTTTGTCATTGTATTTTCTCGTCGTAGTAAGTTATTAAATTCTATCGTCTTCTCGTAAAGCGTTTGCTATCGAACTCGCTATTCCTGCAAGGTCGAGTTCGCGTGAAGCGTATATAGTCGTTAATTCACCCTGCGCCCTAACAAGGTCTTTTTTACTTCCTGCCATAGGTAGGGGTACGTGGGTTTTGTTAGAACCTATAAACCTATTAAGAAGTCTCGGTCTGACACAAGTTCCATTTACAGTGTCCCATATTGTTTTACCCTCTAATCTGTAACCTGTACTAGCGTCATTTACTGCACGTTTTACATACTTTACTTTAGTGTCGTCATCAAAACGCAATGGCCCTGCCAACACTGGATTACTAAACACCCTAAAAATTTCTGAAGCATTTACATACGGGTCGGGCCACACTTCTAAAAGTTTTATTACCGCAAAGTCTATGTCTGATAATGAAGCTCCTGCCATATCTTTTTTCGCTTCGGTATTTGGCGGTGGTGCTGTCAACTCTTCAATACTGACGGGGTACTGCTGCAACCATCGGTAAACTGACCGCCCCCATGAAGGCATACCATCACTATCGTTTTTAGCAAGCCAATTGTTTAACGCTGTAAACACTTGGGGGGCTGCTGGATTTAATGCGTTGTTCATAACGTAAAACCGGCGATCTTCGGCTGGCATAGCTAAAGCGTTTACATGGTTCGTTAAAAATAAATACGTACCGTGCGCTTGTACTTCTCTTTTCATGCCAAACTTAGGGTTAATAGTTATACCTCGGCTTCTAGGGTCTACCAAAGTTTTAAGCTTTTCGTAATTGTTGTAAAATTTTGACGGGTCAGCAGATAATGTTTCTTCAGAAACAATAAAAGGTTTTTCTTGCCATTCATTAAACTGCCCCTCACCTACTATCTCATTAAAAGGCACATCAGCCACATTAGTACCCCCTAATAATGTTTTTATCATATCGGCTAAAGTTGACCGACCCACACCTTGCTTATTAGCTACCATAACTATTGCTGCACCTCTAAAACTCATATCTTGGCATTTAGCTGCCAACCACATTAAGAAATAGTCTCGATCTTGCTTTTCAGGTATCAGGTAGTCTAGGTACTGTGTAAACGTGTCTATATGATTTTGATCAACCGGCCCATGACCCCATTCAGGAATACAAAATAGATTTACAAAATTCTCACCTTTTCGAGCTACTATTCTAGCGGTGGTGCTAGGGTCGTAGGTAGCGCCAGCCACCACAACCCGCGATGGTGAAACAGCCCAAAGCGAAGTCATAGCTACTAATTTAGTCTTGCCTTCAACCGTATGCACAACTGCTTTATGTGGGTGAAGCGTAGAAAAACTCGGCATAGCTATTCGCATTTCCCGCAAGTCACTTTTTATATCCCACACACTGTTACAAAGTTTATCAAAAACGTAACGAGTAGTTAAAGCTGCTGAAGGGTCAAAAGCCCCTGCCTGTATGCCACTGTTTACAGCTATATATTTTAAAAACTCACTGGTGTTATTAGTGTCTTTACAATGACCGTGATGACAAAAGAAAACTCTTTGATCGACGTTTTCTCCCCTACCTAAAGGTTTATATCGTGCCGTATCTTTTCCCGTAGTATGCCCCTGATGCCACGGACATTTAATATCCACCCAATCCCCTGCGTTGTCGTGCGCTACATAACCTTTTTCGTAAAGCCATTCTAAGATAGGGTCTATATACCCGTTCATAGCTTGCGATTTAGGCGAGATACTAGCCCACGGTGTAGAGCCTAAAGATTTTGACGCTCTGCTTTTAGTAACCGCATCCGCATCTTCTAGTACGTCTTCCCACCTAACATGAATATTTAACGCAGTTAATATTTCCTGCGGGGTATAGGTTATGTCAGTTAGTTGAGTTAAATCACTAATAAACGGGCCTTTCTCTCCCTTTTTACCGTTTACACCTTCCGGCAATCTGACCAATTTAACAGGTGTCTTCCCACCTTCGTCAGAATAGCCGGACTCGTAAACTAGTTGCACCAAAGCCTCTGATGCTTCTAACGTGTCTACAGGTTCAGTTAAAACATACCCGTATTGAAAATTTCCTTCGCTGCTTTCTATTATGTATGAAGGTGGGAAATCAGCCGGTATTTTATCTATCGCAACTTTAGTACCTATGTCATCTAATACAACTACACGTAAAGAGCTAAAAAGTTTTTTACGGTGATAGAGTTTACCGTCTGCATCACGTTTACAGGTTGCAGTAGCAAAATATAGCGCACTTGCTTTTCTAGTGTTTCCTAGTAACTGACGCATTTTTTCTTCTGACACGGGAAAAGCGGGTGATCTAGTTGGACTTACAATCCAAGTTAATATGTTCTCATCTTCATCTAAACCCGCGTGAAAAACAGCGTCTAAAAAGCGCCCTATTTTATCTAGGTCATAATCTTTTGGGGGGATTGTTAAATATTTTAAACCCCCGCCTGTTGCGGGTTCGGCTGCACTTGTTAAAGCTTTTAAATCTTCTGCTATTGTCTGTTGCGTTTTTGTACTGTTGTCTGTATCTTTATTAATATCGCTCATTTGGCATAGTCTCTAAGTGAGTGGTTGCGAATACCTCGCATCCTTGGTTGGGCTTCTAAGCCCTAATGCGTAAACATTAGGGCTTTTTTGTGCCTTAATTTTACTTTCCGTATCGTGACATAATTACAGGTTCAGCATTCAAGGGTAAACCATTTGCCCATTCAGGTACAGTCTCCATGTAGTTTTGACATTCAATTAATGTTTGGGCTACCTCAGAATCCATAACCTCTAAAACTACTTCATCGTGTATATGACCTACTACGGGAAACCCGTCAGCTACCATGTCAGATAGAACTTCACGTAGTAAACAAGCGGCCCCTGCTTGCGTTACATTCTCAGCTAAAAACCCACCCCATAAGCTCATTCTAGGCCAGTTTTCTTCGCTATCAGCCTTCGGTTGTACTGATGCTTTCATAGCAGTTACACCGCCTTTTTCTATCTTAGCGTAAGGGTATTGGATTACTGTCCCGTTTGGTAAAACCGCCATTAATGTACCACCTAAAATTGACGGCATATAAATATATCTAATTTTACCCGCGTAAAACATTTGCTGCGGGTTTTTGACTGCGTTTACACTGGCTACTTCTAATAAATGCCAGAATTTTACAGCCCACGGATTAGCTTCCCGCCATTTGTTTACAATAGCCTGAACCTGAGTGTCGGGTAAAGTTAAACCGTAGTTTTTAGCCATAGCCTGAAACGCACCTACCCCACCCCCAAAACCTAACGACAAATTGGCAACTTTGCCCGTCTGCCTATCTTCTTTTTTCAAACCCATACTAATAGCGGTTTTTATATAAACATCCAAACCACCTTTAAAATCTTGCAAAACGCCCTTGCCACCTTCACTGTCCGTCAGCCACGGCAAGACACGCGCTTCAATTGCCGACCAATCACCCACAATAAATTTATGTCCTTTAGCTGGTATAACAGTAGGTCGGAGTAGCCTAGCTAACGTGTCCATTACGGATAAACCGCTTTTAGCCGTTATATCCCCACCATCTCTCATTATGCATTTTAATTCTTCTGCTTCTTCCGCGCTCCAACAATCACGGCGCATATTATGAAGCTGCAAACCTTTGCTGGAATATCTTTGTGTCTGCCCCGCCCCCGCAAATATAAACGCACCGTGTACACGCCCTGTTATCGGGTCAGCACGGTTAAGCATTGACGTAAATTTAGAAACACTACTGTTCCCGCCTTGATCTATTAATTCTACAATCTCTCGGTAATCACCCTGCAATTCAGGGCAGTCTAATAGTTGCCCCCTAGCCGATTTGTCTAGTGTGTATTTCACTACACCTGTCTTATCTAGTGTTTTTGTTATGCAGTTAAGTAACTTAATACTTTCCTTGCCTCGGAACGCCTCTACCATGCCCTTCAGCACTCTAGCCGTCTGCGTCACTTTGGTTATATGCCCATTAGTCAAAGCCGATAACTGTTCGCCTAATTCCTCTTTTTCGTGCATCGCATATTTTTGAGCAAGAACTGCCATTTCAATGTCAACTAACATACCTCGGTCATTAATTCGTTCGTTTGTTTGCCAATCTAATTTGTCAGCAATAGACAATTCACGAAGTTGGCTAGTCAGACTTACTAATGCCTCACTATCTCTCATGCAATAATCACCCATCTCTTTTATAAGATTAGCGTCTGAATTAAACTCGCCATGTAGGTTAGGAACTGAAAGTTTTTTTATTAGTGCTGAACCTTTGTGATCTTTTTTATATTTAGAATTACTGGCTCTAGTAGCTGCATCTAAACTCGCCGGTATTGCGTTTACACGACACTGCGCTGCCGTACAAACCCATTTTTCCTTACTTAACATGGGAAACCCGTAATCATCTACAGCTACATACTCATAGATTAATTGGTCAAATCTTGCATTTTGAGCTTCAATTTCCCCCGCCATTTGAAGGCATAAAACTAAATCAGCGGGGATTTTTTCACCTGAAAACCAGAGCCACTTTTGACCGTTATCTTTGTTAATAAACGAACAGCAAATAATATCAGTGCTTGAGTCACTGGCGTAATTATCAACACCGCACGTTTTTAAATTCACTAAACTTCTAGTTTCAAAATCTAACGCGACGACAATCATGTTAGTGCTTAACTCTGTTATTACTGTTTTCTTCGACGGCAATAGCCATTTCTGTTATAGCTTCTAAGTTTTTTGCACTTACTGACAGTGCGTGTGTCTTAATAGGTAGAGAATCACTAAGAATTTCAAACGCGCATTCAACACACTGTTCAATTAATAAACGACTCGCAATTTCCTTTTCTTTTTTCTTGCAATCAGTTTCCTCTATAGATTCTAGCTGCTTAATAACGGCGCTTTTAAGGCAATCACCTATTGTTGCGTACATAGCTAACATTATTTCGTGCGCTTGAAGACAATCAGTCGCTCCTGAAGTTCTAAAATCTTTAATCACTTCCATAACAAAAGTAAAAGTTTTTTCGTACACTTTATCAGAATATTTTTGAGATTTTATATCTTCGTATTGAATTTTTATCATGCTGTTTACACCCGTTAGTCTTATTGGTTAGGTAAAAACGGCCCTAAAAAGAGCCGTTTGTTTTACTTGGTTATACGTTTATGTTTACGCTGTTTGCCTTGTTCTTCGTGTGCGTGTTTTTGGTTCAGCGGCTACTGGTTCAGCGGCTACTGGTTCAGCGGCTACTGGTTCAGCGGCTACTGGTTCAGCGGCATTTGAAGGTGGGGCTACCCATTCGTCTACGGTAAAAAAAGGCTTGAAAATCTTGCCGTATTTTTTGTGTTTATAGTTTGTATTATCTAAGAAAACGACAGGGCAAAACGCCGGATTACCGGCTTCTCCACGCGCTACTATTTCAGCTACCATTTTACTTACTGCTTCCTTCCCACCACCTGATGAGGTTTTGTAAAGTAGCTGTACGCCTTTTTGCTCACCTTCTACACCAAAAAGACCAAACGCAACCTGATTATTCCATGTTGCACCGCTTGGTAAAATAGGTAAATTAGCTTTTAAGATAGGTGTCTGACCTGATGGAGTCATCATTTCGTTTATCAGATTTCCATCTTCGTCCCACGCAACATAACCTTGAGCATAGGTTTCGGGGTCTATGACAAAGGCGCTTTCGTTATGTACTTCAGTTTCTTCAGCACCAAAAACCCACTCGCCCATTTTAGTCATTTTAAGATATTGAAAATCACCTGTATTAGTCGTAGGGGTTGCTTTTTGGGCGATTATTAAATTGGCGATTGATTGTGGTATTACTGAGGGTAAATTTTGAGACATAGTATTTTCCGTTATTTTAAGTTTAAGTTTAAGTTTACCGACCAATTTATTGTTGGTCGGGAGGTCGTGCTTGGTTAGTATATTTTATACAAATAAATATATCAACTGTTTACTACTTGTTCATGTCATTTAATTGTTTTAACCCTGCAAAAGGTATAACAGCAGAGCGTTTATCGCTATCCTTTGCTATTGTCGTACCGCTTGAGACACTACTACATAAAGGAGCGTATTGTTTTAAATAGTCTATGCCAAGTGTTTTGCAGACTTTTTCTATCTGCGCCGGAGATTTAAGCTTATATTCAAAACCATCCTCTAGCGTTATCTTTTTGGCCTTGCGGATTTTATCTTCTACTATTTCTGGTTGGTTCCAAACTCTAGTGGCTCTTTTAGCAACTAATTTATACCCTTTGATGGGTGCGCCAAGTTCTAACTGTTCATGCGCCATTTTTTCAACCGATTTTATCCATGATTTTAATTCTTCAACCATTGGCAAATATTCAGCTAATTTATTAGCCGTTATTTCGTTTACACGGGTTGCTCTCATTGCTTCTCCTGTTTTGACGGGGCAAATTGCCTCGGCTGGGCAGAATTTACAAGCTGGGCCAGAATTAGCTAACGCTTCAGGGTTTTCGGTTTTTTCAACCGCATTCAAATACTCAGTCTCAAAAGCGTCTATTTGGTTTAAGTTAGTTTCCCATGTCTGTAAATCTTCACCATTATCATTAGGTTGGATAATAGCCAATACGATAGTTTCTAAATCAGGGCCAAACCAATCAGAAGTTGAAGGGTCGGTTGCTGCGGCAAGAGCGTAGAATTGAGCTTGAGCATTCTCTACCACTTCGACGTTTACATAGCCAAATTTGTAATCAACAATAGTAACTGTCTTTTTGTCGGCACTGCGTCCGATTAAATCAATTGAACCGCCCATGTCGTCACTAATTTTAACAAACGGTTCTACTTTCCAATCTGATATGTTGTACTTATCCATCAAGAATTCTAAAGCATCAATAGCGGGTCTTAATTTACTTTCGATTAAATCCTGCGTTAGTTTCTGACCGTTGTATTCAGCGCCATCTTCTAACTCTGACTCTGGCGTTAAGTGTTCACCTTCTAGGCCGTAAAGATTTTCCATGCAATTATGCAACATAGTGCCTTCATCGGCTGCGGCATTGTTTTTACCGTCAAGTGTAAACGGTACTTCAGAAGCTAATCTAATCCATGCAGGACATTGGATAGTTCGTGCGGCTACACTACCGCCGTGTTTTAAATGTTGTGCCATTAGTATTTCCTCGGTTGGTATGTTTAAAAATTACTATTTTGGTCTATCTAAATATTTTAATACTAAATAAATAATAACCATCATTTTTGTACGTTATGTTACGCACATTTTTTTGTTCTCATAATCAACTTCTGTGCCAAGTATTTCTCTTTCCGCGATAAAACATCTTTCTAAAGCAAGCTTTGGAGACGAGTGGTACTCTCCTCGATAAACCTCTTTACCGTCTTTTTTTAGTATAGGTAAGTAACCTCTACCGTCAACATAACGTAGTATGAAATCAGTCATTGTAACTCCTCAGTAAAATCCAAGCGACCGCCAACAAGATTATCGATGTTAGAACTACCGACAGTACCTTTAACGTTTTCTGCTTTGCTTGTGGTTGGTTTAATTCCGATCTGTGATCAGGGCAAACTCCCCCCTACTGCTTTAAAAATTTCGTCTATTATTTCCATTTTTAATGTCTAGGCTTGACTGATTTTCTAATTTCGGCAAGTTCAGGAGCAAAAACAACTTCGTACTCTTGAATTAAATCCCACATCCCTGCCACAATTTCAAACATTCGTAAATTGCGATCTTCAGCAAATTTTTGAATGTCAGCGTGTAAACGTGACGGTATATTGCCTATTGTTTTTCTGCGCCCATCAGCCGTTGGGTATAATTCGTTGTAATTTCCTCTGACATAAGCAAGTGAATCTTCTATTGTCGGTAGGTCGTCGGTTGTTAAAGTTGAAACGGTCATATTACAGTTACCTTTGTATTTTGTTAATAGAATGTATATAATATGATACTACGCTAATTAACACAATAGGAATATTTATGGCGACAATTAAAACAGAGAGAGCTTTGCAGGAGTACACTAAAAAGGTGGCTAGGGCGCATGGTTGCTATTATTACAAATTAGAATGTATAGGTCAGACAGGCTTTCCAGACTTGCTTATAACATGGCAGGGGTGGTCTATATTTATAGAATTAAAATCCCCCACTGGACACGGTGTTCTCTCACCCCGTCAAAAATTAATGCTTTCTAAACTTACTTATCAAGAGATGGAAAATTATGTTACAAACCAACCAAGCCAAATCGACCAAATTATCTTCGGACTTATTAACCGAAAACCAAGACGCTTGCCTAACTCGCTTATTTGAAACCGATGCCACTTTAGTAGTTGCAGAAATGGGATTCGGTAAAACAATTGTTTGCCTATCTGCTATTAAAGAATTATTAGATGAACAAGTAATAAAACGGGTTTTGATTCTAGCCCCTTTAAAAGTTTGCCGGACTGTCTGGCAAACTGAAGCATCCAAATGGCAACACACCTCTGACCTATCTATTGCACTAGCCATAGGAACCGCAGTAAAACGTGTAAACGCGATTAAATCAGACGCTAAAATAGTGTTAATGAATTATGAGAATGTGCCGTGGTTCTGCGATGAATTTAAAGACACGCATGGTTTTGACGCTCTAATATGTGATGAAATTACTAAATTAAAAAGTTCTGGTGGTGTAGGCTTTAAAAAATTAAGGCATAGATTAAAGGATTTTAAATGGCGTGTAGGTTTGTCGGGTACGCCTGTCTCTGAAGATTTTGAAGGTTTGTACGCTATGTCTATGATATTAGATAGCGGTAAACGGCTAGGCACTAGAAAAGATGTTTTTTTGAGAAATTATTTTTATCCGACTGACTATAAAGAATATAACTGGGCTTTGATTGATAAAACGGGCAAGACGTTATTAAATAAAATATCAGATTTATTATTTATTGCTGATAACGAAACATATAAACAATCTCTCCCCCCTATTTTCTACCATACTGAATTTGTTACTCTCCCCTCTGCTGCTCAAATTATTTATGATGACATGAAAAATGATGCTATTGCGCTTGGAGTTACTGCTGTTAATGCTGCTGTTGTAGTGGGTAAACTTTTGCAGATTGCTAACGGTTTTTTGTACGGCGATGAAGAGCAAGGCACAGAGACGGTGCGTTTACACGATGCAAAGATGGATAAAATACTAGAATTAATTATTAAAATACGCTTTCCGCTGCACAGTAAAAAGGGCAGTGTGACTACTCCAATAATAATAGCGTATTGGTTTAAACATGATTTAGAAACCCTATTAACTTTTTTACCTAATGCAAAAGTTATGGCGGGCGCTAACGATATTAAAACGATTGAAGATTGGAACGCGGGATTAATACCTATTTTGCTTATCCAACCAAGATCGGCGGGTCATGGCATTCAATTGCAAAAAGGTGGCTCTAATTTGATCTGGCTCGGCCCTGTTTGGTCGCGTGATTTAGTTTTGCAAACTGAGGCTAGAATTCACAGGCAAGGGCAACAGGACGCTGTTAATGTTTATACTATTGCTTGCAAAAAAACAATTGATCTGGAGGTATTAAATAGAGTTAAAAATAAGGGCGGCTATGCTGAATTGCTAACCGCCCACTTAGGGTAGCGTGTAAACTCTACTCTATTTTCACCCCTAGGGGTATTGAGAACTATCATGTTCTGGTTTAAAACCTGAATGCATAACGTATTCGCATTGATCTAATGCTATGCCATTTGCAACACGTATAGAGTTTTCAAAGCCAAAACAATGACATATAAAACGCGTTTTTTGCGTTTCACTATTTTTATATTCTATTCTATATTGTCCGCTCTCGGCTTTAGCCAGACTAACGTTAATTGTGTCCACTCCTATACCTCGTATCTTTTTCATTAAAATTACACTCCACCCATTAAAACAATGGCAAAAATTGACATGACAAATAAATATAAAATTACTACGCCTATTTTTTTAATCATTTTTTAATCCATCCTTGTAACGAATACAGAACCGTCAGGCTCTAAAATCGCGACTATCCCATACTGGTATTGCAATATTGTGGTGTCTCGACTTGTCATCTCTGCTAACGGGTACAGTTCAGGGTCTTCAGGATATTGATAAACCATATCTTTTATACTGCCTCCCGTCATTTCATGTAATTCACCGAATCCATAAGCTTCTGTTAGCGCCTCCTTTACTGTTTGGTTTTCCGTTCTGTAACATAAAAAGCCTGGGATATAACCTAGCATTTCATTTAACACCTGATTTGGTAGCTCGCTATATTTTTCTAACGGGTCAAAATTGACTGTTAATAACTTAGTATTCATAATATTTTATCCTTGGTTTTATGATGCATAATTGCATCGCATTAAAGCCCGTGTAAACGGGCCGTAATACGCTAAAATCATGCGGCCTTTTCGTGATTTTCTAACTGTCGGATAGTCTCGTTTTTAATGTATTCTACAGTGCTAAACTCGGTTTTCATTTGGTCGTCAACTGCGCCCGTTACATATTTATATGACAAATCATAATCACTAAAATCGGCTTTAATACCACTACCATATGAATCATTAGTAACCATCCCACCTTCACCTGTTAAGCTTTCAGCGGCCCTCCAACAAAGTCTACGCTGGAAGCTAGCGTGACATAATGCGAAAGCTACTGATTCAGGAGACCACAAATCAACACCGTGTTTTATACACGTTTCAATTGA
>TARA_R110000782_G_scaffold7345_6_pt1 | contig 11591 bp, 26 predicted proteins | sample TARA_R110000782 | Tara Oceans TARA_R110000782 (sample SAMEA4397859) | marine metagenome | biome: Polar Biome; feature: [SRF] surface water layer (ENVO:00010504); material: water (ENVO:00002006), including particulate matter (ENVO:01000060) such as... | depth 5 m
ATATTGTGTGTGTTTGTTTGTTTAACGATACCCAAAGATATGCATAACATCTCGATAAACAATACTTTTATTTTGTTTCTGTACGATTATCGTCTACAACACCAGTAAACACTCGAATTAAAATTCACTCCGTTTTGTTATCCTAGTGTATAGCTACCGAAGTTCGGGTTCGATTGCTGGAATGTGACCGCATACCTAGACGCATCGATAAAATGATTGAACGCATCGACTGGAGAATTTAGGATACGACCGTTTTTATCCTCCTTGTATTTATAGTTTCGAAGTTCCTTAATACCGTTAATTGACCTTTCCGTTATTAAGATAGGGTGCGACCTTAAGAAATCTAACCCCGCTCGTACACTATCTGCACCCTTGCGACACGGGTGTATATTAAACCCTTGCGAATGTATGAAGTCAATCGACTTCGGTTCTGCGCAGTCAGCTATAACCATATCCGAACGCTCGACTCCCGCGTCCCTTAATACATTACAAATATCGTTGTTCGTTAGTCCAGTAGTATAACAAATCTCGTCCAAACAATACCCGTCTCCGTCAGTCCAGACGGCCACGATGGTCGTTGGATCATTCGTGTATCCGAAGTCCATTCCGAAATTCAATAACCTCCAACCCGTCGGGATATTCTCAACCTGTCGCCAATGGGTTAGAATTGTGCTACGACTTACACCACGCTCGCCCAGTCCGTACACTTTCCAAAAGTTTTCGTCGAGTTCCTTGTATCTTTCAATCTCGTCCACGATGGTCTGTTCGAGGTATGGGTTATCGAGATACGAAGTCTTAAAAAAGTCACAGTCGTCTCGTGGAATGACATCGTCGTATATCCAGTGGAACTCGTCCGACGGATTGAAGTCCATAATTATTCGCCCTGTGGTTCGAAGTGATAATTGCCGAAAATCCTCTTTGTGTAATTCATTGCACTCATTAATGAATAACAACTCGCGTCGCCTTCCGCGTAGCTTTTGAGGCTGGTCGACGGAAATGAATTCGACCAGGTTCCCGAATAGTTTATAGGTCGCTTCGGATTTGTTGTGCGCCTCAACTCTGTAAATGTTTTCGTTATTTAGGATTTCGAAAAAGTCCCTCATAACTGACGCCCTCAATGCTGGGAATGTCTTTCGACATATTGTAACTACCGCACCCGAATTCTCATTGTAATAACAGAACTCGACAATCGCCTGACATATCGAATAGGTTTTACCGCTTCGGCTCCCGCCCTGGTGGACTTGAATCTTCGCAGTCGATTGTGTAGTGTGGTAATATGTCGACGGTTGTTTCAATCCACTAGGGTCGTTCGTGTGCGCCCCTCTTTTTTAACTACTTCGTCCATCCAGGTCAACGGCTTTTTTTCTAGTACCTCGACTTCTTGTCGTTCGATATAGCCTCGTTTTTTTCCTTTGGTTTTCAAATAGAATATCGTAGCCGATGGGTTCCCGTCCTGGATCAATTTGTGTAAATGAGATTCGGCAAAGTCGAGTGCAATATTTTCTATTTCTTGCACTTGTTTTTTGAACTCGATATCCGTTTTATACCAGTGATAAAATTGCGTGCGCCCTACGTCCGCAGATTTGCAAGCAGTCGATACGATGCCGAGTGATTTCTCGAGCGCTTTTATTACTGCTTTTTTATGGTGTTCGGTTTTGTTCATTGGTTTCGTTTTGGTTCGTTTGTAAATGGTACGTCCTCGGGGTACGTATCCCACGCTATATTGTCTCGTTTCCCTTTCATTAGTCTAGGCATTAAATGTCGATTCGATATTCGATGGTGCAATCGCCCTCCGTTTTTTACTTGCCTCTGCGCATAACATAGGCTCGGGAACTGAATCGGAACTACGAGCGATTTATTTAGTAATTTATTCTCGTTATACAAATCCGTTAACCCTCCTTTCGCTGTTGCCGATTCTGTCTGGTTTAATACTAGGCCCGACGCTAGACTGCCCGTAAAATATCCCTCGTTCATTATATGCACGAACTGACTTGTGTCGTTGTCCTGGATACCTTTCTCGCCCCTATATATGAATCTTGTATCGACGAATGTGGTATTCATTACTTTGTGCCTTAATACCTTCGTATTCGGTACGGTAAACGAGTCGCCCGTTTGACTCAATCCAAACATACCGATACGCCTCCTTTGCATCATCTCACGCACTCCCTCGAATACCTTTGTTATCTGCTCCAGGTTCGCAACTCCGTTATACACTCCGAAAGGTTTTGACTCGTAAGTATTTGTATCATCATCGATTGCGATATAGAACTTAATACCTAACTCGTCAGCTATGTCGTAAAATTGGTTTCGGCTCTGTCCCGCCGACCTCCTGGACATACTAGGCAAGTGTACGTAGTCGTATCTTTGTCTCGACTCATTCATATCGAACACGTGCAAGTTACACCCGAGATCATTCATCGCCTTCTCGTACTGTTTGGTGTCGTCTGTTTCATCGTCCAGGAATACGTGAATTTTTTTTGGGTCGTATCCTTTCTTTATGAAATACTTTGCCGTCTTCACGTTGTTCGCTCTGTGGTAGCTGGGTATAAAAATATCAATCATTAAATTCGAAATCGGTGTAACTTAATATTCGAATTAGATCATCGTCAAGGAATCCCCCGAGTCCGTTATCCGTAAGAACTAACCGCAACCTTTCGATTCCTTTCTTCTCATCTTCCGAAGCATTATAATAATAATAATTCGCTACGCTTTCAAAGTCTATTTTTATAAATCTATACGCGAACAATTTTAATATATCCTTTTGACTCTCCGATAAATTATACTCGTCTAACGCTTTCATTTTCGCGTTGAACTTATCCAGGTTAACGCAGTCTTTTAACTCTATTGTCGGCTCGTGTTCTGGCTTATAATAGGCTGGTTCGTATTTCAGTTCGGACAATAGTTCCGTATTTTTTATGGTCGGTATATGAATCGCTAACTCTTGCAGTTCTTCGATTTCCCAGTCATTCGCCAGCACGTCGAAATTCCACTCCCCGAACGAAACGTTATCCTTCACGACGAATTGCTTTTGTTTTACTTCGCTCCACGATGCAACATATACCGCAACCTCTTTAAGTCCCGCTTCCTTGCACGCTCGAAATCTCATATTTCCGCCCAGTATTACTCGGTCCTCGTTAACCACGATAGGGCGTGCGTTAAGCATCTCGGGAAATTCCGCCAGGCTCTTAACCAGTTTTCGATAATTCTCTTTCGATATCGTTCTAGGATTGTTCGGATTCTCCGTGATCTCCGTTATTTTCAAGGTGTTCATCTGCTAGGGTTAAAATGTTTCGAAATGTTTCTCGTATTGCATAGTCAGTCACGCAAAGGTTTAGTAAAATTTCCCACGCTTCTTCGCCAGATTGTAAACATCGAAACGTAGTTTTTTCGAACTTTGTTTCTTCTGCGAATACTATCCAGTCGCTTGACTGGTTAATAAATCTTTTTGCTCGTCTGGAGGTCATTACGCTTGAATAAATTTTAAATGTTTTTGTCTATAAATTGGGTCGAGGTCGATTAACTGTTCAGAAATCTTCACGTGATAATGTGCCGTTGCGTGGTCTGTATATCCTACCGCCGTCGCTATTCTTTTAAATGTCCAGCCTTTATTTCGTAAATGTCCGCAGCATAATCGCCTCGCATCTACTATCCTTCGCTCCCGACAATTGCTTTGTATCTCGGACCATTTAACCCCGAGTCGGTCGACACCTCTTTTGCACTGGTCTATCGATAGCACGTCGCCGTAGTCGTATCTTCGTACGCTAGTTTTCCGACCATCATTTGAATATCAATCGTCGAACTGTCTCCGACATATAACCAAAATTTATCTTCATTCTTCATTTGTTAACTGTTTTAATTCTTTGATCATATCACGTACGCAAGATTTACAAGAGGATATTCGCCTATTTTTTCCCGACGCTTTGTTCCATATCTCCGTAAGTTTTTTGTTTTGACTGCCCGATATTTTGCCCCCCGTAATAGTTCCTAAAAACTCTCGTATCTCTTTTGCTTCCGCTCTCGATAATTCTGCCGACCATTTTGCCAACGGACATTCGCTAGTTTTTAACCTGGCTTTAATTGTCATTACGCAGCCGCATAACTTCATCGTGTTTTTGCCGTCCGATATTTTAGTTCCTATTCCTAACGTTCCGCACGATTTAGTAGTCGTTCGAAAGTGTTTACATTTACGGCAAATATCTAAGCGTTTCGCTCTCTTTTGTGCGGATACAAAAAACATCGTACTATCGTTTTAAGGCGGCGTCTTGCCGTTTGTTGTTTGGTCTGGTATGGTAGCACCTTTTTTCTACGTTCATCGTTTTCCCTTTATATACTGGTCATTCAAAGCACCGAAGAAATTTTTTAATTTTTCCCTCGACCTATGTATACTCGTATGAAATACCGAACTATTTATACCAGATTCGCGGGCGATTTGTGTCAAGTTCCACCCCTCTAAATGAAGTCGTAAAACCTCTCTGTCGAACCAGTTTAATCGGTCGCACGCGAGTGTAAAATCTTCTCGCATAAATGCTTCCGACAAATCATAGTCCGATACGTGAGTATGTTTCGGGGTGTCTTTTAATTCGTAAATCTTTTTGAATTTACCCCGAGTCGCTTCTATAAACATCGCACGACGAAAGTATGTTTTAAGGCTCTTAACATCTGTTCCGTATTTTATTGATCTTAAAAAAGTATGATGAACTAAATCCGTCGCATCTGGTGTGAGTCTTTCGGCGTAGAGAATCATCGCGTCGTAATTTTCATTTATAAAATTATCCCAGTCTTTCCTCGAGGTCATTTGCTAACTTTTTAAAATGCTCGTGTAGTTCCCTCAACTCATCAATTCCGAATTTTTGTGTTTGATTAGATAAGAAAACTAACTCGTCCGCAAGTTCCTTTCCGAGTTCCTGGGCGAATTTATATTGCTCCCCGCTACGAAATCCGTTGCACCTTTTACATTGAAATTGTACGTTGCTTACATCCCATCGCGTCGCCATTTTTGCTCGGCTCATAAAATGCCCCGCGTCGACCTCTTTCCAATGGTGTCGCACACCACACGTAAAACAATTGGCGTAACCATTATCATCGCAAGGGCGCATACGAATATACCTTGAAAACTCTTTGTCGATTTTCTTTACTAGCTTACTTCGCTCCGTTGACATTTTGCCAATATACGTATTTTTTCTTTAACTTTTTGAAAGTTTTAATTCGTTCAAAATAAACCAGGCGACATCGGTGTTCGATTCTCCTTTGCTTAATTTCCTTAACAGTAAAATATAATACGGAAACGATAAATATATTTGTTTCGCTTCTGCTGGTGTGTACTCACTGAGTACGCAGATTTCATCTACGACTTCGTTTTGTATTCTCTCGAAATCTTGCCTTGTGTATTCCATCATTCGGGCGTGTTTGGGTGTTCTATATGTTCCCACCGTCCTCGCTCATCTATTTTTGGCTCTGGGAGGTTTAGATTTTTTTTGAATGAGTCCCACATTTTTCGCTGGTGTTTCGTCATAGGTTTATCGTTTAAAATCTCATCGTTATTTTTTTCTTGTTTTATATCTCGTTCCCTTCGCTCCGCTCTTTCGCCTTCGAATGCCTGGAATATCTCGACGAGTTCTGGTAGTTTTAACCTCTCGTACATCTTGCCGTATTTGCCCGCCTTTAAATTTTGGGTTATAATTTTCCACTCCTCCAACTTCATCGCTGGAAATTCTTTGATCAAATATGATACCGCTTCGATATAATCTCCTTCGTGTCGAAACGACTTATTCATATCTAAATAATCGACCGCATCCTTGATCAACGCCATCAAGTTAACGTGTGTTAATTTTGGCTCGTGTTTGAATGCAAATTGAACATTCGTTCCAGTATCCCACGCCTCCGCTGGTGTTAATTCAAAGCGACTCGAGATAATCGTTATACTTTCCTGTATCGAATTCTTTTTTGTTATTTCTTTTGTCATTTTTTAGTGCGAAAAGTCCCCGCCAAGAATTGGCGACCGACTGGTTTATAATCTCAATAGCGACAACCTCATTGTCGTTAGAGTCTTTTTGTAGTTTATGCAAGGCACTTTGTTCGCCTCGCTGTGTGTACTTACCATAACGACGGGATTTCCTTTCGTCTAACCACATCGCCCAGGCATTTAAAAAATCCTTTCCATTAAAAGGAAAAACAACCCCCTTTGTAAGTATTGAATTAGTTACTGTATTAGTTACTGTATTAGTAGGGGTGCATTTTGAACCTAATGAAAGGTCATTTTGAACCTTGTCGAGGTCATTCTGGACCTTATGCCGTTCAATTTGAACCTGGTCGACTCTATTAGGTCCATTTTGAACCGAATCGATTAGGGACGTTATAAGACGTTGTCTAGTTGTCCCCTTTATGGATATATAGTTTCGTTGCGAAAGTGCCTTAACGGCTCTCTTAACGGTACTCACGGACGTATGAAGTTCCTTCGATAGTGTTTCGTTACTCTTATAAAATATTTTTCCGTTGCCTGTAAACGAATCTATATCGGCGAGCAGTATCTTTTCGGTTGGCGTAAGTTCTGTATCGAGCCAAATTTTCGCTGGAATCCAAACGCCTTTAAATTGGCGCTCCATTTAATATTTCGCCCATTTTGGCGCATCTAACTTGTAAAAATCTTCCGCACCTTTGTAAAGATACGAACCAGTTTTGCCGTCCCATTTTTTATAATCTTTGATCAATCGCATTAATTCCTCGTATCCTTTTTCTAGATAGTACGTTGGTATTATATACGGTGTCACATTGTAGGGAGGTACATTTTCGACTGCGATGATCCAAAAGTCTTCGATGCCCGTAAGTTCTCGATATATTGCCGCTTGTAGGTAATATTTAAAATTATATGCACTACGCTCGAATTCGCTCTTTGAACTATTGCTCGTTGTTTTTAAGTCTATTAAATAGTGTTGACTGACTACATCGACGAACCCTTGAAATTTTACACCAGCGATTTCGCCCTTAACGTGTTGTTCGACCTTCTCAGCATTATCGATTAAACTCTGGCAAAGTTCATTTTTCCAAATGTTTTCGCGAATCCTCTTTACCGCTTCCCAGTCCGAAGAGTTAAGGAATTTAACGCCTGGATTTTCTTCGCTTAGAGCCGTATACGCCTTCGTTCCTTTCCGAAGTGTTGTGTTCTTATACTCATCTTTGAAACGCTCAGGTTCGAGTACCGCACAGTGTACTGCCGTTCCGAATCTCATCGCTGGCGATTCTTTTTTTTCTTTGTTTTTATATGCTAAGAAATGAGCGGGCGACTTCGCTAGTTCTTTAATGCTCGAAAACGATAATGTATAGTCTTTCATTTGATCAATTTATATCGTGCAACTTTCGTAAGTCCACCGAATCGGTTTGGTACTTTGACGCTCTTTGTTTCGAATAAGTGACCGTCTTTTTTAAGTATAAAAACCGAAGACGATAGCCTTGTATTTCCTAAATCCCGTATCGCTTCTAGCGATGTAATTTCGTCGTGCTCCAATAAGTAAGAAAGTAGACGAGTTTCGTGTGTTTGTTTTTTCATTTTGTTTTGATTTGAAAGGGGGGGCGAACCCCCCTTCCGATTATATTTTTAACTCTTGTTCTCGGCTTAATACCTCCGCAGCCAATTGCGTCCAGGTAGTATCCGTGTTATTAACTATCTCGGGGGCGTGTTTCAACATCGCTCGAGGGTTTCTACTGTGCCAATTTTGTACCGATTGGGTGCTGACATTTAACATAGACGCGCACCTTAATTGCGAACCGTATAGTTTTTTAATTAACTTTTTTAAATCATTATTTTTCATCGCTTTCTGTTTGTTTGTTCATCCAGTCCAGGACGGGTTTCGCCTGGCGTTCGAAATGCCACGAGTATCGGTCGCCTTCTCGCTCCCATCTTTCGTATGCTTTGTCGTATTCCTTTGTCCCTTTTATAAGTTTCACGATAAATTGTCTCGCTCCGTTAATAGAACTTTCGCAAGGTCACGAACTTGTTTTAAATAATCTTCGAGTTCGACTTGCTGGTGTCCTATAATTTGTACCGCAGTTTGAATCGCCCACGAGTTTTCGATTCTCTTTTGGGTTTCTGGGTTCTGCTTAAAACCTCCGCCCGAACCAAAGTTACCGCCCGCCTTTTTTATTTTCAGTTTCGTCCCGAACTGGTTTTCTGTTTTGGTATATTCTACCTCGTCGCCTTCGCCGTATGGGGGCGCTTCTGCGGACGTACTAGATGCCGTACCCGTTACACCATCTTCGAGGGTTACTAGGTAGTCGTACATCGTTCCCGATTGTCCTGTCCAGGTGTTTTCGGTTTTGTTTACCGATTTGATTTTTGTGAGTCCCATTTTTTTTTTGTTTTTTAGGGGTTAATAATTTGAAAGTTTTTTTTCGATTGCCTCATTGATTTTGTCCCAATTTAAGGCGTCCGATAAATCCTCGCACTCGACTGCTAAGTTAATAACTTCGTTGCGAATACGCAAATTTATTTGCTGAATCTCGAACCCCGACGAGTCCCTGGGGACGTCATAATCTAAGAAAGGACCTTCGCCCCACGATTCGAATTCGACCTCTACGGATACCTCGTCACTGACGTATGTTTCGATTGTATTTTTCATAGCTTTACGACTGTTAGGTTTAAAATGTTAGCGACGTAGTTTATATGCTTCGTCGTTGTGCCGCTGGTTATGATCCTTTTGTTATTGTGTTCCGCATTCCATTTTAAAATAATTAAATCTCGGCCTATAATTTTTGCGACCTTTGTTGCATAAGAAATAACATAGTCGTTCTCGACTCGTAAATTTGTTTGATATTTTTCGAATTTCATTTTGTTGTTTATTTATTTAATTTTTGAATTCGCAATGCTCTAAGCAGTCAGGGCAAATACCGAAATCCGTTTCCGTGGTATATGCTCCACAGCAATCGCTAGTTAGTTCGTCGTTCATTATTTTGTTCTTGCTTTATTAATTGAGGTTTTAAATTCCGACCAGATGCGCATAAAATTTGCCTCGAATTTTTCCTCTGGTGTTATTGCTTTTTCGGAAATGAATTTGCGCCACTCGTTAAAGTCTTTAATCGGCTCTTTTGGGTATGTCGTTTTCATTTTGAAAAATCAATGTCGATATTTAACTCATCTAACTTCGACTTTAATTTGTCGTCGAATTCTTTTTCGAATATAGCTGGTTCGGGTTTTTTAAATGGGTTGTCCGCATCGACATCGCGTGCCGTATAATAGACGTGTAACTTCATTTTTTCCTCCTGTACTCTTTTTTCGTGGTAGTCGATTTGCCAAAGGGCGTCCGATATTAGTTTCTCGATAGTCATTGTGTTATTTATTTGATTTGTTAATTTTAATTATGTGATCTGCTCCGAATGCGATTGCGTATTGGTTCTTTAAAAATATGGCGTCCGAGCGCCTGTCTGCGGTGTCGATTTCTTCGAACTCTCCGTTCTTATATTTTGCCTTTATTGTGTACTTCATAATATTTATTTTTTTGGGTAAAAAATTACATTTGTGTTATTGCTCTATCTATTTGAAATTTCGCGGTCGTATTAGTTTTATATAAATCTAACATCTGTAACCAGGTTTGATAATTTTTTGGTTTAGTGTTTTTTATAATTAACTTCTTACCATTGTTTACATTGATCACTATTCGATTCGGATTCACTTCTTCGTGCCAATTAGATATCGTTAAATTTTTCATAATGTTTATTTGTTTATTTTTATGCGGTATAAAGTGTCGAATGACGCTTTAATAATTTGAATGTCGAAAATGTAACCCCCCAGCTATTTTCACAAGACGTTTCATTTTCGTTTTCACAATCCCACGCACACCAATAAGATTTATTTGAATCACTCGCAAATACTTTTTTTGCAATCCACGTTCCTGTTACATCTTTTACTTTGTAAATGCCTTTTTCTATTCTAGTAACTTTCATTTTGATTTGTTTTTGTGTGTAAAGATATCCAAAGGTAAACAATAGTTTCCTTTATCAACGCAAAAAAAGAAAGTATTTTTTAACTTATTTTCTTTTAAATGAAAAAACCCCAGCAAATACTAGGGTTTTCACACAAATAAACTTACAAATTAAAACGACACCATTCGACAAATGCCGTTCACACCCCGTAAATATACGTTACTTTCTTTCGAAAAACGACAAACACAAAGGCGTTATACCTATTAGGCACAAAATGACAGCCTCCCAGGATATGCCGTACTCGTGTATCTGGTAAAGTGCCTCGATTACAATAGCACCCCCCGCCGTTCGTTTCATACTCCACCGCTTCAAATCTCCTTTGTCCTTAAAAAGTTGAGTTAAATCGAACTTTGCTAGAACTATTTTAAACGGATTTTTCATTTTGTAAAAATTACTATTGCGCCAGCGATTGCTATTGCTAAAATTAGCGACGAGTATATTATGCTCATTTTATAAATCCATTAAACAATTAATCGCAGTATGTCCACCCAGAACAACCCCGCATCCGATTGCTTGTTTTTTAAAGTTCTTCGCGTATGCTGAACTATATGAACTTCCGTCGAGTCCGCATCCGACTTGCATTCCGAAAACCTTAAAATTCCTACCGACCATCCACTCGCAGTACGCTTGTGTATGTATGTGCCCTTGTACCGTTGACATCATATCGTTTTTCGCCTTCGTCCTTGCCGTTCCACCCTCCCCGTGTACATATTGTACGTTATCGTATATAACTCGCTCTCGCCAGTCCCACGTCGTACCTAGTACATCATTGTAACTCTTTACCCAACGGCTCGGAATAGCACCCGAAAACGCCTTGCGCATAATGATTCGGTCGTGGTTGCCGATTATAACATCCGCTATCGGAAACTCCTCGTACCATTTTTGTACACGTTCGATTGCTCTGTCCAGTTCCTCGCCACCTCCGAACCCGTCTGGATCCGTGTCGTGATAACTAGAATAGTGATTGTCGATTATATCGCCAATGAAAACGACTTGGTTACAATTAAACCGAGCGTACGTTTCTTTACAGAACTCTAAATATCCGTCGAGTTCGAATGGGGCGTGGATATCCCCGATTACTAAAATACGACGTTCCGAAACGTTGAGATATTCAAACGCTTTTAATTTATTTCCGTGCAGTCTCGGCCTCAATAGGTCCAGATTACGAGCGGCGATTTTTCCTCGTCACAATCGACGTGTATAAAATTGCTACCGATTCCGATTCGATTAAATCCAGCATCGAGAAACGCCTCCAGCATTAAAAACCTATCGTTTGAATTTCCGCAATGTATATCGACCGCAAGTCCTAACAAGTGCGAACTATTTCGAGACGCTTTATAACCCGCATCGATTAACGATTTGTTATGAGCAATCGTTCGAAATCCCGAATTAACAATCATAGGACGTCCGTATATATCTCTCGCTAAATCTAACCTTTCGAGTACGTGGTGTTCCATTAACTCGCCCGAACCTTCGCTATCTGGCGAATCGAATTCCGAAAGTTTAAACCATTTATATCTTCTATTCATATACCTTTTTTCGCTAGTAAAATTTTTAACTCCTGGATACCGACGACGCATTCCTTAATCATCGATTTTAATTCGTCCCTATCCGACTCG
>TARA_R110000782_G_scaffold227710_1_pt1 | contig 11544 bp, 6 predicted proteins | sample TARA_R110000782 | Tara Oceans TARA_R110000782 (sample SAMEA4397859) | marine metagenome | biome: Polar Biome; feature: [SRF] surface water layer (ENVO:00010504); material: water (ENVO:00002006), including particulate matter (ENVO:01000060) such as... | depth 5 m
ATCAAACACAGCAGCGTCTTCCTCTACAAGAGGCAGTTTCATTGTTATAAATTGCTTTAAATAGTTTTTCATAAAATACTCTGCATATTTTTTTTCAAAAATTACTTTATTATCTTGTGACAAAGGTAAGTCTTCTTCGTAAGACCAAGAATAGTCACCGGCGTTAGCGTTTTGAACCATTTGGTCATCTTCTTCAACGCTAGATTCTTTTCCTATAAAAACATTCCATGCAGCTATAACTTCTTGCTCAGAACTCATAAGACCTGATACCTCTGCGTTTATAAATGGCTTAGCCTTTATTTCAATCTTGTTTAAATCAAATTGAAGTATGTTCCTACCTTTTCCGTTACCTATATCTATTATCTCGTAGTCGTAAGAACCGTCTGTATTTTTCAATATGAAATCATCAGCTATAGCGGCTTGAGGTGTTAGCTTGCCATCTTGAGAAGATCCTTCAGCTAAAATAGAAACTTCTGTTAATAGCCTCAACATATCATCATTTATAGCAGGAGTTGGTGAAATAAGATCAGTGTTTGAATCAAGTAAAGCTTTTAAAGTGTTACTGTTTATAACTAAAGGAGTCTCAATCATAGGACCTGTAAAAGTTATACGCTGAGAACCATCTTCTATTAAATCTAAATAAACGTCATAACCTTCTGTTTTAGAAAAACCAGGCTTATTAGTCATTATAGAATTAGCAACCATAAAAACGTAGTTATTGTTAGGGTCGTAGTATTCATCTTCAGTTGTAGATAATTGATCTACTAAAGACTCTACAAAGGCTAAAGACTTAGCAGGAGCGGCTTCTATTCTTATTAATTGGTTATGCTCGTATTCGCAGCTCTCCCCTATACAATTGCCAGAATCTACCGCCATTTTAAGTTTAGCATATGTTTTGCCAGTACCTCTATAAGCGTTGTCTAATAATCCAAACGTGGTGTCTATATTGCTAGCAACATAATTTCTATTGTAAGCTAAAGCATTACTCTGATTAGCTTGCTTTAGCGTTAAATTGTATAGTATATTTTTGTTCTCCATTTTTTTAGTTATTAACCTAATTTTCCACCTAAACCACCAGCTATACCAGCTACAGCACCGATTCCACCTGTTATTGCAGCTGTTTGATCTGCTTGCGCTTGTGCTTCTTGACCTCTTAATGCCGCGATTTGATTAGAAACTCTATTCATAGCAGTTGTTTCTCTTTTTTCAGTCTCACCATAAACAAATTGTTTACCAGCAACACCAGCTGATTGCATTCTTTGCGCTTCGCTTTTCTTTTGTTGCATTAGAGTAGATTCTCCTTGTGCTCTTTTAGCATCGTTAGCAACTTCTTGGCTCTCAATATTTGCAGCTACACCTTTTTTAGACTGTAAAGCAGCTTGCGCTAAAGCGGTTGCACCACCAGCACTTGCGCCAGTAGCCATAAGCGTGTCTAATGTATTTGCTAGAGCAAGATCTGTTTGCTCCATCTGTATCTCAGTAGCTTTTGTAGCTACAGTGAGTTTATCAAAAGGATTACTTAACATATTGCTAAGACTAGTAACTCCTGCATAAGGGTTTATTATATCTTGCCTGTTAGCTTCCATTTGTCGAAGTTTTCCTTCTAATTTTCTGGCTTTTCTTGCTGCTGCTCTTTTAGCTTTTCTAGCGGCGCTACTTCCAAATATAGCACCTCCTATGCTAATCGCCGCGCCAATACCTGCTGCTACTACACTCATATTATTTATTTTTTAATTTTAACTTATCACGCATAACCTCTATACTGACAAGCGGATCATCAAAGTCCTCTGCTATTATTTCTTTCATAACATCTTCAACATTAGTTTTATCTGTAGCATGTACAGTTGTCCATAGAGTGTCTTGATGTATGTATATTAATCTTTTAGTTCCAGGTTGTGTTATACCGCTGTGAGGAGCTTTGAACTGTTCTATACCGTTCTCTGTCAACACAGATACTTTACCTTTTAGTATAAAATAAGGATGTTCTTTTTTGTGTATGCCAGTAGTTATCACTTGCCCTTTAGGCATAAATATCTCTCTTATATAACAACCACCGGCAAATGTATGCTTTAGTGGATTTACTTTATTAACTTCTTTGTCTTGTCCAGGAGAATTACCATCGCCATAAGATCCCGGTAGATTCACTAGTTGCTCTTCAAATTTCATTATATTGTCTCTAAAATGATTTATTCTTTGAAGATCTTCATTGATTTTTTTATCTATTAAAGATTGTTCCATTTAATTAAATTTAATAACCATTGTTTACGTCATAAAAACTTTCTACAGAAAATAACGTTTTTTCACCACCAAGATCAGTTGTTAGCTCAGTTGACATTGTAACTGTTGAATAATAACCTTTTATGCCACCTACGGAGTCGCCAAACACAACTTCACCGTTTGACGCTAAAGAATTGTTTGTAACGTTAGAAACATACTTATTTTCTTTTAAATTAAAACCAGCATAATATCTAGGTAATCCTGGTATATTGTTTCCAAAAACCGTGTTGTATTCAACCCTTGTAACAGCTCCGGTAAAACTAAGTAACGTGTTTGCTAGTAAATTATTAAAAAGTAAGTTTACCACTAAATCTCCATTACCCGCATCATAACTAACAACTATTGTTCCGCCAGTAACTCCAACACCACTAACAGAATCTCCAACTCTTATTATGCCGTTAACACTATTTATATCTAATGAGACTGTAGTTAAACTAGAAGCAGATAAACTATTTCCAGATCCTTCTGTTACAACGTACTCTCCTTCAGTATAACTTTTTATTTGAGAAATACTATCTAATGATAATACAGAGAAACTATTGTTGTTATTATATACAGTTCCAGTTGAATCAGAAACCATACTATTTACCTCCCACCCGTTGCTGCCTTGATAGCCTATAGTTTTAAATGTTTTAGAGTTAGTAGGCATTGGGTTTAGCACGAAAGTAATAGATGTTCTATGATTTTCTCCATAAAAACTACCTCTGTTAACTTGAGTGCTATTATGTCTCCACAGCTCAGAAACGCCAAGGTCGCTAGTTTTAACTGAATAAAAATTATTTCTTAAACTAAAAATTTGGTCTGGCTTATAGCTGAAAAAACTAGTCCAACCTTTAGCTCTCTCGTCAAAGCTTAAAGTAGCAAAACTATCAGCCTCGCTTGAAGGGATTGGGCGATTGAATTGTAAAGAAGAAACATACTCACTAGTGTATATGTCATATGCGCCAAGTATTTTACCTAAACCTTGAGCTGTATTAACTCTATTTATATTATCTCTAAAAAAGTCTTTCATTCCTAGTGAAGATATTTCTTCTATGGATCCTCCTGACAACCTAAGAATTGCGTTGTTATTTTTATCTGAAAAATACTTTCTATTACCGTATATAGCAAAACTTTCTGGATTTTGAGAAATACCATACTTACCTAGAATAGGCTGTATAACACCTATAACTAAATTACTGGCCGTAACTGTACCTCCTCCTTCTGCTGAATATATTGCGTCTTTATCTATTAATGCTCTACTAACTTTTAGTTCTTGAAAAACATTTAAATTAGTATCTTCTGCATATAGTTTTTGAATAGAACCATTTGCAGGATCTGCGGATTTAGTTATATCTGTGCCTACTGAGAAAACATTAGTCTTGTTTATTCCGGTTTTTGAATTAAATATACCTGAATATATCAACGTGTTAAACCTTCTAACACCACTAGGTTCGTTTTCTATTAAATACGCTTTTGCACCAAAATCTACAGATGTGTTGTTATATCCGCCTCTAATTCTAGACTCTTCTATTACCCAACTATTGACATTATTCTGACTTAATAAAACAGGGTAACCACCTTGAATACCACCAAGAAGCGCCTCACCTGGCACGCCAAACGATCCGTTGTATATTATTTTACCTTGAGCGACATTACCTGTCGTGCTTACTTTTTTCAGTAGAAATGTATTAAAGTACTTTACTTCTATTTGAGCTCCTGCCATGGTTGATTATTACTTATTTTTTTTATATATTACATTATATGAATGAAAACGTAAAGTCTCCTGTTGAGAAATTTGGTTGAGAAGGTACTCCTAAAAAATCGCTACATTGACTTGCTATGCTGGCAAGTTCATCTGTGTTCCAATTATATAGTGCTGCGTTAGGGGGTTCGCAGCTAGGTTGACCAAAGTTAACAGAGTAAAAATATTTGCTTGGGTAGTCAGGCTCAAAAGCAGCAGTTCTAGCTTGCCACGCTGCACCTTGGTACCAAAAACCAGGTCCCCACTCACTAAATGCTAGCAGCATCACTAGTTCCCGATAAGTACGACCAAAAAACCAAGGGTTTGCTTCAGAAGCTAGACCATTAAAAAAGTTAAGATCGTCTCCTACTTGCCAACCAGCTATAGGATCATCTCCACCGTTTAGGCTTTGAGGTCCAGCAGGACCCTCTCCAAGGTTGTTGATTACAGGGTTTTGAAAAGTTATAACGCCTGTTGTTTCATTGTATGAATTAACTCTCTGTGGGTATCTTGTTCCTCTAGATATGCCTAAATCTAAACTAAATGGTTTACCTAAATCTTTATCGACCTCCCATTTAATCCAGTCCCTAGCATAACATCTCATACCTCTTTTAGGTATAAAATCAGGGAATTGAGCGCTATTTGGGTCTACTTGAACTTGAGAATTAGTGAGTCCTTGGGTTCCTGGTATATTGGTTATAGTCATATATCCTTTAACATAAGGAGGTCTTCTAGTAGGTTGGTTGACTAAACCGCCTTCAGTCCTTCTAATATTAGTTTGACATTGATGACCTTGTGAGTTTGGCGAAAATCTAGGTATAACTATATCGTTACCTGCTCCAGAGTAATTAACTAGAGAATTGGAAGCACCTGTGACATCATTACAACTTGATTCAAGGATTGTATCAAAAAATCCTCCAGCGTAAGCGTAAAAACCATCTCCTTCAACCCCCAACCCAGGTGTTCCTGCTTCTAAATAAAAACAAGTAAAAGGATACAGTTGAGATCTATGGTCCGAGGTCCAATTCAAACCATATGGGCTACCGTTTAAATTAAATTCCTGGTTTTGATTATCGTTTGCTGAAATAATCCCACTGGCTGTGGAAGGTCTTCCAGTGCCTGGATTTACAGGTACGGTGGCTTGCCTTAAATATCGCATAGGTACAGATTGTCCAACTCTATTGAATATCATTTCCTTCGTTATAACTACGCGCATGTCTACTCTAAAATTGACTTCAGTAGAAGCTCCACCATCTCTTAGTCTTACTTTTACAAAATAAAGACTTGAAGATAATTGAGTGTTATTAGATTGAGTGTTAACTAGCTTAAACTTGTTATATTTAAGGTCACTGGATAGAATGTTAGTAGACTCTATAGCAAATATAGGAAGTCCGTCTAAAGTCTGAGCTGGTTGTCCACCTATAGAACCTATTGTTTGAGATACTATGTTAACTTCTTGAGGCCCTGTCTCATACTGTAGATCTCTAGTACCTAGAAAATCGCCACTGTAAGTTATATCTATATTAGCATTGCCATTAGATGCTTGCAGAAAAACCAAATCTCTAACTTCAGGGTTTGCTTCAAACTCCACAGGGTCTGGAATTGCTGTGCTATTAATAGTCCCATACTGAACTCCTGAACTAATAGGATTAATTGGTGTTGGCTTTACTCTATAAAACACTGGAGGTACATTACCTAAATTAGCATTTATAGATATGTTGGTGGCTTGAGCGACTACATCATTGTCTGAGTTAGTCCCGTGTATTGTTGCAATAAAATTAAAAGTAAACTGTCTTAATCTATTAAAACCTTGAGTTGAATTATCTTCATCATTCATGTAGAACATGTTTTCCCAATAACTTTGAGCAGCGGTTGTGCCGTACACAGACGACCAGATTTGACCATTTGTTGTTCGAATATTCCATGGACCTATACCAGGTGTAGCACCTCCTGCGCTGGTATCTTCTAATCTAAAGAAATCTCTAGGTGAATCAAGCCCTACACAGGACTCACCTAATCCATTAACCACTGAGTCTAAAACAAGAGTATCACCAGCAGTTGTGTCTAAAGCTATAGAACTACCAAAACTGTCTAACAAGCCAAAATTACTTGTAAAAACTTGACCGCTTTTTGTTAAACCTTCATTAAATCCTTGAGTACTTATCGGACCTAAACTTGCGCCTGCTGGATTTGACTGGTTATTTAAAACAGCTGAGTTTAAATCAGATATTAAACCAGATGAAGAAGTTTCCCAATAAAGATCTAATAAACTCTCAAATGGCTCTGTTTCATACACGGCTAAGTACTGAATACCAGGTGTTATTAACTCAAAAGGAGGTTGACCACCAGCTTGACTTGTTTTAACCCAACTCATTAACGCTCTTTCTTCAACACTAACTAGCACTGTAGAGCCACCTTTATCTTCTAATGTTACTTCTAAAATCGTTCCCGTTGTGGTGTTTGTTCTTATATATGTTTCATCAGGTATTCCAGGGCCAGTAATTAAGTAACCTTCTAAATCATCATCTCCAATAGGTCCAGTTATTGTAATCATTGTAAAACTTGCAGATGCATTAGCTGGTGTAACAGGCGCCTCAACAACTCCACTACCAGGTAAGTAATTAGTAGTTGACACTTGACCTATTAAGTCGGCAGTAGTTATTCTAGCCACTAATGGATTTGAATTTAAAGAATAGAACTGAGGGAAATAGTTTGGCTGAGGAGGTTTGTTTGTATCATATTTAAACAAATCATTGACAGTTGATATAGTAGAAACAGTGTCAGATGATATTCCCGGATAATACTGTATATTTGATGCTCCAGGATTTAAATCAGAAATAGATTGAATAGTGTTTTGAACTCTACCAAATAATCTTACTGAACTTCTAAACTGTCTTTGCTCTGGTCCAACCTCATTTAAATCTCTTGGCACTTTATTAATATTGTCGTTTATTAAAACAACATGAGATGTTTGATTTAATTCCTTAACTTGATCATTTGGATAAGAAGACATCACGCCTGGTAGATATATGTTATAGTATTCCTGTTGAGTTTGTTTAACTACTATTTTGTAAGAATACCAACCTAAAGGATTATACTCTAAACTATTAACATCACCGTTATACAATCCTGTAGACGCTCCATCTATAGCTTCGTTTACTAAAATTTTTAAAGAATTACCAGGCCAAGCATCAGTGTCTAAGCCTTCACTTATGTAGGGTGAGTACAAGGTAGAACCAGAGTATGATATATTATTTATTTTTATTATATCTTCATTATTAGACAAAATAACGGTAGATTGTCTACCATATCTATCTGATAACACAAATCCCACTTGATAGTTTCTATTTGTTTTCAATGAGCTGCTAGGGTATTCAATTTTAGAAGATGTGTTTTCAACTGATCCTCCGGGTAAAAACGCAAAAGTAACAGTACCAGCTGGTAAAGTCACATCTTGGTCTAATTCAATAACAGAAGCTCCCTGCGTGTTAGATGAAGTAACCGTTACCTGTGTTCCTTCAGGTATAACAGCTCCGTAATCAAAGCAAGTTAAAACCATACCAGGGAAAAAACCTCCTATACCACCATTTGGTACTTTACCTATTGTAACAGTTATAGAAGTTCCTGCTGGATATACTGCAGAACCTCCATTGTAAACTACAAAAATTTCATTTAAGTTGAATGATAACTTGTCAGTTGCAGCAACATTGTAATTTATAAACTCAGGTGGAGTATGTTTGTTTTCAAAATTACCATATATAACCCTGTTTCCTGATACTTCTTGAGCTAAAGATCTTACAGGTGTTTTGTCAAAAACTCTTACTAATTCAGCCTCTGGTAATGTTTTTGTAGGCTTTGAGGAGTTGTATTCGTATTTAAAAAATCTTATGTCATTTATAAACAACAATATGCCGTCGTCTAAGTTGCTTACAGTTTGGTCTAATTGTATATTTCCTGAAGATGGATTACTAGGATCTGTTGGTGTAAAACTAGTTATTGTAGTGTTAGCAGGTATTCCAACTCCTTCGATTTTAGATCCAATTTTTATACCACCTAATATACCATCTATAGCTATATCGGCTCCCGCAGCGCCAGGTGTTTGGTTGCCGTTAACCAAAGCTATAGAAGATTGATTTGTTACTTTGTCTGTCTTTATTGTTTCTATAACTCTTACCGCGACAGCATCTGACTCTTTGTATAAAATGTCTATTTCTTTTAACTTCAAAGCATCTCGCATGCTGTAGTTTGGAAAAGGGAGAGGAATTTTTAAGTCAATTTTATTAACTTTGTTCTCCATGAAAGATACAACTGTACTTCTATAAGAATCAGATTGATCGTCTTTTGCGGGATTGTCACCACTAGCGTACATGAAATAACCATCTTGCTTAGGTATAAAAGCTGTTTGAGTGAATGGAGCAAATATAGAATAAGTGTTGTCTTGGTATTTAAATCTATAACTAAACCTTACAAATCTATCTTCTAAGTAATCAGGATCACCGCCAAAATCAGCTTCATAAAAAGGGTTTTTGTTAAAAACTATTTTTTGATCTTGACTAAACGTTATAGGAGCGCTTAAGGTTACTTGTGTAGGACTATTTAAACTAGTAATTGATACACCCGCAATAATACTCACCTCTTTACTTATCATGTTCATTAACCCAACTGTTACAGAAGATCCATAAGGAGAGCTAGAGTCATTTACCTCACCTACTAAGCCAGAAAAATCTATTACATTTGAGGTTCCACTAGCGGTTGTTATTATAGCACTTCCTCCGTTAGGAAGAAAAATACTACTAACGTCTTTCATAGTAGTTTCATAAGGAATTACAGAACCAGCTTGTTCGGCTTCTGTATTTTTTTGAAATACCTCTATTGCTTGGTAAGGATTATATTTAGCTACTGATATTTGATCTTCAGTTGAGTAAAAAGATCCTCCGGCAAGAGTTACATCTATAACTCTAGGTTGATTTCTATTGTCAGTAAAAAATAATAAATCTTCTAATATATTTATACCGTATATTTGGTTTTGAGTTGAAAAATTTAAAAAAGCTCCTTCAACTAATATTCTAGAGGCGCTGTTTGGATTGTTAAGTGTATTGTAGGATATAATAAAATTAGAATCAGTTGGATCGTACTGTGTTTGTTGGTTTGTTGTGAAGAATAAATAAACAGTGTTGTTTATTTCATCACTAAAAACTCCTACGCATATTAAACCTGATACTCCAGTTAAAGTGTTAAAGTTTTCTATGCTTACGTTACCAAGAACGTTTTCTAAATTACCGACATTCGCGGATTCAGATTTGCTAACTTGAGCATTCTGCGCGTCTCTATATTCACCCTCAGGTATTATACGAGCATCCAAGTCTTTATTCATCTTGGACTTTAAAAATGTATTTAAAACTTTAGCCATTTAATTTTAGTGTTTAATCCATTTAGACTTACCTCTCATTACTTGAACTATCTCATCAAGCTTAATGTTAGATAACCTTATTTTTGCATTTCTTAATTTAGCTCTTCTATCTTTTTGAAGTCTTTGTACTAGATATTCTTGTTGACCAGATCTAGTAGACACTATAGAATACAGTATAGACGCATATAGAGCATCTTCAGCCAGCTTAGGAACTTTAGTATCCTTGTCATGTCCTAAACCATCAGAGATGTATTCTAATACAATGAGTTTATTAGCTAGATCGCTAGAAAAAGACATTTTACCTTCTCTTTCGTTTAGTGTAAACCAACCATTAGCTTGGGATGTTTGAGGATCAAGACCATATCGTCTACCCCAATTAAAATCTCCATTTAAACCATTATAACTAGCCCAATAAGCAAAGTCGTCTATGTTGTTAAAGAATTGACCATTGATTAAATTGTCATTGGCATTTGCCCAACGATCTTCTGTTATAGAAGTCCCTTCTAAATTATCAGCAAAATTACTTTGAATAGGAATTCCTTGAGCATCTTGTATAGGGTTTTCATATGGGTTTATAGTTAGGTTGTTTGCTGGATATATAATTCTTTTTACACCTAATTGATCTATCCAAGAAACTCTAACGTAATTAACGTAGTCTTGAGGTATCGCTACACTTAGACTAGGTGGTATGCTAAGCTCTTGAGAATGAATACTCTTTAACGTGTCGTAGCTAAACTCTTGTAAACTTCTCTTAGCGAAAAACAATACATCTGACTTTTTAGCTGTTTGTATTAGTTTACCGTCACCTACGTAACCAACCATGAAATTATCAATTGCATCGTTTAGCGTTATATATTCGTAACTTCCGTAGTTATCCTCAACAGTCGTACCAAAAGCATCACCATCTCCATAATTACCACCATCTAAAGATTTAAGTTGAACTACATAATAATATCCAGGTATAGGTAACACTGGTGCATCTACTGTACCTAGTGTTATAGTATTATTTAAAACCACATAAGTGGATGTAAATTCATCAAAAGTACCTGGAAGTCCGCTAGGACTAGAGTAAAATTTAAAATTATTTAAAGCATAATTAACCTCCGTAGGATCATAACTTCCAAACGCTAAATCAGTAGTAAAAGTTGTAATAAAGGACGTCGTTGTTGCATCTGCTAGAAACCCTTGAGCTCCTTGGTAATACTGTTGGTTTGTTTCTGTTATTGAACTCATTTATTTAAGATTTTTCGTTAGCCTGCACTTTAGCTATTTCTTGAGAAGCTAAATCTATTATGCCAGGATCATTAATTACTATGCCTGCGTATTTTAATATACCACTTATTAAATTACTTTGTTCAGATACATCTAATAAAAAGTTTTGAGAAGATCCACTATTGAATAAGTATTGACCAAGAGAACCAACCGTAAACTCCCATTTAGGAGTTGGTGGACTTATTAAACAGTTTATTCTTAAAAAGTCTGGTAGTGGTTCTACTTTAAAATTTGAACTTGAACCTGTAGAATTTAGTGGCCTTATAGAAGTTGCTAAAGGGTATTTAGATGTTGGTGAAGTTAGTTTAGATCTAGTTATTTTATTGTAGTCTTTTACAGTTGCTAACTGCACGACAGATTCAACTCCAGAAGAAATAGCTTGAGGACTAGTGTTTCCCACTAAAGAGCTGGCATATGTTGCTATTATATCTCCATAAAGATAAATGATATCATTTTGCTGTATGTTTCCTATAGAAGCTTGTGGCTCCCAAGCATTCGCCGCTATGTTATACTCATATTCAATCTCTGATTCAAATGGTATTAACTTATTACTGTTGTTTTTAAATGTGTTAAAAAACTCAGTGTCATTTTGAGTATTGTTTTGATTTTGACGATTTAATTGGTTTCCGTCAGGAAAATACGATTGAAATATTTCAAACTGAACCTGTTGAGCTAAACTATTAAATTCATCAGGTGGAATATAACCTCTCTGCTCTTTGTTTAATACGTACAGGACTGTTTTATATACAATATTTATATTTACCATTTTTTTTTATTTTTGTATACTAAAAAGGCGGCCTAAACCGCCTCATACTAGTATCACATGTTATTATAGTTTTTTATCTATAGACTTATAGATTTC
>TARA_R110000782_G_scaffold12288_4_pt1 | contig 11536 bp, 15 predicted proteins | sample TARA_R110000782 | Tara Oceans TARA_R110000782 (sample SAMEA4397859) | marine metagenome | biome: Polar Biome; feature: [SRF] surface water layer (ENVO:00010504); material: water (ENVO:00002006), including particulate matter (ENVO:01000060) such as... | depth 5 m
AGGATCTCTGAAGACATGAGTTGGCTTTCCCCCTACTCCACTTGTATCTTCTTGAACACTGTACTTCTGTATATATTCTTTATAATCTATAAATGCTAGTTTTCTTCCTGTAGCACCTTTAGTTGCATCAGGAACTAATCTAAACGTATCATAGTCTACTAGCTTAGTACTAGTAGGAAGAGCATACCTTGTTGTGTTTGCAACTAAAGTAATTTCTGCTTCGTTATGATTAAAAGGCCAAGCGTATTCTTTTTGATTAATATGTCGAATAGCAGAGTTAACTGCATTTTTACATTGTGTTTGAAATCCACGAGAGCCAGTAAAGTTAGCAGAAGTCAATTCTACTTCATTAAACCTAGACAAGACTTCATTTGTAACGTCCAAATACGTGTATGCCATTTGATATATTAACCTATATAAAGAGTCAGGGGGACTCTAGAAATCCCCCATCATCAGTTTTATTTAAGCTAGCTGATCACGATCAACTTCGGCAGCAGCGTTTCCGATTGCATCAATATCCATAAGGATAGCGAACACACGGATTTGACCTGCTGTTGGGGCAGTAGTCGTTGCCTGCAACTCAAAGTCAATAGTATCTGCTGTAGCACCAATAATGATTGGAGCAGAGGCATCCGCACTAGTGGCGTAGCCTACACCAGAAGACAACGCAGAGGAGTCATCATCAATGTCAAAGGCTGCAACGTATCGAGTAACGTCTAAACCAGTAACACCAAGGTTAGCTGTGTTTCCATCTGCCGCACCTTGAACTGATACTGTGACTTCAAAGCCAGCAGTAAGGATCATAGTGTTAGCAGGAACACTGATTGCGTGAATAATCTCATTGGCTTCCAACGCACCACCTTTTGCTGTAACCATGTCAGCAAAGTTAATGATGTTTTCTACCATATAAGGCGATCTACGGGGATTGGAAAGACCAGATCCCGCAGAGGTAAGTGTAGTAATAGTACCAGCAGTCATTAGAAATTCCTCCTATTAATAACCAGTGTTATAACGTGCAGTGACGATAGCTTCTGGACGAAGGATCTTACGACCATACAGATGCATACCACGAACAATGTCAGCAAAGCTATCAGGATCACGGTAGCTCTCAGTCTTATTGATCTGTTGAGCGGTAGCTACTGCTGAATCATGTCCAGCAAAGATTACACCGAAGTTAGTTGCCTGTAGTGTTACAGCACCGACAGCAGGACCAGTACCAACAGCAGGGCAGTTATTAGAAACATAAACACGGAAACCGTGAAGATTGTTAATAACAAGACCGTTCTGAAGGCCAGCGCCACCAAAGTCAGAGTTGAACAAGTTAGAACTTTCGTCTTTCAAACACTCAGCAAAAACTGGGTCAACCACTAACCAACGACCATTGGTATCAACATGTTGTTGATCCAACTTACGTGACATACGAGCGATCACTTGAAGGGCAGAAGTACTTGTAACTATAAGGGCAGTTGCTCCCGGCAGACGAGGAATAATAACAATAGCTTCGCCAGCTTGCGCTGCTCCACCATCATTCTGTGCAAAGTCTGTAGCATCTAACTTCATTGAAGCGAGAAGCTCATCCGTACCAGCAGATGCAACAGCAACTGTTCCATTAACTTGATCGTTAACGGCTCCAGCGGCGGCAGATATAGCAGACTGCTTGTAACCAGCCATGTAGCCCATTACTTCTTGGTCATACTGATCACGTAAGCGATATGCCGCACGATCTGTAGCCATTTGCATGAAGTTCACATGTGAGTGTGCTTCTTCAATGTCGTCCATTTTGAACGCAAAGTAATTTGACTTGTCGATGGTCAGAGAGAAATCTTCGTCATCAAGATCTTGCGCTGTGATTTGTGAACCACGAGTGTAAGACTGAACTGTGATCTCAGGCTCTTTGATGATCTTCACTGAATCGCCCATTTGAGCAATCTCACCGAAGTAGTCATTGTTTGTGATATCTTCTACTGTAGAAGACTTACGGAAAGCAAGTTGTACCTGCTTTGAATATATTACTGGGCTAAAGTTACCATTAGGTAGGTTACCGTAGCCCGTTGCAGATGTAAATGCCATGATGACATCTCCTGTGTTGCATTGAGTTAAGGTTATGTGTAACTTCGCAAGAGGCCATCTAGCATTAGGGTGGCTAATTCACCTGCCAAGGTGAGTATGCGGCCTAAGTAGTTAGGGTGTTCTGTGAAGGTGAAGTAAGGCTTCCTAATACTCTACTAACTGGCGGGAAAGTAAAATAATAGGTTGCCTTATTTCGAGTCAGTCGTGGGTATCCATGAAGGGGCCACATTTGGTCTGTATATAGTTATATCCAGAAAGTATTAAATGTCAACACATTTATCTTGCTGAACCCGTCATATCGTAAATAAATGTTCCAGCGCGAATAGATTCAGCGATTTCTTCTTGTTTACTTTCGTACTGCTGGGCAGTCATACGGTTAACATCAGACTCTCTAATTGCTTTACCTGATCCGTCAATTTCTGGACTAGATCGTTGGCTACGTGTTCCAACCGATTTAGCTGCGTCCTTATTAGATGGAGACTTTTTACTTTTAATTCCCATGTCCGCTTTATATAAGTCAATAGCTCTTGACGCGGATACAGCATCAGAAGAGTTATCATATAGCGAGTCTTGAACCCATTTAGGCTGTTCCTCAACCCAGTTGTGGAATTCATCTGTACCACGAAGTTCTTCAAAGTCAGGATGGATTCGCATAAGTTCAGCTTCAGCTTTTTCTCGTAGCGCCTCCGATTTCATCTCATCTATTTGTTTAAACTTACTCTCGTACTCTGCTGCTTGCTCATGTGCTTTCTTCATTGCGATTGTTTCTACAATCTTAGCTACATCAGGGTACTGTTCCATCCACTGAGTCATTTCATCTTCTGACTTAGGATATTTAATTTCTTTCTTGGTAGATGCTTCTAGTTGTGTACGAAGCTCATCTACTTGTTCTTGCAGTTCCTGTTCCTGCTTTTGTGAATGCCTACGAAGATCTCCATACCTTTTCTTAAAGGTTTTTTCTTCTGCGCCTACTGGCTCTGGGCCATTGTCAATGTCTTCCGCGTCTTGCGGGTTCTTGTTTGCCTCTATAAGCTCCGCAAGTTCTGCCTCTTCATTCTCAATACGATCTTTATTTTGATTCCTTCTAGCAAATCCTGATGCTACTTTTACTTGTTCTACTTTCTTAGTCATTTCAGTTGTAGTTGTTGACATAGTTTCCTCACATGTCTGGGGCTAACGGTTGCCGAAGGGCGTTAGGTAGCCAGTTAATGCAGATTATTTTTTAGAAGCTAATCCACCTCGCTTCATTTTAGGCTTACGCTTAGTCTTTACTTTAGGGGACGCTAGGCCACCTTTTTTAAAGGTAGTGTTATCGTTAAAACTTGGATCGGAAGCAGCATTAGCAGGAGTATTTTCTCTTTGTGCTTCAAATTGCGGTGGGGCAAAGTCGGGAAAACCAGTACTTTTTGACTTATCATTTACTATGTCGTCTATGGACTTTCCGCTTGCTTTGCTTTCTGCTAGAATTTTAGCTACGTCCCCTGCTACCGATGTACGACTGTAAGTTCCTTCATTGAGAATTTTGTTTAGCTCATCGCCCTTTAATCCGCTTGTTGCCTCCGTTCGGGCTTCTTCTATTCCCCGATAAGCATCTCCCGTACTTAAACCTTTTATATTTACTCCATATTGCTTCCGGTCTTTTTCTAATGCAACATCAACGGCTTTTTGCGCTATTGCATTATTATATATTTGACCGGAAAGATTGAACGTACCAGTATCTCTTAACTTCTTTGCAGCTTCTGCTACTGCTGGATGTCTTTCTGACAGACCATCTAACGCAGTATTAAAGTCTCTTACTTGATCTTCAAATTCTTTATCTTTCTCTGTGTCGTCCCTTGAATCGCCTTGAACAGGTTCAGAAACAGTAGGAGCTACAATTTTAGGTGCTTTCTTGGCTTCTGCTTCCGCATCGTAAGGCTTATATCCTTCGGGGACAGGCGTAGAAGGAGAACCATTAACAAATGTAATACTAATACGCTCCCCATTTGGTCCTATATATTCTCTGTTTTCTTTTACTGGCTGTAGCTGTTGTGCAGCCATTTGAGCGGGATTTCTAACAAAGGATGCGAAGGTGGGCACTGTGGGTTGTTTATATATTGGAGTGGGGGGCGAGACAGGAGGCGCTGGACCCATTAAAGGATTGGGTAGTGTACCTACTGCTCCACCCACATTAAACTCCATAGTAGCAGGATCATTAGGATCAAACGCATCAATCATCGAGTCAATATCGACTTCCATAGAAGCAGTATCAGACATAGTGGCCTCATCGGAATTACCCATCTGCCCCATGTCTTCCATCTGCTGAAGACCCCGCTTAGCTTTATTACGAAGCTCCATGAGGTTTTCGAGGCCAATGTAACGAACTACATCTGCTGGGAGTACGAACTCACCCTCACTTAGTTGAGCAGGTATATCATCTCTGACTTCCGATTGCGTAGACCCAGACGGAACATCATTACCAGACACAGGATCAATTGAACCACCTTGATCTCTTAATCCACCTTCTTCTAAACCGCCGATTGCAAACATACTCATCTGCTCTTCAGTTTTCTTCTTCGCCCGTTTAGCCATCTGCTAAAGCCTCATCTCGTAAGTATTTAAGTGAACGCAAAATTTGTATTGCACCTTGCGCTTGATGAATGGATATTATGTTATCTGACTGTTCTAACTTCTTGTGTTGATCAGCAATCATAATATCTAAATATTGACTGTACGCTTCCCATTGCTTATGATTACTGCAAAGGGGCTTGAGCTTGCTGACCACCTTCTGGCGCTGCTGGCTGTCCACCTTGATCATTTCCTGTAAATCCTTGTTCCCCCGGTATTGGGGTTTGTCCTATTCCAATGTTCCCGCCACCTGCTCCAGTTGGATCTTGTACTCCCGGTGGTCCACCTGCTGGTGGTTGAGGAGGTGCGGGCGGTGCATTCTGTTGCATAAGTTTCTGTTGCAACGCAGCTTCTTCAAAGCTGTTAGTCACTTTATCTGGATCGAGATCCATAGACTTAGCAATTTCACGTACAATATAAGGGAACTTAGCAAACGGTGCTAGCGTAGGCGAAGCCGCCACTTGTAAGAATTGCATCAGCCTTTGTGAACGCACTTCATTCGCCATTAAAGATTCAGTACCACGCGCCTTAACTTCTAAGTCACCCTTTATAGTAGGATCAAAATCAAACTGCATATTGAAAGAAAACATCGCTTTACCTAACGGGGCTAGCAGATAGTCATCTACGTTTTTAATAACAGTTTTAATTCCTCCAGCAGCGGCATTCATTAACATGGAGATTCCACTGGCTGTTCTACCGACACCCGAAACTCCTGTCTGCCCGTGGGCAAATGAGGGGAAGCCTGTTGACTCATCCGCGAGGATTCTCGCCTTGTCAAACAATTGCAGATTCTCTTGAGATACATTTGGGAACTTTGTCCCAAAGATGGCTTGACCCGGAGCGCCACCTTGACGGCGAAACACTTTACCCGGATACACAGAGAGATCTTGTCCGGGCACTAAGTTAGTCTCATCAATCTCGATGAGCAAATTACCTGACAAGACTGCATTGTCCACCGCCATACGCATAAAACCGTTCATCAGTGTTTGGGTATCGTCCATGTTTTCAGCGATACCCACACCGAAGAATGAGTAGGGATTTAACTCATACGGCACAGCATAGTATGGTATGTTGGCAGGCTTAAAGGGGTTAATAACAGCGCGTAGAATGCGACCATTACAATACCAAATATTCGCTTGTACTTCGTCGATCTCCCCAAGATCATCTGGCAGTTCAACATTCGCAGTTTCAAGAACATCTTTATCAATAATGCCCCAGTACTCCATCACTTCAAATCTTTCAATGTCATAATCAGTTTGATAATCACGAAGATCATCTTCCCAATACTTTTTGACGTAGCCTTCACCCATAGTAATGACTTCATCAATAACTTTTTTACGGAAGAACGGACGTTTCTTGAGCGCACGTAACTGAGATCGTGACATCTTGTGTCTCTCAATTACATATTGAGCTTCGTCCATATTAGACGCATCTGGATCTGGGTAGAAATTCCACACAGAAACATGTGAAGTAGAAGGCACAGTTTTAAATTGTGGAGTATAAGTACCCTCTGCATCCCAGTTTGAGTACTCTTTATCTATGGCAAATGGGCCTTTCATAATGCCATGACCAAATAACGCCATTTCAAAAGCAGTGGATCTTAGTTGCTTAGAAGCGTGTGCTTCCTCAAGCTGATCCATTATCTTTTTCTCCATGTTCTTAGCGGCATAGAGAGCAGGCTCGAATGTTATTTGTGTTGCTGTAAGACCCGGACCAGCTTGCAAGTTGTCAACATCTTCAAGTTTAGTTTGCAGTGGTCCAAGATTCATTTCCCTTAGACTACTAGCAGTAGCTCCCGCAGGGAAGTCTACTCCATCGCCATCAAATCCATAGATAGAGCCTTCACCAACTGGGTTTTCTTGTTGCCCATTCGGAGATGGTTGCATATCAAAGTTAACAGCACTAGATACGCCATCAGGCAAAACAGTAGGGTCTACAGATATAGGGAATTTTTGATTCGCAAACAGTACGTCAATAATTTGACCATACGCCGCTAGAGTTTTTGTTTTAGTTACTTTAATGAATACGCGAGACTTTTCAGCGGAGGTAAACTGTACCTCTGGGCCATAGACACCTCGATAATTACGGTATGCTTGTATCCAACGCTCCTCATCTTGACGGCGAGCGTCCTCTGATTTATTGTATCGTTCTTCTACAAAGCGAACTAGCTGTAGCGTTTCTGGATCTTCCATAGAAGATTCTTCAACATCATCTAATGCAATCTGTTCAGCAGGGGAGCTTTCAAAGATATCGTTTTCATCTTCCATTTTTTCTAGTATCCAAATGTAGAGTCGGAGGGTACATAAGATGACGGACTCTGATGAGTCGGGTCAAAGTCCCATATAGAGAAACGAGGTCTAGACATTATGCCATAACGCATCGCGTCATATAAGTGGTCTTCTGACTTCGTGTCGATATCCTCTGGATTCTTTTTATCCAAAGGAATAATAGGCAATTGTGCAATTATATTAGTACAAGTATTAAAAAACTTTATTCTGGGTTCCTCAGTATACTCATCTGTCTGTAGTCTTCGGTGTATCTCATTCTTACCTGACACACGCGAACCAGCAGACCTATCTGATGGCCTCCATCTACAGCCTTTTTGATTCATTTGCTCAGCCAGAGAAGGACCAGTATCCCCACGTTTATGCCAGCACGAACTGTCTAACACGCCGTATTTGATGTTGCCGTCACCCGATTCCATATCCATGACCATATCCGCAAGATCAGTTGCGAGAACTTTACTAACATATAACTCACGATAGACAATAAGCTGTTCAGCAGGAGTACAGGCAAACCAAACAACAGCAGAATAAGAGCCGTACCCATAATCACATGCCCTAAACTTAACCCAATTATTAGGAATGTCAAAGGGATCAATAGCATGTATATTTCTGTCGAACTCAGGAAACGCAGCACCCTCCGCAACATCCCAATTACCCTCTAATAGCTGTTTACGTTGATGCTCAGGTAAAGACAAGAGCATTGCTTCATAGTCCCCCTGATCATACAGATGGGGGTTATCTGACAACATGGCAGGAATAAACCTACGTTTAAATAATGGCTGATACTCTTTAGAATGACCTTTAGGGTATGCTAGTGTTTTGCCGCTTTCAATATCCGTTGCATTAAATGAAAAACCCGGTGGAGATGGATCAATGAACATCTTCTTCACCCAAGAATGTCCCGGTCCTCCGGGGTTAGTGGTAGCCCGCATAAAGACAGGTAAGTCTGGCGCTGTGCTACGCAAACGAGATCTCATATAGTCCCATGCAAAGTTTGTGTGCCATTGTGTTAACTCGTCGAATCCTATCCAACTAAAAGCCTGTCCTTGGTATCTTAATACGTCGTCGTCCCGATCTAGATAAGAGAACCACAACCTTGCGCCGGAAGGGGCAACCCATTGCATCTTTCTTTCTGACCACTTGATTCCCGGCCAGATCTTCGGGTACATCTCCTGAGACTTCCATACAAGCTCTCTAAGCTCCTCATTGGTGTGTCTTAATAGCAACCCACTAAAGGCACTATGACCCATGAACCTGAGAGGATCTGCTAGCATTGCGTAGGACTTTCCTCCACCTGCTGCACCACCATATAGGACTTCTCTTTCGCCAGATGCCAAGAACTCAGTTTGAGGACCGGCATTAGGTCTAAATATTACGTTGTATTCTTCCTCTGGGCGTATTGGATCAAACTCATCCGGCTGTTGCGGATCTACCTTTACTTCAATGTTCGGTAGGGGCTGACTCTTTGTCGTCCGCTTGGTCTTCTTTGATCCTCGACTTCCTTGCGCCGAGACGCGACCTTTCGAGGGTTTCCGCTTTACTGATTGCCGCTTCGTACCTTCTGGCCCATTCGCGGAGAGTTGCACTTCGTCTTTTGTGGGATTGCTCACTGTCTATCCGTTTTTTTAAGCCCATGTGAGAAATACTACGGCCAGTTTGTTTTGCTAGCCAATTAGCCACTTCTCTGTAACTATATTGCTTTAAGTGATCTTTTGCTTTTTCTAGCGCCCTAAGTTCTCTAGGTACAGGTAAAAGCATATCGGTATCATCAGGATCTTCTATATAACCAAATGGAATAGTGCGGGCTATTCTGGGTATACTTAAAAAGTCATCGTCTTCTATAACATTCTTAGGCTGTGGTAATATCCACTTACCTGTTGATCTAGTCGTTGTCATGTTCCTCTGGACGTTTTGGAGGTAGTATCATTACGCCACCGGATGATTCTACGTGTATTTTCTCAGACTTGATAATTCCTACACGATCCATGACTTCTTTGGCTGCCTGCATCTTCTCTTTAATTCCTAATTCAGTAGGATCGTGAAGTGCGCCAACCATTGCCATCGCAGCGCGTGGTGCTGACTGTGCAAGGTACAAGTTTGTACGAGCTAGTATTTCTTCTTTTAAAGACTCTACTATACCTCCAGTATACTGATTATCACTGTATCCCGCTAGCTTTTTAGCTTCTACTAGACTGCCATTTGCTTCTTCAAACAGAACGTCTAGGAACTTTTGTTGCTTCTCTGTTAGTTGGCGTTTATTAGCCATTACTTTACCTTCCTGTATGCTCTTGTCTTTTGTGCTACTTTTTTAGGCTGTGCGGAAAACTGCTTACCTGCTGCTTTCGCTTTACGTTTCTTCGCAGTCGTTGCCGCATATTCTTTATCACTCAATGCTTTAATAGCTTTAGCTGGTAGGTAGCGTTCCCCTGTAGCTTTTGAGCCTTGAGTAGACGGACCACCACTCTTGGTTCGCCACTTTTGTTTTGTCCACGCTTTCAAAGACTTCTGTGGGGCTTTCACGATTTGTATCCACCACCTTTAGCTTTGTATTGTTTGGCAAGCATCTGGGCTTTTCTTGCGCTCCATTGTCCAGGGGAGCCACCTTTTCCACCCGACTTAATTTTGCTAAAGAGAGTTTTTCGCATAGTTGGCTTTGTGTAGTTCCCAGACGCATTAACTTTACTCTCTTTTTTTGCCATTACGATATCCTTGCTGGGTCATAGTATTCTTCAACTGATATTGTAACATCCATAGTTGCCCCACTCTCCATGTAACACACAACTTTGTCACCCGCCGGTAGCGTAAAGAAAGAACCCGATACAACATCGTGGGTAGTGTTTGCGGACATGCTCAATCCGTTTACAATAAAACTGTAGGCAGAAGCTGAAGCGTCAAAACGCTGTATGTATATCTTTTTATTATTTGCAGTACCGTTAGACACATGCAAGAACCTAACTATAGCGGAGTAGTTGCCGGGACACGTATACAAAACATTGGCACTGCCACTACCGCTAGTAGCAGACACAGTGACAGCACCAGTGGTGAATTTACTATTTAGTAGATTAGGCACTAAATTGAACTCCTACTAGACCAATAACCATCGCCATAACTGTGTACAATCTCAGTTCCTTTATTTATATCTTTTAGTGCGACAAATACAATTAGGTCCATGTCATGTTCATCTGCGTACCACTCAGCGTTTGGACGGACTGAATGGTTGTACAACATGGCATAGCCTAAAGGGGCTATTGTTCTTTCATCATCTAAAAATGGTGTACCAAACAGATAATTCTGTAAGATAGCATTTTCAGTTACGTCATTTTCCTCTACTATAACAAAAGGGCATCGCTCAATAACTTCACCCTTTGGTATTACACTAGAAGCAAATACTCCAAACCCATGTATTTTAGATTTCTTTACATGGATGTTTAACATACGCTTTACTTCTTCTTAGTGGACATTCCACCACGCATCATTTTTTTCTTGGCGGTCTTAGCCATGCCACCGCCCATCATTTTCTTTTTGACTGCACCACCACGCATCATCTTCTTCTTGGCGGTCTTCATCTTACCCATCATTTCTTAACTTCCTTCTGTACAAAACTAAACTTTCATATATGTCCGTTGGAAAGTGCTTATAGTAACCACTCTTCTCTAGACTCTTTGCTGCATCGTCTAGAACAGATAGTCGTTGAACGAACACCATAGCGTAATCAAGCTCTGAGTCTTTTAAACATTCTACATCTTCTAAAAAATCCAATCCTGCTTCGGAGGGGCTGTAGTCCGGGTGAAACATCATTAGATGTATATCTTTCCCTAAGACTGAGAGAACCTCATTTGCCCCATCACAGAACCCATCGAGGTATTCCATGTCAGGGTATTCTTCTTCAGCCCATATGACCATATCAAAATTGTGATTGTCATAGTCCTGTATTAGTTTAGTCAGCCCATCAAGGCCAGTGTTAACGTCGAGCTTAACTTTATTCTCTGCCCACGCCTTCTTTGCGTAAGGGCACGGAGGTAAGCCATTAAGAGAAGCTGAAGGTACTTCTAGAAACTCACTGGACCATTGCCGTATCTCTTGGGCAATATTACTTTGCACGGCGTTTAACAGCCCCGCCTTTTTTCATATATCCCATACGGTTACGAACGTGAGTAGGTAATTTTTTTAATCCTTCATTAGCGGAAGACACAGACTGTAAGGCTTTAGGTCCACCCCCAGCCATTGAGGAATTGGACATGCCACCACCAGCCATGCTGAGATGATCCACTACACTGCCGCCTGTCGCATAATTATGTGCATATGACTTATTGCCTTTGCCACGAGCCATGCCGCCGTACATAAAGTTATCTGATTCTGTTATGCTACCTGACGATTCTGTTCTGTTCAGTTCATCCAATACAGATCGAGCTAGCATAGCATCTGAGTCATCCCCATTCGCTAAAGCACGAACTTCTGATAACCCTTTTTCCGTCTTCGCTTTTACGGCAAGCTCCACCCGTCGGGCATCATTAGTTATTTTCTTCTGCGACATGTTACTTATTACCTTTTGCTGGTGGAGCCTTTAGGCACTT
>TARA_R110000782_G_scaffold109131_3_pt1 | contig 11523 bp, 18 predicted proteins | sample TARA_R110000782 | Tara Oceans TARA_R110000782 (sample SAMEA4397859) | marine metagenome | biome: Polar Biome; feature: [SRF] surface water layer (ENVO:00010504); material: water (ENVO:00002006), including particulate matter (ENVO:01000060) such as... | depth 5 m
CTTTAAGTGTACTTTGGATGCTCATGTTAAGCAGTTCTTGCCAAGGCATTTTAGGCTCTGTAAGATCCTTAATAATACGTTTAACACCTGCAGGCATCTCGCCAGCACTTGCACCAGCGGCACTTTGTAGTAGACTTTCTTTGATGTTATCACGGATTTCTTGCTTCTGCTCTTTGCTGTACTTTGGCTTGCTTTTACTAACAAGGTTACCATTTGCATCTTCTTGTGGCTGCCCTCCGTCACCTTGTCCGTCATCTTCACCATCTAAGTGTTCATCTAACAACTGGTCAACTAGATCCTCAATATTGATCTTGTCTGCATTTTCATAAAGCAGATCATATACTTCTTCCATGCTCATGTTATCATACTTGCGATCATACAGTGCAGGCACAGTAGTAATAAAAGTACCAATACGATTATCTTTTAGATCACGGTTAACGCAATAGTCTGCGGCAATGTTAGATAGCATAGGATTGTGTTTGTTTTGCTTGCTACGGCCCAAGTGCTCGTATACATTGTGCAGTACTTCATGCCCAAACAAGAAGATAAGTTCTCCAGGCTTTAGCATGTTAATAAACTTTGAATTGTAGTAAAAATACTTGCCATCTGTTGCGGCTGTACTAAGCCAAGCATCACTATTGACAAGCGGCAAACGAGTAGCCATTGTACCAAACCAACTAGTTTTAAGCAACATCTTAACACGAGCAGTAGTCAGTGCTTCTCGTGCCTCAAAATCTTCTTCAGCAACAGTTTCAAAACCAACTGGAAGATCAATGTTTTTAGTGTTTTCAGTACTTTTCGGCATACTCGTCTCCTTTGTTTACTATATTACTATAGCACCTTTTAGGATTGTGTCAACCTACTTCTGTAAAAAGTTTATGAAAATTGCTTTCGTTTTTAAAAAGCATTTCTTCTACACCATTGTCACTGAAAAAGTTTATAGACTTTATTTCAATCTGATGGCAATCACTTCCTACTTCTGCAAGGTCAGGAACTATCTTATACAAGTCTGCGTCTTTAAAATTGTATAATTCATTTTGTCCTTGATCTCCTAAAATATGATTATCTTTAAAGATTCTTTTTGCAACTGCTTCTAATGCGTGGGTATCTCGATTATTAAATAGCAAAATTTCGGCATAGATTCTAAAGTCTATTCCGGGTTGATTTCTGCCTCTTTGTAAAGCAGTTTTATATTTTCCTCTGCCGATTTTCAATGGTCCTCTTGCAAGCACACCAGTCTCAAAATCTTTAACATGGGCACGACCGAAATAAATCAAATATTCTTCGTTTCCTTGGGCTTCAATTTGACTTGCAGTAAGTCCTTTAGACATCCGTAGTTTTCTTGCTTCTTGATAACCTATTCCAATCATTTTAATGCTCCCAATTAATACTTACTATTAAACATAGCACACCTTAAGGATGTGTCAACCTTTATTACCTCGGAAATCACCTTCAATATAGGTCTTTGCCATATGACACAACGCACACAATGTATTGATATTCTCGGCGGTATCCGGTCCTTGATTGCTTTTAAGGATAATATGATCACCGTGCATAACACCTCGCATAGCTCTGTTTCGAACAAACGGATCTTCTACATCACCAAATCGCAATTCATCTTCGCGTGGGTCGTAACCGCATTTAGTACATTCCCAATTTCTGTAGAATGTATGTGGACGACTTGGCTTTCCCATGCCGCCATACTCTACACATTCTAGTTGATGCTCTCTACAAAGTATATTACTACCGGGACCATTGTACAGGCTAATTGGATTATTGCAATCCTCTAGCATGCAAGTTCGAGCAGTGCGGTACTGCTCTTTCAACACCGCACTGCTCTTTAGTTTATCCAAATCTGGATTTCTTAAGGTTGCCATTACCAAAGGTCTCCTGCAACAACTGTAAAGCCGTTGTTTGGTACAAACTTAGGAGTCTTAAGGTTTGTCGACTTTTTCATCTGTGCAATTAGGAATGGAACACCTGTGCGCGGCTCTGTGTTAAAACCTTTAAGACCAAACTCTTCATAACTTTCTTTATTGGCTTGTTTATACCAACGTAAATAAGAATCTTTAACTTTATCCCAGAACATACCATTCTCACCAAAGTTTGCCTCAAAAGTATTGTAAGTAAAATTAACCATTTCAAGCAAATATTCTGTGTCTACAGTAATTTTTTGCTCGTAGCAGTGATTAAAGTATTCGTACAACACTCTTGCTTCTTTAGGACGAACTGGACGAGGCTGATTACTCACCGCAGTTAAGTAAGCCCAATACTGACTAAACATACGAGTTACTTCTGGATGCTTACGAGTCTTAAGCGTCTTTGACATAAGTGTATCAGCAAGCAATGTAAATGCGCCATCTTCATCTTCATCGCCAAACTTTTTATGTGTAGCAAACAATCCCGCATCACGAAAGAAGTCATTCTTCTTCGCAGTATCGTGCCACTCTGAAAATCTTTCTATAGGTGCTTTATCTACTTTTACTCCGTAGACTTGCTGTGTATAGATATCAATAGGCTCTAAGTTCTTTTTTGCATCGTCTCCATTAAGCATAATAAAGTTTTGACGGATCTCTAACTTCTGCGAGGAGTTGTAAACAACCACAGGCACTGTTGCCGTAGCAGGAAGTTCCATAAACACTTTAGTAAGGATAATGTGCAGTGCGATAGCAGTATGTTGCCCGTCCCATGCAATGTACCTACCTGGATTATCAGGATCTTCGTACACCTGGATAGCCATTACCATTGACTCTGCAAAATATGAAAGGATCTTAAGAATATGCCGCATATCAACTTCACGTTGCATAGTGGTATCAATTTGGATTTTATCAAAAGGTACTTTAATTGCATTACAGAGTTTCATATCTGAAAAACAAGTCCATCCAAATTTTGGTGCATGATGTTGGACAGTCAGTGTGCGCGAGGTACAGAACTTACGCTTAAATTCTGAAAGTACTCCAACGAGTTGTGCTTGAAAAATTGGGGATTTAGTAAGTGTCTTTTGTAGACGCTCGTCTAGTGTTACAAAGTTGCTAGTTGCAACTTCATATTTCGAGTTAGTTTTTTCTGCGTATGTATTCATCAATGTCTCCATTAGCGGGCATCTTGCCCTAGAGGTTAGCGGTCAATCTCGACCTTCATTTATATAGTAACACCTTTTAGGTAAGTGTCAACCTTTTTCATATACAGGAAACTCTGCATACTTTGCTCTACGTTGACCACCTTGACTCATTCCGTGCCGGAAGCCAACTACTTTACCATTGTCCAATTCAACCCAATACTTAACATCTTTCTCAGGTCCGGGCCAGCCATACTTGCCCACATTGACTTTGGTAATCATATTCGACGCATATCGTTTTGCTTCGAAATCTTTATCACGATACTTTGGCAAGTCCCACCAAATGCCAAAGTCGTCCTGTAGTGTTTGTTTTTTCAAATACATAGTTTAGTCCTCATTACTAGCGGCAACGTATTTGCCAAAGCGATCATAAAACTCATCAAAGTGCTTGAGCTTGTCTGGTTGGAAAGGCAAGTTGTACTGGTTGATAGCAACACGACAACCCATAACAGTCATCTCCGTAGGGAAGAAATCCATCATAAAGCGGAAGAAGTTATCCGCAAGTTTGTGCCATGCATCAACATCGTCTTTGCCAATCTTCTCAAAAGTATCCTGCAGTTCATAGCACATACCAATTGTTAGTGCATATTGTGCAGAGATTTCTTTTACTTTACATTCCTTAACCTTACCAGCAAGAATATCACTTGGAAGCGGAAGATCTTTTGCAAACTTGCGATGATTCATAAACTTTACAGCAATGCCTTCACCAACAGTACCTGCAACCAAGTCTGTAAGTTCTGCGTCACGAATGTCATCATCCTCACAGAACTGGCTTACAAAAGTCCAACTACGCGGAGTAGCAAAAGCATGCCCACTTGCACGAGGATCAAAGTCAAACAAGTCTGCTTTAGCAAAAGAAATGTAACCAACTACATCCTCATGGATCTTGTTAGCAACAGCCCAATCCAACCATGCTTCAAAGTCTGCACGGATCTCCAAGTGTACAAAACGGTTAGCAAGCGGAGTAGGCATCCGATATGTAACACCCTTATCACTCTCACGGTTACCAGCCGCTACAATCTTAACGTTTTTAGGAAGTTCATACTGACCAACTTTTTTGTTAAGTATCAACTGATACAGCGCGGCTTGCACACTCTGTGCGCCACTGTTAAGTTCGTCAAACAGCATAACAATTGTGTCATACTTTGCGGCTTCTTCTTCTGTAGGAAAGTCCACAGGCGGTAACCAAACCATTCTATTGTTTGCTAGATCTGGTGCAGGAAAGCCTCGTACATCAGTAGGATCTAGCAAACTAGCGCGAATGTCTATTAGTTTTGCATTACCAAGTTCACCACTGTCAACAACGTGTTGACACATCTCAGACTTACCAACACCTGGAGGTCCCCAAAGAAAAAGTGGGCGATCTTTTTTAAGCGCACGAATCAGTCTAGTAACTGCTTGTTTTACAGTAACGGTTCTTGCATCAACTGCGGACATTTCTATCTCCTAAAAATTAACTTACTATTAAACATAACATCTTATACAGATATGTCAACCTTTTTATTTGGGATCGTCAAGTCTTTTTGTAAAACTATCCAACAATGTTTTTTCACCATCGGGCAAGTGCTTTCCAGTACGAACTGTACAGCCTTTTTGCATATAGTTGTTGCGTAAAAACAAAACTTGTTTGGGTGAGATATGCTCCCAAATCATAAGTTCATTGTCAGGCATTAATATTTCTAACCAATAATCATTCATTTTGTTAACCAATCTGTTGGAATGTTAGCATCACAGATACGCTCCATAGCGTCTGCATCACACCTAACCATGAAGTTAGGATCGTCTTTAAGGAATACCCAGCGTTCGTCGTTTATTTTACGACCTTGACCTAGGTTAAATGTTTCATTTTCACTGCGCATACGCACTGCATCATTACCACTAAACTTGCCTTTTGCGTTAACAGTCCATGGATTACCATGCTGTTCTATGCGATTCTTACCGTGGCGAGATCTACCCTCAAGCCAAACTACGTTACCTTCTTCCATAACTTCTCCTTAAAAACAACTTACTATTAAACATAACACATATATAGAATGTGTCAACCTTTATTGCACATAAAGATTAATCTTTTTGTAGTTTTCTCTTATATAATCTCGTTCAGTTGAGTTGTCCATACGCTGTACTATCTCTAGTTGCAACTCCTCTGTGTAAGGAGCAAGTGCAAAATCCTCATTTGCTACAAATCCTGTTCTAGTGCAATATGCTTGCAATTCTGGCATTGTAACTAATTGTGCATGAAAAAGACTGGTCATACCTGGTTCGGTAATAACAAAAGTGTTTGACATAGTGTAGTTCCTCTCGCAAAAGTTAATACTGTATTATGCAGTCTTTTTGCGATATGTCAACCAAAAAAACCGCCCTAATCATAAATTAGAGCGAACGTGTTGGCGCCTTATCCCAACTTGCGAATTCTTTTAACAATGTTATTTAGTCTATTTCTGGTTCAATACTGTGAAACATGGTAAACGTGAAGTAGTCTTTGGGCTCGTGAAATCGTATATCTACACCTAACATACTCCAGCGTATGCTCCAACGATTGTCCGGTTCACCAAAGTGATCCTTCATCCAAGCAAGAAATTCTCGTTTTCCTTTGGGTGTGGCGCTGTCTACTTCAGCAGTAACTATCCAACGCCAGTGTGTATCGTCTAGTTCTCTTGTATAACAATGTTTAAATTTAGTCATCGCTTCTTAGTAACTCTAAAGTGACACAAGTCAATCCATGATTAAAAAAATGCTGATATGAATACGGTACCCAAACGATATCTATGCCTCTTTTTTCAATTTCTTTAATCATTTTAGAACCTACGTCCTTGTAAGTGTCTGCCATCATTATAGTATTTCGATCAATACTTAGGCTATTGGCACATAATATTGTATTAGCAAAATCGTCATCTTGAATTCTTCCGTCTAGCAATTTTTGTGTTCCTCTTTTTAAAACATCAATACTGCCATCAAGTTGAATAAAATCCCAATTTTTAAAGTATTCTGGAAAATGTTCTTTGGGATGCCAAGTCAAGATTTTTCCCGGAGCAACAATATTCATATGAGAATCTAAATGTCCTACAAATTGTTTTCTGTCCAATTCTATATAAGTGTAATTTGGAAAATGTCTTTTAATCCATTCACTTCCTAAATCATTATTGCTGCCATGACCGCTTTGAAAAATAACATCGTCGTGTACTATTAGACTAGGTGCATCTATCATTGGTTCATAATTTGGGATTGCATCATCCATACTGTCAATTGCAGCCGGGTTATGAGATGCCATAGGCATGCTTATCCAGTTTCCGCCTTGATTAAACTTTTCTAAAAAAATGTCTCTAAACCAAAAACTTGTGAAACTTGCTTCCTTACACCAGCTGGTAACTTCTATAATTGTATTACCTAACACTAAAAAATAATCTCTAGGTGTGTATGGAACTTTATGTCCTTCCATTTCATAAAATGGAGTTACAAATGTTTTTGTAATATCAATGTCCTTAGTTGGTCTATGGACCTTTACATTCAGCGAGTTAAACACCTTTTCAAGTTGTTCAAATTCTTCTATTGTTTTATCAAAGAGGAATTCTATTTTTGCATAATGTTCTGGTTTTACAAGATCAAGAATATTTTTGTCAAGATTGCCAAGAACGACTTCTCTTAATTTTTCATATGAATTATTAACTTTAATCATCTTTTTTTCCATGCCATGGGTTTGTTACAGTATTTTTAGCTAGTGTTACCCAAATCGGTCTTATTCCTATAACAAGATCCTTGTCCTCTGGTACACCTTTATATTTGCTGCTCCAGTCGACTCCACTGTTAAAATAATAATCCCAAGATCCATACCAGCCAAACTCTCCAGCATTATTTGCATAAATTCTAGATTTTATTTCTTTTTTGTCTTGCTCATTAAGATTGTTCCACCAGTCTGGATTAAGTATGGGATTATAGTAGCAATTTAACATGTTTAAGTATGTCTCGTTCACACTTAATCCTTTCATCTTTACATATCTGTTGGAACTTTCACAAGGCCCAGAAAATGTAATCCTCAAACAATTTTTAGTGCAATCGTCATATTCAAAATAAAATTTTGCCGATCTGGTGTGTAAAACATTTCTTTGGAAGGTTTCGTCAAACACCGTGTTGCCGTTTACTTCGATGGTCAAAGTGGGATCGGCGTTGTCTTGGAAAACTTGAAAATTTATTTCATGATGAAAATTTAATTTAAAATTTGTGTGCATTTATGAACTTCTGAAAATCACCATTGTACATTGTAAGTGCAAAATGTGTTTTTTTATCAAATAGCATAATACTTCTGCTACGTTTTTTTATATCTCTTATATAATACGGTGTTTTAATAAATCTGTCAAGATCTAAAAGAAAGCGTCCACTAGGCTCAACATCCTCTATGCTTATCTCAAAATACGCTAACTGTAGTCTATCTACACAATGCAAGCAACCACGTTGAGTTAATCTAAAGCCGCCATCACGCCTGGCGTTTTTCCACCAGTTAGTATATGCTATGTCGAATGTTGGTCTAAGATGAAACTCTCTAGGATCGTTATCTATAAATGCTTGTGTGTACTGGTCTTTACTGCGCATGTCATGGATAAATCTGCTTACCCTTGTCTAGTACAACAACTGTAAACTGATCTGTCTGAAACTGTTTATTGAGTTTTTTTGCTAGGTTGATAGCATGTCCAGGATTGGAGAAGGAAACCTTTTTGTATTTAGGTCCTGGATAGCTAATAAGCATATTGAATGTTTTAAGATTGATTGGTTTTTTGTCGTAGTAAACAGCCCAAATACCTTGACTTGCAAGTACTTGCTCTGCTTTGTATGTTTCTTTTTCGACTTTTTCTAAGAGTACAGTAGGCTTAGGACGACTCATTATTATATCTCACTTTATAATATGCTATTATTATTTAGCAAGAAATATGCGTACTTTACTAAAAAGTATCGCCGTCTAACTGAACTTCTACTACACTATCTTGTGCTTTTTGTAGTTGTATTACTGTATCCTGTAGTTCAGTAATATATTCTAACAAACGAGTATAATCATTAGCAATGCCGCGAGCATCCTGCGCATTAACAGGCATACTGTCTTTGCGCAGATTCATACACCCGTGCGCTAGTCTATCTAAGTTTGGAAACTGAGGTCTAGCCATTTGCTCTTCTTAGTGTTTCTTGCATTTCCATCTTATTCTTAAATGGGCCATCAAACTCATAGCGACTTAGTGTAATAAGTTTAGGACAATAACTTGGGCTATGACTACCATCTTCCCAATGCACAACATAATAGCCTGCGCAGAAAAAACTTTGGCTTGCTTCGGTTTTTGTGTACAGTGGTAGTTTACGCTTTAGATCAAAGATTGCATTATATGGCTGTGTCTTGCAATCATACCCATGAACTTGATATTCTTCTTTTTCTTTATTGACAAGTTCTTTGCCTGAGAAACTTACACTAATCTTTTGTGTAAGTTCTTCTAATGCTTTAAACGTTTGATTTTCACTGCCAACTTGTAGTGTTACACCATTTTCATTGCTGCGAATAGTGCCTACTTTTTGACCATTATCTTCTAAGATCCAAAACTTATCTTCTAGTACAGGTTTAGCCACGAACTCCATGCTCGTCCTCCTTGTAATTAGCGTTTAACCATTCTGCAAATTGTTGTGCATTTTCTGCTACACGTTGCATATCCCACTTACCGCAGAACTTCATAAAGTGTGCGCCTACCATAGGCTTGTTTTTTGCTACACTGTGTTCGCGGATGATGTCATCTACATAGTCACGAATCTCTGTGGGCTGTGCAGTAAGATCCACTAGTGTAACGTTACGCTCATAGTCATCAAGTACACGATGTTCTGCTCCGTTGTGATCTGTCCAACGCTGTAGCATAAGGTTGTTCCAAGCAAAGCCTTTAGACTCTTTGTCAGCATATGCTTCTAATAGTCCAACTTTTTTGCTACTGCCTTTTTCACGCACACCAGGATACGCACTGAACACATTGTCAGTAGCATCGCCTCGCATACATTTTTTAAACAACTGATAGTCAGGTGCAGCAGGAACTTTTTGCTCGCCTGTTTTTTTATCTAACACAGGCTTGCCATCGTCAGTAACTACGCCATCAATTTTAATAAGTTCATTAGTAATACCGTTATACTGATGCACTGTAGGACTTATTAGTTGTACAAAGTCTGTGTCACTGCTTACAATAATGTGTGTATCATTGGGATGTAGTGCAACGAAACGTGCAATAATATCGTCTGCTTCTGCAATCTCACAGCGCATTGCACTGCAGTTTGTACGCTCGCCGATAAACTTTAAGAAGTCATCATAGGCTTCGAAGAACAATGCGTCCTCTTCTTGCTCTGTAGGGCTCTGCGCCGCCCGCTTGTCGCTTCTGTTCTTCTTGTATGGAGTATAGAAGTCCTTGCGCCAACTGCGTCCTTCAAGGGCAAACAACACATGATCCGCATTAAACTTGCGATAACACTTGTTGATAGCGTTAAGAGTGATATGGATAGCCATGCCAATTTTAGTCTCAGCATCGCCACGCACTACATGTCTAGCACGAAAGAAAGTATTCATAGTATCTACAAGTAAGTAGGTTGCCATTATCTTTTAAGTCCTTTGAACTCTTGTTTAACTTGTGTTATTATACTACGATTATGCGATTGTGTCAAGTACGAAAAATCAGTCCTGTTATAAGTTGGAACGCGATTACGAATACGATATTGGCATACTAGGTTTTCTAAAACACAGTTACTCCAAACTTTATGTCCATCAATACCGTAATGATGAAAATCTTGAACAGTTTTTATTCCTTTATTCTTAAGATAATTATAATAGGTAAAATCTTTGTCATATGGATTGATGTACTGATCGTTCCAGTCTTTTTGATGTGTAGTCTTATTAAAATAATCATATGTATTAAAAAATACATGTCTTATGTTTTGTTCTTTTAATTCACAATGAAAGTCCCAAATACGATCATGCCACAGTTGTTCTTTACGTTTATGTTCTTCAGGTGTTTGTTTTGTAACCCACTCTTTGTATTCTTCTACCATACTTTCTGGCACAGAATCTGTACCACCTGCTGTGACTTGCAAGTAATCTTCCCCGTGTTTCCATTCTTCTCGCTCCCAAGTGCTCCATCCTATAATGATCGATAAATTTTTTTTATCTTGTGTTTGGTCCAAATATTGTTTGGTTAGTCGCAATATTCTGTCATTGCTGGATCCACTTTCAGCTTCACAAAAAAAACCTTGATTAAATGTTTGTGCAACGTGATATCCGTATGTTTGTATAATTGCTTCTGGATGTGCCTTGCGTCCATATGCTAGATATCTAGGATCATCTTCTGCAAAACAAATGCCAGGAATAATATCAGCGCCTGCGCTGTGGCTATCTCCATTTACATATATCACTTATAAGCATTTCTATGTTCGTCAATGTTCTCAATATTACGCTGTGCTTGTTCTTGTTCATAACTTTCAAGAACAACATTACGACAAACATCTTGGAACCAATTGTCCACAATGTCGTTATCTGTTTTACCTTGGTAGCCTACACGAATTAGTTTAGCAACAAACAAGTCATTCCAATCAAGTTCAAATGCACCTCGCTCTAAACTATCTTGTTCTAGTTCCATGCCAAGCACACTTACCCACGGCTCGCCTGCTTCTGTAGCAAGTTCTTTTTCGGTCTTCTTTTTCTTAGCGACCTTTTTAGGCTCTGCTTTCTTTTTAAATGGATTTAGTTTTTCAAACATTACATTCCTGCTTTTCTAAGTTTATCAACATCTATTGGTGCTTTCATTGCACGTTGTAGTTGTTCCGATCTGCGATCTCTTTTTTTAGGTTCCCCATGCGTTTCCGAAGAGGCTGATGTGGAGCCTTGGTGTGAAGCGCCAACCTCGCTCCATACAGAGGTCTGCAATGTCTTGCACATTGAGATTATACTCTTCGGAACGCCCCCCAAGCGGCATAAGATATACCGGACACTGGATCCCGGCGCTACGATAAGCATCAACAGCACGACCAACTTCATCCACATCGTCTTGATCAGAGACAACAAACTTGAGATACTGGTCACTGCCACTAACACTAGCATAATCAATAGCAACGTCAGGCTTAATCGCAGTTTCCCAAGGTTCTCCGCTAACACTAAGTTTCGGGGAACAACTCCAAGTGATTTCAAATCTGTCCTGTGTGTCGAGATACTCTTTAAAGTCTTTGTGTAGATGTTGTGTAGTGTTTGTTTCAAATGTAACATTTTTCAAGTCCTTCATTCTTGGATGTTCAAACAGTTCAATATACAACCTCTGCCATGCAAGCAAGGGCTCGCCTCCTGTAAGAATAAAGTGTACATCCTGACCATTGTCCATAGTCCACTTACCCTCAGGCAGTAAACTAAGCAC
>TARA_R110000782_G_scaffold12913_2_pt1 | contig 11500 bp, 7 predicted proteins | sample TARA_R110000782 | Tara Oceans TARA_R110000782 (sample SAMEA4397859) | marine metagenome | biome: Polar Biome; feature: [SRF] surface water layer (ENVO:00010504); material: water (ENVO:00002006), including particulate matter (ENVO:01000060) such as... | depth 5 m
CTCGGGCCGGTTCGCCCGGACCGGCTCTGGCCGGGGGATTGGTGTAATTGGTAGCACGACAGATTCTGATTCTGTTAGTTCGAGTTCGAGTCTCGGATCCCCTATTGACGAACACGCTCCGCCGGTGAGGCGGGGCGTGTTTTCGTATGCTGGGGCAAGAGTCGGAGAGACGGAGAGAAGAGAGAGGGGCCGTGGATTGGAGACGAAGCTAGATATCGCCCGGAACTGGCTGCCGCGGTACACGGGCATGCCGCTGGACCGGTTCGGGGACTACGTGCTGCTGACGAACTTCTCCGATTACGTCGGGCGGTTCGCCGAGCGGTTCGGGTGCGACGTGTACGGGCAGGGGCGGGCGATGCAGGCCGCGACGAACGACAAGGGCCTGACGATCATCAACTTCGGCATCGGCTCGCCCAACGCGGCGACGGTGATGGACCTGCTGAGCGCGCGGATGCCCGAGGGCGTGCTGTTCCTGGGCAAGTGCGGGGGGCTCAAGCACTCGACCGAGATCGGCCACTTCGTGCTGCCCATCGCGGCGATCCGGGGCGAGGGCACCAGCGACGACTATTTCCCCCGCGAGGTTCCCGCGCTGCCGAGCTTCAAGCTGCACAAGTTCGTCAGCGACAAGATCGTCGAGCGGAGCCTTGAGTATCGAACGGGCGTGGTGTACACGACCAACCGGCGGGTGTGGGAGCACGACAAGAAGTTCCTGGGCCGGCTCAAGCGGATGACGGCGCTGGCGATCGACATGGAGACGGCGACGGTCTTCATCGTGGGCCACCACAACAGCATCGCGCGGGGCGCGCTGCTGCTCGTCTCGGACGTGCCGACCACGCCGGACGGGGTCAAGACCGAGGCCTCGGACCGCTCGGTGACGGAGCGGTACGTGAAGATGCACCTGGAGATCGGCATTGACGCGATGACCCACATCGGCGGGCACGGCGAGCAGATCAAGCACTTCACGTACTGACGTTCAGGGGGGCCGGCGGCGGCCGGGGGTCGGCGGGGTCAGCGGGGCGTGCCGAGGGATTCGTCGCTCTTCGAGTCCGAGCCTTCGAGTTGGATCTTGAGCAACTCGGCGTAGCGGCCGTCGCGGGCGAGGAGTTCCTCGTGCGTGCCGATCTCGCGGACGATGCCCTGCTCGATGACCACGATGCGGGTGGCGAAGCGGATGGTGCTCAGGCGGTGGGCGATGACGAAGCTCGTCCGCCCCTTCATGAGCTGGCCGAGCGAACGCTGGATGAGGCGTTCGGACTCGGAGTCGAGGCTGCTGGTTGCCTCGTCGAGGATGAGGATGCGGGGGTTGGCCAGGATGGCGCGGGCGATGGCCAGGCGCTGTTTCTGGCCGCCGGAGAGGCGCACGCCGCGCTCGCCGATCAGCGTGTCGTAGCCCTGCTCGAGTTCGGTGATGAACCCGTGGGCGTTGGCCGACTTCGCGGCGGCGATGATGTCGGCCTCGGTGGCTTTGCGACGGGCGTAGCCGATGTTCTCGGCGACCGAGCCGTCGAAGAGGAAGACCTCCTGTTCGACGACGCCGAGCAGGGCGCGGTACTGCTCGACGGGGATGTCGCGCAGGTCGATGCCGTCCAAGAGCACGCGACCGGCGGTGGGGTCGTCGAAGCGGGCGATGAGGTTGCACAGGGTCGTCTTGCCGGCGCCGGACATGCCCACCAGGGCGATGGTCTCGCCCGGCTCGACGTCCAGGCTGATGTCGCGCAGGACCGGATCGCCGCGTTCGTCGGTGCCCACCGCGCCGGGGCGGGCGCCGCCGGCGACGCGCTTGGGGTAGGCGTAGGTGACGCCCTGGAGCGTGACGCGTCCCTGGACGCGGGCGGGGTCGATGGTCTTGTCGGGCTTGGCGTCGTCGAACTCCCTGGGCTCGGCGAACAGGTCGAGGACGCGGTCGAGTGCGGCCAGGTTGGTCTGCACGTTGGTGGCGCTGGAGACCAGCGACTCGAGCGGGCCGAGCAGGGCCAGCAGGTAGGCCGTGAAGGCCATGAGGTCGCCGACGGTCAGACGCCCGTCGATGACGGCGGTGCCGCCGTAGAGCAGCACGCCGATCGAAGCGAGGGGGATGAGCAGCTCCCAGATCATCTCGAGCGTGCGGGCCCACCACCAGGTGTAGAGCTCCTGGCGGGCGAGGAGGTGGCCCTCGGCGGTGAAGCGTGCCGCCTCGGCGTGGCGGCGGTTGAAGGCGCGGACGACGCGCATGCCGCCGAAGGACTCGGCGCTCATCGCGTCGATGCCCTGGCGTCGCTCGCGGATGTCGCGGTAGAGGGGCCGGATGCGTGTGATCCAGGTCTTGTGGCTGCCCCAGATGATCGGGGCGAGGGCGACCGCGCCGACGACGAGGCGCCAGTCGATCCAGGTCAGCACGATCAGCGTGCCGATGAGCTGGGTGAGGGCGCGCCAGGGGTTGTAGATCAGCGAGAAGATCAGGTCGCCGACGTTTCCGGCGTCCTCGCGCAGGATGGACGACACGCCGCCGGCCTTGATGGCGTGGATGCGGTGCAGCGGCAGGCGGCTGGCGTGCTCGAACACGCGCCGACGCAGGGCGACCTGCACGCGTTTGGTGATGCGGGTGCACTGCCAGCGTCCCCACATGCTCAGGGCGATCGAGCAGACGGTGACAACGAGCATGCCAGCGCCCAGCAGCCACATGAGGCGGACGCGGTCGGCGCGGACGTCGGTGAACGGGCCGAACTGTTCCTGGAAAGGCGCGGCGATGCCGGTGGGGCCGGGGTTGTCGGTGATGATGTAGTCCAGCGCGATCTTGGTGCTCAGCGGCATGAGCAGCCCGAGCCAGACGGCGCCGCTGAGGGTCACGAGCGAGAGGATGACCGTGAGGCGATGGCCGGAGAGCAGGCTCCAGAACGCGGCGAAGAGGCCGCGGAAGGAGCGCTTGGCCTTGGCGGCGCGTTTCTGCTCCTCGCTCTGGTCCACGCGTTCGTGGACACGCTCCTCGGCCTTGCGGAGGCGGCGCTTGTCGAGGTAGGCACGAAAGCGGGATTTGGAGCTGCGGACGGAGCGGCGCATCCGTGATGGTACGCGCCGCGCCGGCGGTCACCCGGCGGGGCGTCGGCGGCGTCCGGCGAGCATCAGGCCGCCCAGACCGAGCACGGCCGCGGCGGACGGGGCCGGCGCGTTGGTGAACCGCAGCACGAACAGGGCCTGCTCGAACGGGTCGGGCCCGGAGCGGCCCCGGGGCGGGCCGGCGGGTTCGAGCCCGAAGGAGAGGTTCTCGAAGGCGGTGACCGGGGTGCGGTGGTGCTGCCAGCCGTTGCCGAAGGCATTGCCGGCGTGGGGGCGCGTGCTCGGCCCGAAGGAGAGCAGCAGCGATTCACCGGCGCGGAAGTTGCCGCCGAACGCGGCGGTGTCTCCGGGGCGGGCCTCGGAGACGTCGAACAGGGTGCCGCCGACCGCGGGGTCGCGCGCCGACGTCCACCGGACCATGCCGGGCAGTGACACCGAGGGCCCGATCCACTCGGCGGTCATCGTCGCGGCGTCGAACGGGATCAGGACCTCCTGCGTCCCCCGGGCGATGTCGGCTCCGGCGGTCCCGCCTGCGAGCAAGACGGATATCAAGACCGCGGCGCGGGCGGGTCGGGTGCGGGCAGGGCTCGGGATGGGGGCTGATCGGGGGTCGGTCATGCGGCGGATTCCTCGGGCGCCGGGGTGGGGTGCCGGCCCGGGGAGGGTGCCAAACGGGGGTGCGGTGGGCCCGTGTTCCGGGCGGGATTGGTTCGGGAGCGTGCCGTGGGTGCGGGCCCGGCGCGGGACGGGCGGATCGTGCGGGCGGCGGGCGCTTCCGATAAGGTGTGGGAGAGCCGCGCGGGCGCGCGGGCGCAGAGAACCGGAGGCGGCCTTGGGGAATCGCAAGAAACTGGCGTTGCACTGGAAGATCCTGATCGGGCTGGCGCTCGGTGTGATCGTCGGCCTGGCGGTCAACCAGCTTTGGACGGCGGGGACATGGCGGTCGCTGGGCGTCGAGGACCCGGCGTCGTACCTGGGGTCCAAGTCGGTCTACAAGGGCTCGGTGGACGTGGGCGGGCCCAACGAGGATGCCGGGGCGGCGGCCATGGCGGCGCGGCAGGTGCGCCTGGCGGTGGGGTTCGCGGGGGATCTGTTCCTCAACGCCCTGAAGTTCATCGCGGTGCCGATCGTGCTGTTCAGCCTGATCGTGGGGGTGTCGAGCCTGAACGACACCTCGCGGCTCGGGCGGATCGGTGGCAAAACCATCGGGATCTACCTCGTGACGACCGCCGTGGCGATCACGGTGGGCCTGGTCGCGGCCAACCTACTCGGGCCGGGGCGGGGGTTCGACCAGGCGCAGCGCGACACGCTGGTGTCGAGCCAGAAGGCGAGCGCCGACCAGAAGATCCTGGGCGCGAACAGGGAACGCGAGAAGACCACCTGGGACGTGGTGCTCGACATCGTGCCGACCAACCCCTTCGGCGCGATGGCCGAGGGCAACACGCTGCAGGTGGTGGTGGTGGCGCTGCTGATCGGCATCGCGATCACGATGCTGCCGAAGGACAAGGCGGACGCGCTGATCCCGTTCTTCGACGCGATGACCGAGGTGATCATCAAGATCGTCGAGCTGATCCTCGTGATCGCGCCCTACGCGGTATTCGCGCTGCTGGTGCGGGTGATCGCGGACCTGGGCACGGACGTGCTGCTCAGCCTGCTCAAGTACTGCGGGGTGGTGGTGCTGGGCCTGAGCATCATGTGCTTCCTGGTCTACCCCGGCGTGCTCATGGCGCTCACGCCGGTGCGGTACCGCCGGTTCTTCCGCGCGATCTCGCCGGCGCAGCTCCTGGCGTTCAGCTCTTCGAGTTCGGGCGCGACCCTGCCCGTGACGATGGAGTGCTGCGACGAGCGGCTGGGCGTGAAGGAGGAGATCGGCTCGTTCGTGCTGCCGGTGGGGGCGACGATCAACATGGACGGCACCGCGCTCTACCAGGGCGTGGCGGCGGTGTTCATCGCCCAGATGTACGGGCTGGACCTGACGCTGGCCCAGCAGGCGCAGATCGTGCTGACCGCGACGCTGGCGTCGATCGGCACGGCCGCGGTGCCGGGCGTGGGCATCGTGATGCTGGTCATCGTGCTCGAGAGCGTGAACATCCCCCTCGAGGGCATCGCGGTGATCCTGGGCGTGGACCGGATCCTGGACATGTGCCGCACGACGGTGAACGTGACGGGCGACTGCATGGTGGCCACGGTGGTGGCCCACAGCGAGGGCGCGTTGCGCAGCGAGGAAGAGGTCGATCGTCTGCTCGCCGAGGCTGAGGCGAGGGGTCTGGACGAGTTCACCAAGGCCGAAGAAGAGGCCGAGCGGGCCCGGGGCTGAGCGGCCGGGCGGTCAGCGGGCGGGCACGTGCACCGAGTGGCCGGCCTCGAAGGCCTTCTGGTCGAGCGAGGCCTCGTGCGCGGCGAGCAGTTCTGCCTTGGTGTGGTGGCGGTCCAGCCCGTGGCAGATCGCGTGCAGGTAGGCCGACTCGGTGCCGGAAAAGACGCGGTCGGCCTCGTCATCGGAGAGCGGCAGGGCGTCGAGCGACGCCTTGAAGGCGTACCACTTCTCACGCTGCGATTCGCCGAACGGGTCGAGGTAGCGGGTGCCGGCACCGGTCGCCGGGAGGTCGTACGCCTTGCGGACCGACTTGGCCACGAAGCGATTGCCGTTGCAGGCGCCCAGGCGGACGTAGTGCAGGCCGAGCAGGTGCAACGCATCGCCCTTGTGCGCGGCCACGTCATCGGCGAAGCGCGTGGTGCCCGGCTCGGGGCGGATGTGCGCCGGGCAGACGCCGAAGTGGGTCAGGTCTTCCTCAAGGTAGGGGGTGAGGAACTGCTCGGGCAGCACGAACGCCGCCAGGTCGGGGCGCGCGGCGAGGTGGGGCGTCAGGGCCGCGTCGAGGGCGCGGGACATCATCCACTGCTGGGCGAGATGGGCGATGTACCCGTCCTTGGGCATGCGCCCCTTGATCAGTCCGGCCGGGCCCTCGGCCCGCTCGGCGATCTGGTGGAGTTTCCAGTTGTCGTCCTTGAGCCGCGTGGTCAGGGCGCGTGGGGTGTTCTCGGTGGCGGCGGTCATGGCGGCTCCGGGGTCTGGGCGGGTGGATCGGCGTGGGCGGGGTCGTTGCGACCCGTTCTCAACTATTGACAACAGGAGCCCGGGCGTCAAACCCGGGCTCCGACGAAGGTCCGGTGGTGGGGGCGTGTCAGATGCCGGCGTTGAAGAGGCCCAGGTAGGTGCTCAGGTCGAAGAAGTTGAGCTGCCCGTTGGCGTCGTAGTCGGCCGCGGGATCGCCCGAGTTGTACAGGCCCAGGTAGGCCGCGATGTCGAAGAAGTTGAACACGCCGAAGGGCGGGGCGAGATCGGCGGTCAGGGTCGGGGGGGCGCACGCGCCGGCCTCGATGCGCAGGTCGTCCACCGCGGCCTCGACGATCGAGCCGGATCCCTCGTCGCGGGCGACGAACCGGACGCGGACGGCGTCGCTGGGGGTGACGAAGTCGGCGATGCGGAAGCGTCTCTCGACCCACGCGCCCGCGTTCTCGGTGACGGTCTCGAGCGTGGTCCAGGTGGCGCCGTCGTCGCCGGAGATTAGCACGGGCATCGAGTCGGCGTCGGGGGCCGAGCCGGTGTTGTTGGCGTACCAGCGCCAGTAGACCAGCACCGCCTCGTTGCCCGCGGCGGACGCGTCGAGGGCGGGGGACGTCAGTGTGGTCGCGCCGCCGTCGACGTCGTTGGCACCCTGAGAGGATCCGGCGTTGCCGTCGGTGATCCAGCAGTCGGTGCCGGCGGGCGTGTGGTCGGTGGACGGCTGGGCGGTGGTCGCCTGCGGCGCCATGCGGTTCCAGATGCCCGTCGTGGCGGTGTCGGATGGCACGCCGACGGTCCAGCCGGTGTCGGTCTCCATGGTGTCCTCGACGGCCACCGTGATGGCCTCGGCGTCGAAGGGCCCGGAGGACGGGAACGTGATGTCCACGCCGCCGAGGGTGGTGGCGGTCAGGGAGAACGAGACGGTCTGGCCGCAATCGACGGCAGGGAGGGTGACGCGGAACAGGCCGGCGCCCAGCGGCGTGGCGGGCACGTTCGCGGGGGCGTTGCCGTCGACCGCCACGATCGCGCCGACCGAGCCGGGGGCGTAGTCGGCGGTGCCGGGCGTGACGGAGAAGACCACGTCCGTCTCGCTGCCCGCGACGAGCGAGGCGGGCGGGGCGGCGGAGAAGCCCAGAGGCCGGGTGGTGCGTTCGGCGAACAGAAGCGCGGCTTCGAAGTTCTCCTGGGCGCACGGCAGGATCTCGCTCGGCGCGGGGTCGAAGCCGGCCAGCCCGCCGACGTCCTGGTCGCTGGGGCGCAGTTCGACGGTCATGCTCTTGGCGCCGGCCGTGCCGTAGAACCAGTCGGTTGAGGTGCCGGCGGCAGGGTAGAGCAGCCAGGACTGGATCGGGTTGTAGAACTCGCCCGAGAACGACAGGATCAGGTCGGACATGTCGGTGGCGAGCGTGTCGAAGAAGGTCCGGTCGGGCTCGGGCGTCACGGCGTTGTCCGCGAAGCCGAAGGGCCAGAGGATCAGCTGCGAGTACGAGTGGTAGTCGATGTGGGCGGCCAGGTCGTCGCCGAAGGAGAGCGTCAGGTCGCGCAGGTTCTGCGTTTCCGGCTCGGAGAACGGGGACGCGCCGCGGTAGATGTCGCTGGACGGGCTGCCGCTGGAGCCGTCGCCGCCCCACTCGTAGCCCCAGTTGCGGTTGAGGTCGACGCCGGTGTCCGAACCGAGGGGGCGCCGGTTCTTGCGCCAGAAGCGTTCGCCGGTCCATGAGTACTCGTAGCCGTCGGGGTTGACCACGGGCACGATCACGAAGCGGACCGAGTCGACCAGGTCGCGGACGCGCGGGTTGGTGTCGTAGTCGCCGACCAGGCGTGAGGCGATGTAGGTGACGGTCATGGGGCTGATCCACTCGCGCGCGTGCTGGCAGCCGTTCCAGAGCACCACGGGCCGGTCCGCGGCGGCGTTGCCGGGCTGGTCCGGGCCGGTGATCGTCACGGCCCGCACGTCGCGCCCCTGCAGCGACTGGCCGATGATGGCGACCGACGCCAGGTCCGGGCGGGCGATCCCCAGGTTGTTGACGTAGGCCTCGATCTGGAACAACTGCTTGTAGTTGGCGAACCAGGCGTCGTCGTGCGGGTTGGCGCCGCGGGCGCCGTCGCCCACGGGGGCGGCCCGCTCGGCGGCCTGCACGCGCGCCCAGGCGGCGTCGGCGTGGGCCTGCAGATCTGGGATGAGCATCTCAACGTTCAGCCCGGCCTCGGCGAGCACGCCGAGCCGGTCGGCGCGGACCTGGATGTCGAACGCGCCGACGCCGGCCCCCTCGGACCAGAGGCTCTCCGACAGAGACAGGGCGGCCTGCGTCTCGCGGGCCGAGTCGGCGGTGACGCGGACCACCACTTGGCCCTCGTAGATCCTGGGCGGCGTGTGCGTGAGGACGTCGATCGGCTGGGCGAGGGCGGTCCCGGCGAGAACGGCGAAAAGGGCGCAGGCGGTGTGGCGCATGGTGGAGACTCCGGGTTCGAACGGTCCGCGGGCTCGGTCGGCGGACGACCGAGAACCTCTCCTCCGGCCGGCGACCCGCCGGCGGTGGCTCCCCGAGAACCGGGGCAGGGCACTGTCCGTGCCGGGTTTCCGCCCGGTTCCGGGCGGCGGCACGCAAAGTAGATATAGACGCCCCCCCTTGCGTGGGATGCGGGAATACGGGACACTCGACACGGAAGACCAGTTTCGTGGGCGTTTCGCCCGGGGATCGCATGGGCGTACACCAGATCGGACAGACCGACAGCGGGCCGGGGCACCGGGCGGCCATGCAGCGCCTGCTCACCGACCTGCGGGCGCTCGAGGCGATGCTCGACCGGGGGATGTTCGAGACGGGCATCACCCGGCTCGGGGCCGAGCAGGAGCTGGCCTTCGTGGACCGGGCCTGGCAGCCGGCCATGGTCGGCCCGGAGGTGCTCGAGGCCCTGGACGAGCCCCGCGCGACCTGCGAGATCGGGCGGTTCAACCTCGAGTTCAACTGCACGCCGCGGGAGTTTACGGGCTCGTGCCTGCGGGACCTGCACCGCGAGCTGGAGGAACTGGTCGGCGCGGCGACGCGGGCGGCGGCCAAGCTCGGGGCGCGACCGATCCTGACGGGCATCCTTCCCACGCTCACCCCCGAGCACCTCTCGCTCGAGGCGATCACGCCCAAGCCCCGCTACCTGACGCTCAACGAGCGGATCACCGCGCTGCGCAACGGCCGGTACGACCTGCGCATCCGCGGCACGGACACGCTCAACTTCACCCACGACAACATCATGGTCGAGGCGCTCAACACCTCGCTCCAGCTGCATTACCAGGTCGACCCGGACCGCTTCGCGGAGACGTTCAACGTCGCCCAGCTCATCGCCGCGCCGGTGCTGGCGGCGTGCGCGAACTCGCCCGTGCTCTTCGGCAAGCGGCTCTGGCACGAGAACCGCATCGCGATCTTCGAGCAGATCGTCGACACCACGGGCGACGCCCCCGTCGAGCGCGACGTGCTCAAGCGGGTCCGGTTCGGGGAGAAATGGTGCGAGTCGGGGGTGCTCGAGCTGTACAAGGCCGACGTGGCCCGGTTCCGCTCGCTGTTCGGCGCCGAGCACGAGGAGGACCCGATGGCCCTTGTCGAGCGCGGGATCGCGCCCAGGCTGGCCGCGCTGCAGGCCCACAACTCGACGATGTACCGCTGGAACCGCCCGTGCTACGGCGTGACCGGAGGCAAGCCCCACCTGCGGATCGAGAACCGCGTGCTGCCCGCCGGGCCGACGATCCTCGACGAGGTGGCGGGCACGGCGTTGTGGCTGGGGCTGATGCGCCGGCTCCCGGAGACAATGGGAGACCTGCGCGAGCGCATGGCCTTCGAGCACGCCCGGGCCAACTTCGTCAACGCGGCCCGCCAGGGCATGGACGCCCAGCTCCGGTGGCTGGACGACCGCTCGGTGTCGGCGCGGGCGCTGCTGCTCGACGAGCTGATCCCCGCGGCGAAGGAGGGGCTTGCCGCGGCGGGGATCGACGTGGCCGACGCGGACCTGTACCTGGGCGTCATGCACGACCGGGTCGACACGGGGCGGAACGGCGCACGCTGGATGCTCGATTCGGTGGCGAACATGCGCGGCCAGGGCACGCGGGCGGAGCGGCTGACGACGCTGACCGCCGCGACCTGCACGCGCCAGGAATCGGGGGCCCCCGGTCACGAGTGGCCCATCGCCGAGCTGCACGAGGCCGGCGTGTGGAAGTTGCACTACGCCCGGGTGGGTCAGTACATGACCACCGACCTGTTCACCGTCGGCCCGGACGAGCTGATCGACCTGGCGGCGTCGATCATGGACTGGGAGCGGATCCGCCACGTGCCGGTCGAGGACGATCAGCACCGCCTGGTGGGCCTGATCAGCTACCGGTGTCTGCTCAGGCTGATCGCGGACCCCAATCGCCGCGCCCAAGGGGAGATCTGCGTGGCGGACATCATGAACCCCAACCCGCTGACCGTCTCGCCCGAGACGCCCACGCTCGAGGCCATCGAGTTGATGAAGGCGCGGGGCGCGTCGTGCGTGCCGGTGGTCGCCAACGGTAAGCTGGTGGGGATCGTCTCCGAACACGATTACATGCGCATCGCGGGCCGCCTGCTCGAAGAGCAGCTCCGGACAGGGCCGGACCCGACGCCCCCGCCTTCTGACGCGCCGCACGACGCGGCGGGCAACAATCCGGCGTGAGCGGAGCGGCGCAGGCAACCCGGGCGTGCGAGCCGGCGGCGACCGGACGGGAGATCGGCCGGTTCGAGGCGGGCGATGGGCCCACGCTGGTGGTCATCGGCGGCGTGCACGGCAACGAGCCGGCGGGCATCCACGCGGCGCGACGCGTGCTCGACCGCCTCCACGCGGATCCGCCCGGGGGCTTCCGTGGCCGGCTGGTGGTGCTCGCGGGCAACCTGGCCGCGCTGGCGGGCCCGCCGGGCACGCGGTACGTGGACCGCGATCTGAACCGCTCGTTCACGGATCCGCTGCTCGCGCGGACCGATCCCGGCTGCGCCGAGTGTGGGCAGGCGCGCGAGCTGCTGGCCGCGGTGGGGGCGCAGGCGCGCCCGGGCGTGGCGGTGTTCGTGATGGACCTGCACACCACCAGCGCGCCGTCGCCGCCGGTGGTCGTGCTCGAGGATTCGCTGCGGGCCCGGGCGTTCGCACGCACGCTCGGGGTGCCCATGCTGCTCGGATTCGAGGAGGAGGTCGACGGCCTGCTCTACGACCATCTCACGCGGACGCTCGGCTGCGTGGCCTGTGTGATCGAGGGCGGGCAGCACGACGACGCGCGCTCGGTCGACGTGCTGGAGGGCGCGGTCCGAGTGGGCCTGCACGCCTGCGGCGTGTGGCCGATCGCCCCGGGCGAGCCGGATCCCAGCGCGCGGTTGCGGGCCGCGTGCGGTCCGCGGGCGGGGCGGG
>TARA_R110000782_G_scaffold47485_5_pt1 | contig 11471 bp, 14 predicted proteins | sample TARA_R110000782 | Tara Oceans TARA_R110000782 (sample SAMEA4397859) | marine metagenome | biome: Polar Biome; feature: [SRF] surface water layer (ENVO:00010504); material: water (ENVO:00002006), including particulate matter (ENVO:01000060) such as... | depth 5 m
CATCGCCTGCAATAACGCCATGCAAAGAACTTGAGATAATCTTTTCGCAACTTTTAATTTGGTCAACGACTGTATTAATTGGATCTAATATATTTATGATCAAAACATTTTCCATATTTCTAAATCTATTTAGCCAAGGATGTTTTTGGTCAACATAGTGTGGAATTATTCCCCATTTGTATTTTTTTTCAATTGTAGGATTATAGTACCTAGGATAAAGTAATGCAGGATCACCATAAACTTCAGGACAATCAAAACCTTGTTGAATTAAACTTTGTCTAGTTAAAGGACCACGGACTGCATGTATTTTTTTAGGTTTTACTTTTAACGTATGTTCTCCTCGCATAAGCCCAGTACCCCAAATTTCACTACCAGTAGACATTGATGATTGTAAAATACTCCCTATGCAATAATGTCTTTGCTCATCACTAGGATCTCCTGTTTTGATCCAATTAACTTTTTTACCTGAAATAAGTTCTGCTAATATAGGATTAAGTGCATCGCCCCAGTTTTTTCCATCTTTATTCCACCAAGAAATGTTAACTTTTTGATTGTTCATATATGTTTCTATTATTTTATTATAATACCACTTACCTACATTACTTTGCGTTAATTTACTTTCCCAAAGATCCAAAATATTTTTTCTTATTCTTTTAACTCTCTCAGGGTCTGCTAATAATTGTTTAGTAACATCTTCAAATTTAGAAGGGTCATCACAAAATACACAATGAACATCATCTTCTAAAACAACACCATTACATAAAGGATAATCTTTACCTAGTGGTTCGGTTATCATTATAACTCCTTGTTCTAAAAATTCACATATCTTCCAACCTAAGTATGATGTAGCACTCCAGATAAATGCAGTATTAGTATCCAATAATTTTTTTTCATAAGCCTTTCTACCTATCATTTTAAAAGAAGTATTAAATCCTCTATCATTCATAGCTTTGGCAAGGTTCTTTAGTTGAAATCTTACATGAGACCATGGGTACCAAATATTATTACTATTGATATGTCTCATTTGAGCAGTAACATCAATAGGTCTAGATCTTATCAGTGTATCATTCTTATCCCATTTATAATTAGGATCTTCAGTTTCCCAAGTCCGCCATAACCCGCAAGGAACTATTCTATCTTCATATTTACCATATATTGAATAATCCATAACATTAGGACTATAATGAAATTTAAAAATTAGTTTAAAATCATGTTCAGCCATTACTTTAAGATCAGCAGGAGTAAACTCAATTGAATCCCACCAAGCAATATAGCCAACTAATTCATCATTAACATAAATAAATTCTGGTAGTATATTTGGATCGTGTTCTATGTTAGCACCTGTACTTTTAAGTGCTTTTAATATATGCCTAGTGTAATGATGAGAAAAGTTTATTCTTACTTTATGTGTGTTCATAAGTTTATTTTCTAAACGGGCAAGCATTCCATAATTGAGCTAAGTCAATGTCAATTTTATAATCATAAAACTTAGCATACACTTCTTTTAATCTTGTGTTAGTTCCTACTCTTAGCGGTTCTCTATCTTTTCTACCTACTGACATAAAATAATCTCTAAACTTAAATCCTTTACCAATTACTTTTTCAGATAATTCTATCCATGTTGATGGTACACCGTAAGCATCTGCCGCAATGATACCATGCAATGAACTAGCTGCTATCATTTCACATTCTAAAATTTCATCTACTACTTTATCAATCGGATCTAAAATATTAATAATTTTAATGCCTTCCCTTCTTAGCCTTGCTATCCAAGGATTATCAGCATCTATGTAATGTGGGATAATTCCTATCTTATGTTTCTTTTGAATATTCTTTGGGTAATACAGTCTAGGATATAATAAAGCAGGATCTCCGTACACCTCTGGGCATTCATACCCTTGTGCCAAAATTATTTCTCTAGTTAAAGGACCTCTCACTGCACAAATCTTTTTTGGTTTTTTAGATAGTCTCCTGTCATCCCCTATAAAACCAGGACCCCATAAAATAGTATGTTCATCAGCCCACTGTAATATACTACCAAGAACAATATATTTCTCTAGCGTATTACCATCATTAGTATTAGTCCATGTTACTGTCTTTCCTGATATTTTCTCTATCATAACTTTATTCAAAGCATCGCCCCAATTAGGAGTATGCTTATACCATCGAGCATATATCTTATCCATTGTTTCTATATTCTTTTATCTTTTCGTGAATTATTATTTCTTCTGGGATTTTAGCTTCTTTATTTAAAGTTTTCTTTTCAATGCTTATTCTATCGTTATGTGAACGATAAAAATATAAAGGTTCTGATATTTGACCAACTTTAATGTCTAAGTTTAACAATTGCCAAAGCCACAAAACATCCTCACTACCATACCTAAGTGGTATTATTTCTTGATCTTTTAACTTTTTTCTAAAGAAAGCAGTAGCACACGCAGTATTTGAATGCAAGCTTCTATAATTTGTCTTATCATATTTTTTAATATTTATAGTAATATCATTACCCATAGGTGTAAATATACCAGTCTCTTCATGAAATCTTTTAAGATGAGAATAAACAACATCAACATCTTTATATAAATTCATATATTCCACGCATTTTGATAATCTGTCTGCTCTCATGTAATCATCGCTATCAAGCCAAACACCAAACTCGCTATCCAAATGCCCCAACAGCATTTTTCTAGAATAGCCAATGCCCATGTTCTTTTTACTTTTAATATACTTTATTCTATTAGGATACCTTTTTATAATAGAATTAACAACATCAGTAGTGTTATCAGTACTGCCATCATCATAAATTAAAATAGTAAAGTCTCCACAAGATTGCAAAAAGCAGTTTTCAATAGTTTTTGCTATTAAAGAAGCCCTATTATAAGTTGGGATTAAAATTGTTATTTTGCTCATATTTATTTTTTATTTACGTCCTTCTTAAATCTTCTACTAGCTTGGAAGTGTTCAATTACAGGTATTACATTAGGGTACATGCCTCTCATGCTGTCAAATATCATTGTGTATTCTGGTGGAAGATTCTTATAAGTAAAATTAGGATCTGCTTTCATTTTATTAATAACAGTATCTAAATTCCATTGTTCCATTCTGTTTGAGTGATTGCCTTCATTAACATTTATATCTCTCCACAGTTCACAAATGCGTCTTGTCCTTTCATTGTTCTCCATATAAATAGTACCACTTAAACATTCGTTCTTTCTCCATCTAAAGTCTTGCCATCTTACAGCTATATCACATGTATAGTTTTTAAATAAATCAGGAGAACTATGAACTACTGCGTCAACATCAACATAGAGTAGTCTATGATTAGGATGCTTATTTAACATGTCTAACATAAATCCTGCTTTAAATCTAGTGTTAGCTTGCCAATTACCTAAAGTTTCTACCCCAATAATATCATGGCTAACACTTAGCCCGTTAAGAGATCCAAGTAAATTCTGAGCCTCTTTCTCATACGGTGTATTAACAGTATAATAACCTACAACCATTAAATTGTCTAATGTACTATTATCTGTTGGGATAGTTGGTGCTTGATAATGCATATTGTTTTCTTGTAATACATCAGAAAACGACTTGGTAGATATATGCGGAGATGTTGCCAAAATACTAGAACTTGATAAATTTATTATTTCTGAAGTTCCTTTATAGTTCTTTAGTGAATTAAGTAAAGTAGTTGAATACTCATTGGCACGACTTTTAAATGCAGTTTGGTCATGTTCTTTGTATGATTGATGAAAGTGTGATTGGCCAGTGGAGTTTAAATCAAAACCTAATAAGTAAATCTTTTCATAACCTAAGAGCAACGCAAGCTGTATTCCACAGTGGCCACTATTGCTACCATGAGAAAACTCAGATATGTTATCGCCGAATCCTTTACCTAAATTTGATGTAATCACACCAGTGTATTGATATAGATCTTTATATATAAGATTTGTACGGACATCAACTACATTACCGTTTTTTACTTGCATGTAATCAGGTACCATGTTAGCTATAAAATATGTTTGGCTTGTTTTTTGCTTTATTTTTTCTATAGTAAGTGAAGCCTTAAGAAAATATGTATAGTCTGTTGTTATAAAATATGTAGGGTTAGGAATATATTCAACTGATTTATTAGCAGCAATTGTATCATAACCATTTAATTCTTCAAAATTAAAATTGTTAAGTGATGGTCCGCCACCTACTACAAAACATATTTTGTTTTTAGTTTTTTCAAATTCACTTGTTTTAAAATAGACATCAGAATTTTTAATTTTCTTATATTGATTAGGAGATGTAATAGTATGACGCTGCTCTGGTCTTATAGTAATCCTAGGAAAATTATCTTCAGGAGTACCATAAGATTCCGGTTTCAACATTACTCTTTTTCTAATAGCTCGGCGTTTCATCTTTTCTTGATATTTTTAATAGTAAACTGCTTGTTTTGGTTGAGTGAAACATGTGGGTAAACGCTTATAGGTGGTAATGGTGCTGAATTGGCAATTTCCTGTAGTTTTGTTTTATTTAAATTTCTAGTTTTGTTAAAAAATTCTAGCTCATTACTACCAATATGATCCTTGACTTTTATATGCCCTAGTTGATTACGCTGCATAGAAGAGGTTACGAAGAAATCAAAACCAATTAAATCTAATCTTTTATAATCTATAAACTTATTAAAAAAGTTATAAGTACTAATGCCAGTTGAAGGCTTTGCTCCTATTACTTCCTTCAACTCATTATAAGTTTTACGAGCTACTTGATGAGTGTTTGTGTAATTTAATTTATCACTAGATATGATAGGAGACAAGATATAGTTTACAAAGTTTCCTCCTATGATATTTGTAGCCATTGCAGCAGACTTAATCCCTATTGATAAAATATTTGTTTTTGTTCCAATGTAATTGCTAAAGAGAGTGCCTCTGCCCTTATAGCCATTATTAATACGCACTACAATATCATAGCTATCAATTAAGTTATGATTATTGCCTCTAAGCAAGTTAATAGAATTACCTACAATAATGATACTCTTATCATGACAGTATTGTTGTAATTCTTGTAGAGATACCATTGTTATTGATTTGTATTATATATTAAAGCAAAAAAGGCCCCATTAAAAAATGGAGCCTTTTAAATAATGTTTACACGATTGTATGTCTATATACCGTGGTTATGTAGTCCATGCTGCTGATCTGCGTCATGGTCATGGTGATCGTCATGACCATGATCATGGTCAGGTCGGTTTAATTCACTACTGTTTTCATCGCCATCCATTAAAGGTTGAGAACCATCATCACCTAAAGAAGGGTGAATACCCATTCCAGCACCGCCAACAACATTCTCTAATTCGTTTTCGCTTATTTCTTTACTCATAATATAAATTTTTATTTTATCTACTGTATATATCTACACAGTTTTTTATTTTTCTACTTTTGTCATTACAGGTTCAGTAGCTGCTACTCCATCTTCATTCATTACTGGATCAGTTCCTTCTTCTCCTTCTGGAGTTGGTGGAACAAATATTTTTATTGCTTTTGAAATTATCTCAGCATCTTCCAATGTGAATGCGCCCTTTCCTTGTGCAATTCTTACTGCTTGAATAAGTACGTTAAGTGCTTGCTGCCCGTTTAATTCCCCTGTAGGATTTTCAGTAGCTTCTTGATTTTCTGGTGTTTCCATGTTAATTGTTTTTTTTAATGTATTTATTATTATATAAAGCTAAATAGATTTAGTTTAAGTAATAACTATAAAATTTTCTTTATCTTCTTTAATAGGTAAAGTCAGTGTTAAGACTCCATTTTCTACTTTTGCGTTAACCTTTTTAGAATCAACATCATTAGGAATAGTAAATAGCTTTTCAAAAGATCCTAACCATTTATTATCTTCATTAGTAGAAACGATACTTAGGTCACCCTTAACCATTTTAATTTTTAAATCCTTTTTAGTAAATCCTGGCACTGCAAGTTCTAATAGCAACCCTTTTTCTGTTTTTGTACTGTACCAGCCTTTATCTGGTTTAGCGATGAAATCTGCTTCATTAAAATTAAATAAAGAGTTTAATTGTTCGTGAATGTCAAATGTTTTCGTATACATATTATTTAGTTTTTTATTAAAATAAAGATTCGTTTCCTTATTTAATATATCTAGCTAAAAAACCGTACCACATGTGAAATTGTCATACATTTTCACACTATTGACAGGTCGAACAGACACGTGTCATGGTTTTACATGGCTGGGATAGGCGTTCCTACTGGGTAAGGTGCCCCTTCTTTAGCTGCCGTGATAGATGTCATACCGTTGTTTACTGAAATAGATCTGCGCAATGGGACTGCTGCTTCATTAAGAGGTCCATAAACTTTAGCTAACACTATACCTGTTGATGTCGTGTCAAAAATAACACCAGGCATTGCAAACATATTACTTTCACTAGTATGTGCAGAGTCTAGGTTAATTATAAATGAACGATTCGTTGGTGCCGACAATTCCCATGTGCTATCTTTTGGATTAAATTGAGGAATCACATCAGATGAATCAAAATACCAAAAGAAAGACCATACTGTAGTATCGGAGCCATCAGGTGTTTGAAAGTTATCTTTAACATTAAATCTTCCCAGTGAACCTTCACCTTGCATTGCTAAATTTGCAATCGACGGTCCGGTTAATACAGGACAAATAGCACAACCTTCATAGTATTGAATGCCCTGCACTGTCATTATTTTACCTGTCGGGATTGCTCCTGAAGCTCCACAGAATGCATATGCACCTTTGTGAATTCTTAACACTTTATCTTCTTTGAGCTCTATATGTAAACACCCAAATAACGTTGTAGCTGCAATAATTGATAATAATACTTTTTTCATTTTATTTTTGTTTAATTTAATTTAATGTATTTATTTCTATTTTGAAAATATATTTGATTAAGAGGTATTTTAGTTAACTCTCTACCAAACATATCATAAATCCTGTTGTCCATAAATTGATAAGGTGCGAATTCTTCAATACTTAACGTAGGTTGTCCCTTACTAACATCTACACCTACACTGTCATGAACAAACGCCCAACTTCCTAGAAAGGTTCCTGGTATTACTTCTCTTATTTCCCAATATAATTGATCTTCTATTAAACATGCAACACCAGCGGAATCATTGGTTAAAAGTGCAGTAACATTTACAGTATCGGTAATTGGAATATTATGATTAAACATAAAGTCACTGTTATCCACCAAAGTATCTTCAGCAACAATATAACCATTCACATATGCAATCTTCCATACAATAACATTTTCAGTTCTTGGCCAAGTTAAGTAATGTCCTGGGTGGTATAATTTAATATAACTAGTGTCAGACACGTTAACTATTAAATTCATCATGTCGCAACCGACCTGTGCTTGTGTTGTTTGATTTAGCCCTAAAGCAATAGCTAATATTAATAATACTTTTTTCATTTTGTTTGTTTAGTATTATATAAAGCTATTCAAAATAGTTTAAGACAATTATAAGCCAACCAACATATCCATCAGTTCTTGCTGAGGAAACATATCAGATTTATCTTTACGGACATTTGAGTGAGTCCATAAACCTCTCTTCTCACCCCGGCGTACTTCTGGTATATACTCAAATGCATCAGCACCTAAAGTTTTTATCAGTTTTGGCAAGCCGTCCTTGACATCAATGTTGTCTCGGTCTGCAATAAACAAAATCCATTTATTTAATACTTCAATTTGTTTATCTGAATAACGATGCCATTGCTTATAGCCACGAAACGGTTTATCCAATGTTACAATTTGAGAAGCAGCAGCTTGAGTTCCTACATAAGTTTTTCCATCCTTTAACCAGCCAAAGTTATTTACTTCTATGCCAACTGAATGTTTAGCCATATAGCTCATTCCAGTACCTAGGTGCCAGCCCCAACCACCTCTTGGCATACACTGAATTAATTCACCATCATAGTTATCATCGTTACCCTTTACTGATTGACCACCTAAAACAAATTCAGTAGCAACCTGGCCTCGACTATCTCTGCCCCACGCATCAACAATTTTATAAGGGTTGTGCCACCCCGCAGTATGATGTAAGAAAACAAATTCTGGATTGCTACCAGTTTTATATTCGTGGGTTGGTAAAAAATGACGGTGAATAATTAATCCACTTTCCGTTTCATAACTAGCTTCTTCAATGTCAGTGCTAGACAAACCCATAGCATTCCAAGAGGCAGAACCAACAATACCATCAACAGTAAGTTTGTTGTTGGCTTGCCAGTTTTTAACTGCTCTTTCTGTCCCTTTGCCAAAATGCCCGTCTGAACCAATACCTAAAAAATCCTGTAAGGTTTTAACTTCTTTTCCAATTGAACCATATCTTAAAATCATAACCTTTTATTTTTTTACACCTATTCTTTTAGTATGTTCTTCTTCATAAACTATTAATAGATCATCTACAATAGGATCTCTGTGATTTTGTAGTAGCGTAATAGAAGATAGTTTTTTTATCTTTGCTGCTTGATTATATAAAAATCTAAAACCTGATTCTCCTCTACCTTTTAAATCAACCTGACCATCATCGCCACATATAATCATCTTAGATCTAATACCAACTCTTGTCACTATCATTTCCATTTGATCATTAGTTACGTTCTGTGCCTCATCGACAATTACACAGCTATCTACAAAAGTTCTACCTCTCATAAATGAAACAGGTACAATTTCTATTGCTCCACTTTCTATATAAGGTTGTACTTTATCTTTTCCATATAAGCTATACATGTTTTGATAAATTGGTTGAACCCAAGGATCCATCTTGGCATGTAAATCTCCAGGCAAAAATCCAATCTCTTCTTTTGAAACTGTTGGTCTTGTTATAATTATTTTTTCATAATGCCTTCTAAATAATCCGTCTAATGCAACTTGGCAAGCTAATAATGTTTTACCAGAACCTGCTTTACCAGCTAATAATGTAATTGTATTTGTTAATATAATTTCCTTTGCTAACTTCTGTTCCTCGTTTAGTTTTAATTTAAATGTAATTGGATTCTTAACTTTTCTTTTTTCTCTAAAAATGTCGTCTTGGTAAGTTGATGCAGGCATATTCTTTTATTTTTTTTAAACCTTCCAACAGGTTATATTGAAAGATTATGGTTTTGAATTAATACTTGGACTTCTAACAAATGGCCTATTGCCTAATGGGGTCTTAACACCTAATGATGATACTGTAACCCCAGGTAAAATCAGGGGATCCCCGACTGCTGTGGTTGTGTTCTCGGTAACAGTTGGACTTTCTACGATGTCAGGACCTGCGGTATTATCAGGTTCTACATGTACACTTCCAACTTCTACTGGAATGGCTGCTATTATTGCAGGACTCGGATGGTTTTCTTCTACCAATGGCTCCGAAGTAACGACCACTGATTCTATATCTTTAACAACTGATTCTTCTTTAGGAACGACTACTTCTGTAGGTTCAGATTGTAGTTCTTCTTTAAGTTCTGGTTGTAGTCCTTCTTTAAGTTCTGGCTGTAGCCCTTCAGTAGGTCTAATATAATCAACCAAGGATTTAATAAAACCTAATGCTACTACTGGAAGTATTGCTCCACTTACAATAGATAAGATTCTTTTTTGTTCTATTACTTCTGCTTCTTCTAATCCAAACAATTGAATCCACCCTATATAATTTTCTAAATTAATAAATGCATGGAATGAGTTAGCCATCATTTGAAATGAAGTCAATAGTAAAAATAAACCCCATACCATTGTCTTATTAGTTTTATCTAAAATAATAATAGCAGCTAGTGATGCAGCTGCCCCTATTTCAAATCCTATTGCCAATGACCATGACATTAAACCGCTATGAGTTAAATCAAAGAATGCAACTGAATTAATCATTGAAATTGTTGCTACTAAAAAATAGAGGCTACAAAATATACTGATAATAAAGTAATGTAGTAATTTTTCTTTTAATGTATTCATAATATTTATTTTTTAAACACAACCATCATCACAACCGTTTTCATAAATTCTTGATGGAATGATTTTAGCAACCTGTAAGCATGGAATACCAGAAGTGTCAACGGTTCCAGCTGTTGTTAACTCAGTTAATAAAATTTCTGCAAATATTGCGCTCGGGCTAGTTTTAGTGCAAGCAGCATCTAAACATATTCTTATCTTACCCTTATTGTGAACTACACCATTGCTATCAGTGTATTGTAATATGGTCATTAAGAGTCCTACGCAGCTAGTAGGAACTGATGGCCACCAAAAATTAGCAACAGTACAGTCAAATTCATTATATAGCATGATTTGAATTTCACTAAATTTAGCCAAGTCCAAAACTTTACCATCTTTACCAAAAAACTGCATATCAATACATGCATTAGTACCTTGCATTATTACAGTTACACATTCAACTTGAGCAATAATTCTACCACATAAAGTTAATGCGCACTTAGGGTCTCCTGATATTGGTGTAGGTACTCCAGGTATTATAGGTGTATTAGCCACATTTAGTTTTGTTTTTCTTCTAATGCATTGATAGAGATTCTTTCTTTATCAGAAATTTCTTCAATTCTTAGGGTTTTCCAAGCTGGTGTTTCTTTAATGAGTTTAACCATTTCAGCTTCATTAACTATTTGAGATGACAGTGTATCAATCTCTATAGTTAGTATTCTTTGCTCTTTTTTAATTCTCTGTACTTCGCTGTCAATACCACACGACTTAAAATAAGTTAGTATCATTATAGCTATGATTATCTTAATTCCGTGATCTGCAAAAAAATTATTAATTTTGTTCATTTGTCTAGTTTTTAAATTCTTGTTTAGGTTTTGCTTTTTGTTTGTCTCCTGCTGGAGCTCTGTGATAAACTTGAGTTGACCAGGGGTCCTTCTCTTCACATTCACAAGATTCGATATGCTCGCCGCATCTTGGGCAATCCTCGGAAACATCATCCAACTCATCTTCTACTTGTTTCTCTAATTCTTTATCACTACCAACATGATTGCCTTCTTTGTGATCTTTATCTATTTTGTCTCCTGCGTTTTCTGGAGTTTTATCTCTAACTTCAAAAAGAAATTCTTTATAGTTTTTTATAAACATTGAATATGAGTTTTTTTATATATTCAGAGGAAGCGGATACTTCTCATGGAATTCCTTTACTAGTTCCAAAAACATTTTACCATATTTAGTTATATCAGCAAAAGTCATTTCAAAAACCTGAGGAAAACCATCAGCTTCATTACTAATCCAAATTTCACCGCCTTGTGGTTTTCTGCTATTCATTTCCCAATAAGCCAATGCGTATGCTGAAATTTGCATTTTGTAGTTTTCTATCCAATCTTCTCTCTTTGCTTTTTTAGAAGACTTAAAATCTAAGATGACTAGATGCCCTTTATCATTTTCATAAATAATATCTACCCTTCCGGCATATCCACCCATTCTAGCTGATGACAGAGTATCTTCGATAGACACTACATTTGCAATACGATCAAAACAT
>TARA_R110000782_G_scaffold99181_3_pt1 | contig 11448 bp, 12 predicted proteins | sample TARA_R110000782 | Tara Oceans TARA_R110000782 (sample SAMEA4397859) | marine metagenome | biome: Polar Biome; feature: [SRF] surface water layer (ENVO:00010504); material: water (ENVO:00002006), including particulate matter (ENVO:01000060) such as... | depth 5 m
TTAGCGCGGTCCTCACCGTCTAAATTCTTGTACTCCGTGCCTTTGCTCGCGGCTTCAATAAATTGTCTGATTTCCTCAGGACTTTTTTGAATTTCAAACGCCGCTCGCGCTTTGTCTGCCTCGTTTTTAAATTTGATAAAGTAATTTTCTGCTTTCCCGGCATCAATTATTCTATTGGTGACAGCGGTGGCGAGCATTTCCCGCACGGTGTCTGCCCGCGCATCGCGGTCATTAGGCCGGTCATCAGGACGAATTAGAATTGCTTGCGCGTTTACTCCTTCAAGTAAACTAGCCTCAAGTTTTTGTCTGCCACGACGAATGCCGTCTTTCTGCACAGCAATTTTACCGCGCATCGACAGCTCTGCGGCGGCGGAATTAAAAGTTTTTCGGGCGTTATTGGACAAACGTTCCCCGGTTTGTTCAATGATAGATTGCGCGCGCTCGTCGTAAGTTTCTAACGCTTCCATCGGGTCGGCTGTTTGCAATTCCATCTCAAGTTTATTGAGTTCTATTTGCGCGCTCGTTCGAGCCTTTAAAGCGGAGTCGTCATCGGCTGCCTTCAACAACCCCGCGCTGATTTCAAACAGAGCATTGCCGCCCTCGATTAATCCTTTGCTGGAAAAATCCTGTATAGGAATTGGGCGCGCAACTGGAGTGCCTGGATTTGATATGGCACGCGATGTCGCGGTGTAACTTGGTATTCTCGCCATTACTTAGTAGTCCGAACTATTAATACTGTTGCCGGTGCCCACATACCCGTATTGAACCGATGGTGTTCTCTTAGGTAAACTTTCGGATATTTTAAAAGCACCTTTGGCGGTTGTGGTCAGCGCTGAAGTAACCCCGGATGATTTAGCTTGGCTAGCTTGAGCTAATAAACCACCTGACTGCGCTTCTCCTTGTGTCGCAGCAATTAATTGCGATCTTTTTTGAAGTTCGCCTTTATGCAAGGTGTTTAAACGATCCAATTCAAACTCAGCAGCAGTGTCGCCTAAGACCTCTAAAGTCGAACCTTCGCCAATGACGACGCCTCCGCCTGCGTAAGACACGGCTTGATTTGCTAAAGCTATTCTTCGCTGTCGGTCGATGGTGTCTGCATCGGCTTGACTGGCGTCTATAGCGAACTGTGCATTTTGCCTAGAAACCTTGGCGTTGTAGTCTGCCATCTGTGATTGGTTGGCGAAATTTGCCGCGCTCGCATTGCCCTGCCGCATTTGACCCAAAGCGCTTACACCAACTCCAATTCCGCTTACAATCGCGGCCCAAGGGATCGTGCTGGCAGCCACGGCTGTCGTTGCGGCTGCCGCTCCGGCGGCTGCGGTTCCGGCGGCTGCGGCTCCGGCGGCTGCGGTTCCGGCGGCTGCGGTTCCGGCAACTGCGGTTCCAAACATTGCTGATAATGTTACTGGACACATATTTTTTAACCTGAATGAGTGATTATGCGCGTGACGATAGAAGTAAGCTCGAACGGTAACGGCTGCGTTTGGCGAAGTATTAGTTGGCCTTCAGTTTCCCATGAACCGTGAAACTGTATTGTTTTGTCGCCGCTAAATAATGGCGGCGAAATATTCATCGGTGTGCTGCCGGTGCGAAATTGAACTTCGTCGAAACTTCCACCGACTGGTGCGTATTCGGCTCCCAAGGTGTCAAGGAAGCGAAATGTTGCTTCAAAAACACGTTTGGTCCGTCCCTGTGCAACACCGTCATCGCCACCTTTCTCCGGGCGCAATGTTTGCAGAGTAGAGGTGTATGGCAATCCTATGGTTGCGTGGGTAACAGTTGGCGACAACGACGTTACAGCGCCGCTAGAAACTGATCGTTCGGCATGAACTGAACCATCTCCAAGAATAGAAACTGTTTCACCTTCCAGATGATCTAATCCAGATAACGTTGCTGTGGCAGTGCCGTCATAGGTCAGCGCTGCATCAGCAAATATGCTGCCCACTTTTTCGCCATTTCTAAAACGGTCGAACTTAGGAGAAAGAACTTCGACAAAACGCCGTGTAACGCCGTTAATTTTCCGTTGTACCGACAGCCATAACTCGTCGCTTCCAGTGCCCGGTATGGCTGTGATGCTTTCTAATTTTGCTTCTTGCCGGAAATATTGTGTTGATGCGCTTGAAGCATCTGCAAGCGTAATTGTTGCGCCGATTTGAGCTTGTGCGTTGCTTTCAGCAACCTTGATAGTATTGCTATCGACCACGTTAACAAAGTAGCTTGCGCCATCGACCAAGCCGCCCACAACTTCGCCGTCGTCTGCGTCGTACAGAACTTTATCACCATTGGAATACCCGTGACTGCTAATTGTTATTTGGTTGCTGCCGATGCTTGAGGCGGAATTAAAACTGTTTGAAATATGGCCGCCCAATACATGCTCGTGCCAAGCAATGACCTCTTGATCTTTTAAATAAGTCAAGCCGACTAACCGACCGTCACTACGAGCGGCCCAAACTACGCTGTCGGGTTCTTGTTGGTACGCCATTTCGACAAGCCCGTTTGCCGTAACGTTTTCTGAAAGGATGGTCAAATCAGGACTGATAAACGTGTCCGTTGCAAAATTGAAACTCAACTGACGCACTTTTTGCTGATGGTATTGAATAAACAGAACGTCGCTGTCGATTCTAATAGGCCGTGTTGCGTGGCTACCGCGCGTGCCCTGTCGCACAACCCTCACATTGCTAGGCGTTACAGCATCCTGTCTGGTGGTAGAAGACAAAGTAAATTCACCGCCAGCAGTGCCTACAGCAAGCACACTGCCAGCAGATAGCCAACGTATGCTGTTGACCTCATCAGTAGCGATTGTATTGGTTATCGCCCCCGTGTCTAAAGCACTTGGAGTGAAATTTTCAAAGTCGCCTGATTGACTGCCAAAAACTGTTTGCGGCTGTGATGTTGTGCCAGCAAAAAATAAACGTTGCTCGAAAAATGCAACAGCGGACGGATAGCCTGTTGTTCCAGAAAAGGCACCAAGCCGCCAATCTGTTTCGCCACCTGTCCCGCCAAATTTTTTATTTACGTTGGCTACAGCGACCGTAGTGTTTGTGATGCTTGTTATCGTAGCGTTGCCATAAACGACGCCGCCGTCGTCTAGGAATTTCCAAGTTACGCCGTTGTCGACAATGTTTTCGCCCTCACCGCTAGGGCCGCCTGAGGCTGCTGACGTTCCAGCTTTTTTGCATTCGTAAACATTGCCAGAATTACGTCTCGCATCACCTACTGAATATGCCGTGTCGGCGGCCCAGGCAGTAGCATGATGGCCGATCCTTACAGTGCGCCCGACATCAGTAGAAATAAACCCGTCGCCGTCGTTTACACCCGTGACCGCAGAAGCGGTAATGTTTATGCCGTCTCCGCTAACCGCGCTTGGTGTCAATGTTGTAGTGGTAATATTTTCTGTTAAATATGGGCCGTCCTCAAAAACAACATCTTCGATAGTCCAAGAAGTGTGTCCGGTGCGAGACAGTTTTCTAGGCGGGTAAGAAGGATGCACGATGTACATGACATCGGCTGTTTGCGCATATTGCAGTTCAAAAAGATTAGCGGTTTCGTATGTCGTCGTTATTTCGTATACGCGCCCGGCAGTGCCACCGCTGCCATAAGTCGTGAAGCCGGAGGTATTAACGTTTGTCCCATCAACATCGGTTAAATTGAAAGTGTTGGTCGCTGTGCCAGCAACTTTGTAATATTTGCCGTTCACCTCAGTCATACCGCCGACAGAGGAAATATAAACCCAATCGCCGTTTGAGAAACCGTGGCCGTTACTCGTCACCACGCCTGGATTGGCTTTGCTGATGGCTGTAATATTTTTGTTAGCTTCTAAGATAGTCCCTTGATCTTTAAAGAAACGTAAATACAAATTACCGACCTCAAGACAATATGCTTGCTCGGTATTAAAATTAAACGGAATCAAGCGACTTTTTGCGCTACTGTCTTTTACCTCATTTACATACTTTGTTCCCGGCCTGCGCGTAACGCCGCCGTGGGGCATCACTATCAGGTTTGTTATTTCGGCAGCACCGTTTTGATACTTGCTCAAATCGACTCTGCCAAAAAGTCGTGGTGAAAGCTGACCAGCCGTAAAGTTGGTCTGAATTGCGGTTACTCTGGACATCTAAAGCCGCGACTGAAGCCAAGTGCTTTCGGCGGCTGGCTGCGCCTCTTGCGCATCGACCATACGCGCTTCTGCCAACTTTCTTGTGTAAAGTTCCTCCATATTAGCCATAACCGGTTGAGAGGCCGTGATATCGTATGCAATATCCGCAGCTAAACGCAGCGCGTAAGCCTCAACAAAAAGCGTATCAAATAGCGTGATATCTATTACTTGGCTGGTGTAGACAATGTTTAACGGCGCTGCTGCGTCGGAGACGATGCTGCGGCCTTCAACTACCCATTCTTCAACAGTATCAACTTGTAAAATTCTTAGACAATCAGACGGCCAATCAAAAGCATTTGTGTAATACCAGACCGGCGCAATGGTATTTGCGGCAAGGGCAACTCGCTTCGTTGCAAAGTTCCAAGGATGGCCGCGCAAAACTTGATCGCGGCTTTGCTCGTGCATACGATTACAAGAACGTGCTTCCTTCGTGTCGTCCGATAAAGATGTAATCGGTTGAGCGCCTAAAAGTGTTAACGCGCGATTAGAAATTGAAACAAAAGTCGATGCCATGAATAAATCCTAAAAAGAAAAGGGCGGCCAAAGCCGCCCTTCTCAATTTCGATTAGTCTACAACGTAGTGAATGATAAAACTCATATCACCAACCGTACCACCTGCTGCCTGCATAGTGGCAGAGATGTAATAGAAGCCGCCGGGGTCAACACTGGCCCCAGCAAGTTCATACATCTTTTGACCGGCAGTGTTGATGTTAGCGGCTTCGTGCCGCACATCAGCTAATGCCGCTTCATCAGCTACCGCTGAAGCAAAAAGGTCTTCATCAACCACGGTTCCTGTAGTTTGATGAATCCCAACGTTAAAGGTGCATGAACCGCCAAGCGTGTCTGAACCGACAAAGATATGCGGCACAGCAGCATTTGAGGGCACTGGTGCCAGCATGACAATATCGTTGTCATCGCTGTCTCCCGCCGCCAAAGCGATTGTGCCACTTGCAACGCGCATGACGCCATGCAAGTTGCTCGCATCGTTCATTACCTGGGGTGTAGCTTCAAAGTTGCTAACCAAAGTAGAGTTTTTAGTACCCATAGATCAGCCCTCCTTTAGCTTGGATCGCATTCGATGTACCCAACCAATTCTTCCTGCATGCGAGTTGCCCCGACTGCCATAGAAGCAAATACCTGAGTGGCGTGATTTTTGTCAGGCCGTTCAGAAATTTTAATGGTTGGTTCCGCCCCAATGGCGAGCTTCATCCCGGCCTTTTGCCAAAACAAAACTTTATGATCAGAGTTGCTATCAACGCCAAGTAGCTCTGTACGAATGAACGAGAATCCTAAAAAGGAATCCACGTCACCAGAAACGAGCGCCTTGATCGTATTGAAATCCGAACTTTGCACTTCAGTTTCCGCCAACAGATTTTGAAGCTGTTTGGCGTTGATGATACAGTAACGATCTTCATCATCAGCTTCGTTGGCATCAAGAACCTGTTTAGCAGCTCTCAATTTTCCGACGTTTAAGCCCACGTCAGCAGCAGGGGAAACACCCACCTGTACGTCGACTGTATTACCAGCCGTGTATGAGGTAGATGTTCCACCGGCTACACCAGTGAAGGCCGTGCCATCGGCAGCGCTTATGATAGCTGAGTCAATAGCTCTCCCTAGAGCGTTCGCAGCAGCGGTTGCATACGGACCCTGGGGGTCGACCAATAATCTGACCCGATCCTCATCATCGATGAGATCAGCCCAATCATAGTCTTCAAGACTTACCCGACGACGAGCGTGGGGTGTGTCCATTCTTGGTGTGTCGGCGTGGCGACTAGTACGAAGTTGTGCTGCCGTACTCCCGATTTGCTCAAAGAATGCGTTTTTGCCGGTTACAGTTTCCATCGAAACTGTAGAACGCAAACGCGAACCTTTTTGCTGCACGAGATGTTCGACATTACCCTTGTACTGTTCGACCATTGCCGTCGTAATTTGTACACTCATGGTACATTACTCCAGTTTGGTTAAAGTTAAGGTTGTGTCTACGGCGAGTTATCTGCGGTGCAGGCCCGGTCCTTCCGCTAACGTGCGGTCCCCGTTGGTCTTTCCCAATGTCATTTCCGGCCCTCTAAAGGGTTATCGGAGTATTAGCGGAATAATCCCGGAATAATCCCGGAATAATCCCGGAATATTAGCGGAGTATTAGCGGAGTATTAGCGCCCACCACCGGTAGCAAACAGGACATCATTCCCATAAGCCACTTCAGTTAGTTGCGTTAATTTATTGTTTAAAATTTTATTTTCAGAATGCGAAGTGTCGTATAGAGCAGGATTAGCCCTGATTTGTGCAATCTGCTCTTTTGCCATGTCTGGTGTCGTTCCAAACTGACCCGACTGTTCCGAATCCTTGAACTGTTGGCCGGAAGAAAGTTCGGCCCCAATCCGCGAAAACGCGCGTATCATTTCTGGATGGTTGCCCAATCCTGAAGTGTTCATCAAATTAGATAATTCGTCAGAACCAAAAGAACGTAAAGCGCGACGTGCTAGTCCGACTCTTTCATCATACGCGCCGCCATATTCTTTTTTAAGCTCGCCGTTCCAGTCCTCTACTTGCCTTTGCTGTTCCACGTTAACCGAAGTCTGCGAATCCATCATTTTTTGCACATAACTATCGTGTAGTTTTTGCGCCATCGAAGCAGGAAGTTTTGCTTTGTGTGCTTCTTCCCTGAACCAATCAGACAGATCAGTTTCGTATTGTTCAAAACCTTGCGGAACGTTTAGATCATACTCATCGGCTGTTTTGGGAGTACCCAGTTTTTCCCAACCGTCCCATTCAGACAAATCTTCATCGCCTTGCGGCAGTGTTACTTTGTCGGTGCCGATCTGTTTTTCTAAATTTACGTAACTTTTAAGAACATCATCTGCTGACTTCCATCCTTTAGCGGAAACAACGTCATTGTATTCCTCAGAGACCCAATCGGATGTCGTCAGTTCCGTTGCCGTTTCTGTTTCTGTTTCTGCTGCTGTTTCCGTGACAGGTTCAGCAGCTACCCCTGTGTCCTCGCTTACAGGGTTGCCCGTTAAAACGGACCCTACTTCTTCACTCATCCTCAATAACTCCTATTCCAATTTTCATTACTTGCTCGTCATCCAATCCAAGGAACGAAATAATGCGACGTACCATGTCGCGCGAACCCTCAAGATGCTGAACCTCATCTGCACTGCGCACGCCTGTTATCTGAAACAGGCCGCTTGCCTTCATCATGTCGCGCAACACTATCTGTCCCTCTGCGGTGTGCCGGAACACGTTGCGATACGCGCCTACTAACTCTTTTTGCGTTGTCACCGCTGCGCCGCCTGGCTGATCTGGCTAATCTTCAATGCCGCATCTGCGGCCTGCGGTGCGGCTGCCAACGCTGACTGCATTTCCTGTTGCTGCGCACGGCCTTGACGCAAAGCCTCTATTTCTTGCGCTGGTTTCAAAATCCGCTGCGGCACGCCATTAACATCGGCAAGAACGCGCGTGATCTCATCGAAATCGAAATTGTCCATAACAGAAGGGTCAACGGCTGCTATCGGTTGCACCATTTCCAAGGTTCGCAGAATGCCTACACCCTCTTCCGATTTCATTGCACGAGATAAGGGGCTGACGTACTCGACTTCGTATTCTTGCCCATCAAGTATCTCTGGCGGTTCAGGTAGCAATCCTTGACGATCAAGAATGCCTATCTCTCGCTCAATTAACGGACCTAATGTCTCGGATTGTTGACGACCGACAGTCGGCGCAAGCAAGGCACCTTTTTCCTGGGCACGCTGCAAGACCTCTGTTGCGGTCATTTGAGGGCTGTCCACAAGTATTTGGAACAGCGTGACGAGAAACGCATCGTTGATAGTGCGTCTTCGACGCTCCATCATATCCTCACCGATATCAGGGCGACCGCCTGTGACAAGCGGCTGGATAGGAGATTGTGAGCGACCATCCATTCTTGCAAATGTTGCACCGCCTGCTTTCGTATTAACAGGCAAGATCACGCCGTCATCGGCAATCAAAAGCGGTGGATCGACAACTTTCTCACCCGCGCGGATAACAACGCGAGACATTGCCGACAACATTTTAATGTCTGGTAACACTAGCATTGCCGGGGAACGCCCGTAAATTTCGCGGGGGCCGGTAACGTATCTGCTTACGATGTACGGTTGATCTTCAAAGCCCCCTTCTTCAATCAGCTTTCGTGTTTTTGTTTCGTAGTAACCGCTGCCAAATGCCATATTCTGACGATTACGCATCGACGTATCGCGTTCTGTTCTAGGAGCAACGACGTGTAAAAGTTCAACCCTTTCATCCGGGTTGTCGTTTGCTTTGTCGCGCATGTCTTTGCTGATGTTTTCCTGTCCAAACATCAGTGCAACTTGGCGAGCGGAACAATCCATTTTTCGGAAAACGGTGTCGACAATGCCGTGTTCGTTCTCTGCAATAAATAAATCGCTTAGATGAACTGCCCGGTATCGGAAACCTTGGTCAAACTTTTCGTCTACAAATAAACCACCCGTGCCAAAAGCCCCCAAAGACAAATAACCTTCGTGCATCTGAGAGGCAAAGTTAGTTTGGGGTGCATAGCGGTAATGGAACAGTATGCGTTCAACGTCATCAAACCACTGAGCCACTTCGGGCACTGCGTTAAGACCTGGGTCGGATGCGCGCAACGTATGCCATTTTGCACCACGCGGCGTTAGCAGACTTTCAACAGCAGCAGCGAAACGTTCGAGAGCGAGCGCACTCGTCGCGTCGTATAACTTTTCTGTCCGCTTATCGCCTGCTGTGCGACCGCCTGTGAACTCGCTGGAGCGGGGGAGTACGCGTTCAGCTATCTCCTCCCAGTGCGACTCCCAAGTGCCGCGCGCAGCCTTCAAACGCTCGTAGCGTTTAAAAATTGCGTCCGTATCTGTAAAGTTCATCAGACCCCTAACATCGTAGTGCGCCGGATAGCCTGCGCATCAGTATTTCTAGGAACGCCTTGCATAATGGTGCGGCCTTGATAGGTGCCACCGCCTGCTGTTGACATCGCAGAGCGTTGCGCTTGGTCCAACCGTGCGCCCATAGAGGTTTTTGCCAGCTTTTTGCCACCAGTCTGCATACCGCTTGTTTGCTGATATATTTCAGGCGTACACATTACTGTCCTGCGCGGCGTGCGCGTTCCGCCTCCATATCCATAATCCGGTGTATTTCTTCTGATCTTTTGTTTAATTGGGCACCACTTGCATACAAAGGCCATTTCCCTGCTGAAATTTCTGCTTCCCAATGTTTGTATGCCTGTCCTTCGGTCATAATTGATTTTTTGTCTCTGTTGTATCCGGGAACAGACACAAATTGCCCAGCATACGGCTTGCCGCTTGGAATTTTTATACCTTTAGCAAAAACAGTTACGGGCCTTCCCTGTGTATCTTCACCGACGCGTCCTTGTGAAATCGTCTCATTATGATAATCAACAATTTGCATTTCCTGCGTCGTCAAACCCAAATCTTTAATAAAATTTTGTACCCCTGAACTCGTAGAGTTTTGTGTTTCTTCACCAGTCTGCATACCGCCCATTTGCTGATATATTTCAGGCGTACACATTATGAACCCAGTAAAGTCTTGAGACCTGTGTTCGCTTCGTCAGTCACGCCCTGACCGCCTGTCAGCAAAGTTGATGACCTTCCTTTTGCAGATATTCGCCTCTTACGCGCCGCACGCTGCGCGTCGACAACTTCAGGGTCGTCTCGCGTTGGGGCCGGGGGCGGCGGCTCTGGATCAGGTGGCGGGGTAGGGGCAGTTATTGAGGGTGTAGAAGGTTTTGAAAAGCACATTAGAAAGCCTATTCGTAAAAAGAACGTAGCCAGACGTATTGATAGAAAGTCGCGCCGTTGGGTCCAAATTCCGCAACGGTCGCTTCTCGTTTTGCTCCCATCATCTCTATCCAACGATGGGACCAGGTGTAATCGCTGTGCGTGCGGCACTCTGCTCTATTAGCGCCCCGTCGCAGCATCTCAGGTATTGCTTCCTTAACAATATGGCGCGTCGACGCTACGGCAACGCGATGCCATTCATTCGTGGCATACATAAAAATGCTCCACGAAGTCGGGTGCGTTTCCACCGCGCCAAAGACAGCAACAGGGCGGTCGTTATAAAAAGCAGTCTTGCCGTACCCCGCATGTACAGACGCCAAAGCCAAATCTTCGACGCCGCCAAACAGCAGCGGTAAAATCTCATTCGCATCACCGTCGCGCATTCGCCGCGCAACAAATGCCGCATCAGCATAAGTTGTTCGTTTAAGAGAAACTGTCTGCATAATCGGTCATTATTAAGGGCCGACCATCGCTCAACCTTTGCGAACGCGACATCATTGTAAAATTTTCATCATTATGGTCGCGCAAGCCAACAGCAAGATAACGAAACGCATCCGCACTGTGGCTGCTCGCGTCGTGATTAGGACGGTCCCGCCAATCATTTTTGCGTGCATCCCAACCGCGATGGTAGGCACGCAACGTCTTTAAACCTTCGCCGCAATTCTTGCGGTCGAACCAACAGCGAGGCAGCAAACCACGAACCGCCTCGATGCCGTCCTGTACCTTCAATTTAGCGACTACAGTGGGGCGCACACCCAAGCCAATTAACATTTCATAACGGCTACTACCGCTGCCTAACTCCCGAACCATCACATCGTGCGGAAAATAAAACTTATCGTAATTATAGGGCCGGTTGTTTAGTTCACGAACGTAATGGTGAAGCCCTTCGCCACTCGCCTCGTAATAATCGATCAGCCTGATCTCGCCCGTTCTTGGATATTCTTGACAAAACCAAATAGCTGTTGAATCCGCAACGCCGAGATCAAAGCTGACCGAAACTTTCAAATTAGGATCATAGGGGACGTTAGTTACGCGATTGTCTGTCTCCGCCAGATCAAGCGCCTGCCCATAGTAACTTCCGACCAATGCAGCACTCCAACTGCACTCAAATTCTTGTTGATACTGCGATTCATCCATTATTTCGCGCGCAGCATCTAATTCCTCTTGCTTGACGATGCCCGTTTCCGACGCCTTAAAAAGCATAGAAAACCAATCTGGATGCCCGTCCTCCTGTTGTTGGAGGGCGTAGTCGTAAATCTCCTTAAACTGGTTGCTTCCGCGTGGCGTCCCAATCCAGGTACATTTGCCAAGCCTATCAGCCAAGGCAGGGCGAATTACCTCTGGGTACAGCCTTGAGTTCATATCAGCGTATTCGTCTAAAATTACGCTATCTAAAAACAAGCCCCGGAGAGCATCCGCAGAGTCGCCGCCAAGTAAATATATGCGGCGATCATCAGGAAGATCACAACGAAG
>TARA_R110000782_G_scaffold9063_1_pt1 | contig 11444 bp, 7 predicted proteins | sample TARA_R110000782 | Tara Oceans TARA_R110000782 (sample SAMEA4397859) | marine metagenome | biome: Polar Biome; feature: [SRF] surface water layer (ENVO:00010504); material: water (ENVO:00002006), including particulate matter (ENVO:01000060) such as... | depth 5 m
AACTACTACACTTCTTCTACCTTCTCTAAATACTCTTACTTGTTCAAAGAAATGCTGGCAATTTGGACCTCCTTTGTATTTAAATACATTATAAGTAGCTGCTCCATTTTTACCAAAACCTGGATTAAAACTATTCAATCTACCAAGTTCTTCTCTCGTGTATACTTTGTTTAATCTCATCATCGCTCTACAGAAATCTCTTTGAGCCGTAGGTCCAGCATAGCGATATTTAACTTCACCTTCTTCTTCAGGATCTTTTCTTCCAAGTATATCTAATCCAATCACTCCTTGAAGTATATCGGTGAATCCAGAGAAGTTTGCTTGCTTTTGAGATATTTCTATAGTCGTTGCATAATCAAGCACCTCTCCGAAGTCCGGATCACTTGCCATTTGTATGATAGGATCTACTTCTTCATTCTCTAATTGCTCATTGAATGCTTGCCATGTAATTCCTATTGCTGGCTTTTCTACTAATGAAAGTATCGATACACCTAAGTCGTCAAACTCTAGGTTTTCCCAGTCTATTAGTAACTCTACTACTTTTCCTATTTTGCTCATATTATAATCTTGCTAAGTTTTCTATTTTTGCATCTGCTTCTTGTTGTGAACTAACTTCTGAAGAAACTACATATGCTCTAACTACTGATGGAGTACTTCCACTTTGATTTGCAATACCTACTTCGGTGTTTGCACCTTGGTCTGCATCTGCACCAGATTGGAGTGCTTCTGTTGGATTGAATGTTGGTGGGGCTGGTATACTAATACCTGCACCTCCACCTCCACCTTTGTCTCCTGGTGTTTTAGTAGATAATATCTTTTTAACTGACATTACTCCTGCTGCGACTGCAACACCAGCAGCGATAGGAGCTAATACAGGACCTACGACTGGAATACCAACTGTAGATTTGTAAGCAGCTGTTGCACTACTATATGTATCTATAGTAGTTTGAGCTACTGCGGCTGCCTTACCGACCGCGGAGCCTTCTCCAACGAGCGATATAATAGAACCAAGAACTTGAGAACCAGCAGCTAATGCGTTATCTACGTCTTGTTCTCCTAAGGCTTCTTTAAAGTCAGAATTCTCTTGTTCTAATTTCTTAGATGCATTATTATATTGATCCTCAATACGTTTAATCTCTTCAGCAGTAGCTCCCGCTTGTGTGATGGCTAATACATCAGCTTCTTTCTGTATCTCTAGTTCTTTCTGTGCACGATCATATGCACTCTGTATAAGATCTAGATCTGCTTGTTGTAGCATGTCTTTTACAATCTGAGCATCTGAAAGTTTCTTTAAACGAAGTGTTTCTGCTTCTGCTGCTGTTTTAATTCTAAGTGCTTCAGCGTCTGCTGCAACTTTAGCTAATCGAGCTTCTTCGTCTTTTGCTTCTTGATCTTTTAGGGCTTTACGAGTATCAGCTGCTTTTTGATCTGCTGCTTGTCCTTGTAGAATATAACCATCACGAGTGTTTTTAAGCTTCGCTAAGGCAGCTTCTGTTTCTGCATTAGTTTCATCACCTGCAGTTTGTACATCATCTGGATTTAATCCTATGAAATCAGCGATAGAACTAGTAGTATCTTCTACTAAACTTGTGCCTTCTTCTATTACTCCTAAGTATGCAAGACCTGCAGTTAAAGCATCGATTCCTCCAAGTAGTAAGGTAACAGGTGCCATTAAGAATCCGATAACTGCTTGACCAATCATCTTGTTACGCTCCATTGCTTTTACTTGAGCCTCAGTTTGTTCTTTTTGTAAAAGTATCTGAGATTCCATAGCAGCAATAACTTCGTTAGTTTGCTGTATCTTAAGATCTCTTATTTCCTTTTCAGATTTACCTGCTACTTTTAAAGAGTTTTCTGATGCTAAAGTTGCAGCTAGACCTTCTTCTCTGGCTTCTACTTCTGCTTGAGTATCTTCCATCAACTGCTTTTCAGCTGCAGAGACACCTGAGATGGCTCCTATGATATCATCCCAATAGGCAACTATTAAACCTAAGGCAACTACAATGGCTCCAATACCGGTCGCGATAAGACCTTTCTTTAATGCACTTGCACCTTGAACTCCTGTTTTAAACGAGGCTTTCATTGAAGTACCAAGAGTTTTGAATGCTGATCCAACCTCTTTAAATCTAGTACCTAAACCACCAGTGGCTTCATCGATAAGTTTAACACCAGCTTCTCCTTCTTTACCAGCGTCTTTTGATTCTTTTCCTAGATCCTTTGCAGCACTTGCAGCTTCATCTAAAGATGTTTCTGTTTTCTGTGCTTGGGTATCTACACCTTTAAGAGCTGTTTGTAGCTCATCGACCGATGAAACACTTTGCTGTATTCCATCGATCTCAAAGGTAATTTTTACTTTTTCTTCTGCCATATACTATTAAATATAATTACTATTATTGTTGAATTATTGTGCACAATGTATTGAGTCTCCACAGAAGTAAGATACAAAGTTATTTGCTAAGTATGCATTTACAGTAGGTTGTGATATAGGTCTTATAGTTCCACAGTATCTAGCTCCTATTGCACCTGTATTTTGATAATATTGTATTACATCACCTAAAGCAAATTGACTACCTTGCGTATCCATTGTCCATAGTGTACCTGTTTCACAATCTTCAACAGTATAAGTTAAAGGAGATGGTTCAATCCTACAAGCTCTAGGAGCAGTACAATTATTTGTTGTTGCTGTTACTGTTGCGGTACCTGATAGAATTACAACGCTATTAGCTTCTGCACATACAGAGGTTGCACCTTGACCCGGTAGTGACCATGTAAAAGAACTTCCATTAAATATATAGGTTCCAAATGCTGGTGCGATTGATGTGTAAATTTCTGTACATGTTTGAACTGGCGGTGGTGTTATTCCTTGACAGTCATCACAATCAGTATATTCAAAAGGGTCTAAGGATTCTCCAAATGGTGTTTGTTGTAGACTGATTATTGAAACACATATACCTGTATAAGGTCCTGTTGATATTTTGTATACTCCATTAATGTTCAATTGCGTAGCTGATTGAAAGACTGTTGGTGGGAAACTGCTAGTATCACAGGCATATGCATAATAACCATATCCTGGTACTGAACATGTAGTACAGTTATCATAGACTTGACCAAAAACATATAGTGGTTGCTCTATAGATTCATACATTACTTCGTAACAACCTGTAACTCCTCCAACAGTAACTTCAACTACATTTCCAGGTTGTAATTGTACTACAACATTATTAGGTACATAAGTAAAGGTTGCATCATTACAATTTTCAACATACCATGAGTTAGATGGTGGTGGTAAGGCAGCTTGACATGTAACACAGTCTGTATAATTTGCTAAGTAAGTATAGTTAGCAGGATCAATAGTAGTATCTATAACAAGATAACAACCATCGGTTTCATTAAGAGTTATTATACTACTTCCTGGTACAATGCCAACCGGATCTGGTATAGTAGCTACTAATAAGGGTCCAGCTGTATTACATTGATCATTAAGTATTTGTACATTCCAATTAGTTTGTAGATCATCACATTCTAAGGTAATACTAAATTCGTCTGATACACATCCATTAGCATCTGTTATATTATATAAGTATTGTCCTGGACATACACCAGTAAGATTGAATCCACTAAAGGTTTGTTCATTCCATGCTATAGTGTAAGGACCTGTTCCTCCACTTGCAACTACATCGATTGTACCGTTACAAGGATCCTCACATGATGTAGGATTTGTAAAGGTTACTGTTCTAGTAATTTCTGTTGCTGTACTTTCTGGTACGTTTACTTGTATTACTGCACTTCTTCCTAAAGCATCAGTTACTGTTAAGGTATCAGTTCCAACTGGCGCATCTATTACAAATGTATAAGGTGATTGATCTAGTGGGAAATTAACAGTTCCTTGTGCTCCACTCTCTTGCAGTTCCCATGTAAAGGGAGGAGTACCATCCGTTGTTATTTGGATGTTTCCTGATGCACCAATACAATTGTTGTTATAAGTTATAGCAGAAAAACCACTAAGTGGATCAGGGAGCCATATAGGTCTTTGATCTTTTAGAGTAATTAATTGACATTTAACCTCTGTTGTTGCACCAACCTGCACGTCAATAATCTTTTCAGGTCTGTAATACTTACCATTAACAAATATAACATCGTTAAATGCAAAGTCTTGTAAGTCTACATTGTTAAGAGTAAAGGTTGCCGTTAGTCTTCTACTAAACTTATTGTATAGAGAGTTAATATATCTACTCCAATACGCATCATATAATGTATCACCTTGATCAAAGTAACCTACCACAATATTACCTTGATTATCTAATATATTAGGATTAGGACTGATATAGTATCTAGTGTCGTTGGAGAAATTTAAATTAAGTGATGTCTGCTGTATTGGCCAGTCGCTATAAGGACTAACTAGTGGCCAATAGTCTTGCTCATATTTTTGTGAAGCAGATGCTTGTAACCACCACTTATATTGGTTAACTGTAATTTCTTGTAGTCCATTATAGAATAAGAATCTACTCTTAGGCTTAATAGGTACGTGTTCATTAGCAGCTGTATCATCATCGTGCGTATGTATACTAGGTAAGATGAATTGAGGATAAGGGTGTGCAGCATTTCCATGTTCTATTTGATCTAAAGGTGTAGGAGCAATTCCCTTTACTTCGATATCTCTCTTGCCTTTAAGTAGTTCGTTATTACTATTAAATCTTAACCAACCATAAGCATGTTTGTTATTATCTTGATGGAATGTATTAATGAAGTCTTCATCTTCTTGCATTGTAAACTCTATCTCTTGACTCTGAGTATTAAATAGAGGTTCGAGTATTTGATCCTTTGCAAGGTTAATCTTCTCAGACCAATCGTATGTCTTACCACTTCCAATGAAATCTTGCCACGGTTCGATAATGAAGTTATTAGGTCTCTTAGCATCAGGTTGCATTACTAATCTAAACATAGTTAATACATCCTTAATATAATCTATTTGATTATACTCACAATCTAAATCTAAAGGTGCATAGTAATCACCAGGTGCAGCAGTACAATTCCACTGACTATTTTCAATTAACCATGTGTCAGCAATCAGATTACTATCCGGTTCATAGAATACTTGGAGTATATCTCCAGGACCGGGTTGATATCCACCATTACGTGAATCCCAAGTTATTGTAGATGTAAAGCCTTGAAATTGCAAATTACCTTGTGCTAAGATTATAGCTCCAGTAAAACTACCAAGGTTGTTTACTTTACAAAGTGTTACACGAGTTGGAAAAGGGGTGTTTCCATTGTCGCCTGGTTCAAATTCTGCTCTTGCAGTTATCTCAGCACTAGCATTCATTATATAGTAATTATCGTCAGGTCCTAGGCCAGCTTGTCCACCAGGAGGACATACAAAGTAACTACCTGTACCGGGAGATCCTATGTGGAATGCATTACCAACATTTGAACCAACAGTAGGGTTATACATGAATTCTCGAGGTGCTGATCCTGTTGTGAATTGATTTACTGAATTAAATACAGTTCCAGTATTTTGATCTACATCCATTCCAATTGATTCGTTATTACCAAAGGCACTTAAATACATTTGATGAAATAGATCACTATCAAGAAATTCAGAACTATAAGTATATCCAGCATCTTCAAATATCTGATCCCATATACGTTTAGCTCTAATCATTGGTTTCATTCTTGTAGTGGCTAGTGGGTGTGATGATTGTATGAATGGTTTACCACTTCCTTGTGCTAGTGATATCTCTGCTTCTTGAACTACACCGGCTTCATTATAATTATTACCGTGGTTAATTAATGGAAATAATATATCTCCGTCGGCATAACCATTTGTAATGCTAGGAGTAATTGGAGTTCCATTGGAAGTTACAGGACTAGGATAAGCAGCCCAACTTTGTATTATCTGATTATAACCAGGTGCTCCTAAGAAGTCATCAGCATTAGAGTAACTTACAGGAAGACCATCCCAATTAAAGTCAGTCATTACTAGATCACACATTCTCTTATCGGAAATTGCACTACTTAAGTCTCTTGTCTCTCCTAAGAAGAGTAACTCATAGTCTGTCTTGTCTTGGTCGCCGTTAACATAGATTCTTTGTAATCTGATATGACCACTTTTAAACTCTGCACCATCTACTAAGATCTCTGCTGGTTTCTTGACTGTTACATCGTAATCTATACCGTCAATCTCAAATACATTTTTAAAGAATTCGTTATTGTTCCTAGTAGCAGGAACTCGGAATGTCTTAGAGAACACCGAAGAGGCATCAGCAGTTGTGATATCCTCTATTGAAAGTGTAAGCTTAATTGGCTCTGTATCGTATAAGTCTATGAAGATCGCCGAATCAGGATCGCCTTTAATTTTGAATAGTTTTAGTTGAATCATATTATCCTCTTTGTGATTTGATATTACTTGCTAATGTGAAGGTTACAGTGTATTGAAACAATTGATCCTTTCTATTTGTCTTTTGTATATATGAGTTACTTGTTAATCTTACAGGTAACCATTGGTATGCATACTCTCCACTAGAGAATCTTGCGTTAACCTGAGCACTCTTAAACATGGATTCTAATAGTTCCGCTTCCTTGTCGTTGATGTAATCTGTAGTAGCTGTCCAAGTCTCTTTGATTGTTTGGCTATAAGTTGTAAAACCTCTACTCTGTACATCTACATTATAAGAAGAATCGTTATAGTCTGCTGCTTCTTTAAGGAATTCATTACGCTTTGTGTTGACCACTTTTTGATTCTTCTTAGTAAAGGTGAATTGATCTCTGAAACCTACTGAGTTTAACCAAGCAAATTGTATGTGACTATAATCGTTACATGCATCATCCATTACATTGAATCCTTGAGTTACCCATCCAGATGGTACCATTAAACCACTACCACCACATGCTCCACCTGTTGGGCTTAAGACCATAGGTTGAATATAATAACGAGTTGTTGCAGGTAGCAGATTAAATCCAGGCATATTAGCTGGGCCACATCCTATAGTAACTACTGAGAAGTTTCCAGTTGGTATTAGACCTTGTCCTGGCGTTATATTAGGGCCACCGCCATTTGCTTGTATATTATTAACTTGAGTCTCAGACATAAGTAATCCAGCAGCATTAAATTCTAGCACTATGAAGGCTTCTATACCTTGTGCTTGAAAGATTGGAGGAGCACTTCCACTTCTACTTACTTTGTTAAAGAAACTCTTAGTCAATTGATCATCTTTGTATACGTTGTGCATATCGATACCAGCTGGGCTTCTAAATCCTTCTATATAGAATTCATCTCCAGTTGCTTCTTCGTCAATACGCCATGTGTTATCTGATAGTGCTAGACCTTGAGGTACCTTATTTAAAGGGTTTAAGATAGTACATCCATCTACTATAGCACTCTGACACTTTGGTTGATACTTACCTGAATTAAAAGGAACTTCCCAATATTGTTTACTTCCTGCTATACATGTAAATACTTCAGGGTCTGTTACCCAATCGGCTTCTACCGCTACTCCACCTGTTTCAGTGTTAGTTGCTATTTGATATTGTATTAGTTCTCCATCAGCAATCTGCATTGGATCACCATTAGAGCTTAAAGCATCAATGTTATTCTTTGCCGGTCCTACTACGGCTTGTAAGATATTCTGTATATCGAATACTGCACGTGCAATCTTGTTAGGTGTCTGTCTAATATCTGCAATAGGATCTGCTTGACCTACTATATAGATTCTTAGAGCGTACTTATCCTCATTGGGTGTTATACCGTTTAAGGTAATTGGATTAGCTCCATAGGCCATATCGAATGGCTGTGCTGGATTCTGAGTTATTGTTATTGCCATAATTAATTAAATGTTCTTGCTATTATTTCCGATCCGAGTTCTTCTCCAAACTCTTCTTTAATTTGTTCTATACTAAACCATCCACCGTCTGGTCCTGTGTAACCGCCATTACCTCTATTGGGTTTAATTCCAAACATACCACCTTTGAATGCATAGAAGGGTGCTGATCTAGGTTGTTCGCTAATTCCAAATCTTGGAACTTTAATTGCGGGTTTGTTTCCATTACCAGAGTTAACACCATAGTTCTGAAAGAAACCATAATCGTTCATGTATAGGGTTAATGAGTTACTCGTAGCTTCTCCTCTTATAGATGATCTAAGGCCTCCACCGTTGACTGCTGCTACTGGTGCGTTACCTTTAAGGTCTGAAACTATTTCATCTCTAATAGCTTCTATCTCAGGTTGTAAATCATTTAGACTCTCGCCGAATCGATCTATTCTACTTATCATTTGGTCCAGTGTCATTATCTTAACCTGTATATTTTAATTTGACCTTGTATAGGTTGTATAGCATCTGGTTGATCGATTGGTTGAGTCGATGGTATGATACCTGGTAGGTTGCCGTTAATAGAATAACCGTAGGTCCAACCTATTCTGTTGTTCTCTCCACCTGGGTTATCTCCTATGAATAACTCAAAGGTGTCTTTAATTATTTGTCTATCTCTAGTTAATCCATTAAATGGAATATCGTATAAGTAATCTGGTACTTCATCTATAGCATCCTGTTCCATTACTATTCTGGGTATATTGTAAGGTGCTGGATCTTGTGTGATATCGTATAAGACATCTAACTCCATCTCTAATTCAAACTTATACTTTTGTTTTGGACCTTCTGGGATATCCCATATATTGATCGCCAGACTATTACTTCCATTACCGTTATAATGTTTAAGAGCTGTTTCAACTGGTATCGTAGTGTATAGCTCCCATTCATCAAATGGTGTGATACAGTTATCTATTGGTTGAGGTACTTGGATTGTTAGAGTTGCTGTCATGCCGCTTACATCGTCTGCGAACCTTTCATTGAATGGCGAATAGGTTACTCCACTGTATATTACTTCTGGTTGGTCTGTATAGCCAAAGTATAAGTAGGCTAAGACATCATCAATGTATTGTTGACACTGTGATTGAATTGCCAACATGTTATTATAAGGTTCGTCTGATACTTCTCCTCTAGCCATGTCCATTACGATCATGTTAAAGTTATAGGTTACTAAGCCTTGGTTTCTTTGATGTACACCTGGATTAAGGAATAGGTATGGATAGTCGGCTTGCACCGCACTGTCACCACTTGTATTCTCGAACCTTACTTTCAGGTCTGATAGATCTCCATAGCCAAAGTCTGCCAACATCTTATGCTGGTTAGTTATGCTCTGTATTCTATTTACGATTTCTTGATAGTTCATGTTGTCTCTTCTGTTTAAGTTGTCTTTGTTGCTCCTCTAACATTCTCTCTTTTCTAAGAGACATGAAGGTAAGAGCCTTATATAGTGGCTGTTCCGTTACTTGGTCCAGTTTCATTATGTCGTTGTCAGCAAGATCTACTAGGACCTTATACCAACCCTTCGCAATCTTGTTAGCATCATATTCTTCTGGGTCTACATCTTCTTGCTTACCAGTCTTTTGATTAATACCAAACAATCCAGCATAGGATCTATATGTACTGATACGGAAGTTAGCATACTCATCGATGATATACAGTGCTTCATCTATATATTCTACTTCGGAGGTTGATAGCTCTCCTAAGAGAGTGTCTATGTTCTTTTCCATACCGTTGATCATTGCAATATCTAAGTCTACAAACTGGCCTAAGCTAATCTTAGTAAAGTCCTTGTGTTTGCATTTCCTTCTCTTAGCCATCTCGCTGATTACAAGACTTGCACCTAATATAAGGGAGTCTTCCTCTACTTTAGCAAAGGTATACCAATGTTTGTTAAGCGCGATACCGAGGATCTTTGGCCAATTGTCTGGGTCTTCCATATCCATTCGGACTACTTCTTTCCACTGACTAACTGTATACCTCTTAGGTAGCTTATAGGTTCTATGGTTTAGTTTTAGTTTGATCATCTATAATTAAATATAATTGATTAGAGTTATGAATTACTAATAGCTTCCTCTTCCCGCTGTGGCATACTGGCCGTAGCTCTTATTTTGTTTACGGTTGTAGTTTGCAATTGCTAATGACATTACTGTATCATCATGGAGACCGTTAGGGTGGCCATAGCGAATAGATCTTGTCTTTGGATTATATTCATAAGTAAAGGTTTCCAATTCACTTACAAGATGTGGGAATAGACTTTCGTGTGGTATCCCAATTGTTGATTCGTTCATGTCTAGGATTAGACCTTCGATTATCTCATTCTTAGAACGGCTTGTAGTGGTGAAAGGGTGGGTGTTAGAGTATTGCTTTTTAATCTGTTCAAAGATTGGGTCTCCTATACCATTAACCTCTACCATAGCGGTTGCATTATGTTTCTTTAGTTTGATTACTATTGCGGCTATCATCTGAGACCATTCAGTCTTTGAGTCTCTATAGATATCTACTATGTTTCCTACTTGGTCTATGAAGGTTGCTACTGTTGAATCTTCTTGTTTTCCTAGGTCAATACCACAATATATTTTTCCTTGAGGTCTTGGGTACTGTGTGAACTTGTTCTTCTCTAGGTTTGCGAATACTTCTCCACCACCATCTATGAATTGTGCTAGGTATTCTTGTTGGAATACTTTTTCTGGTAGGGTTCTCTTTGCATCTTCTATCTCTTCTATTGCTATGAAGGGTGTGTCGTAAGAGGAGCCTGTATAGGTTGTATAGTTTGGGTGGTCTGCGGACTTGCCTAAGGCGAATAGATTATAGAACCAGTTCTTTCCTTTGGGGGTTGATACGAATAGGACTTTCTTTCCTCTTACCATGAATACTGGACGGATTGCTTCTGTCCATGCTTCGTCTTTACAAAAGGCTGCTTCATCTATTATACCATAGTCTACTGTTAAACCTCTAATGTTATCGTATCTCTCTGCTGATCTGAATAAGATTACTGAACCATTCTTTAGTTCTATCTCATTACTGGAATAGTTGGCTGACTTTACTATGTCTGTGCCTCCTATTGCTTGTATTATTTCTTTTTGAACTTTGGTTGCCTGGGAATACACAGGTGATATCCAAAGTATTTTAGTATTGTTATTATTGATTGCCCAATACAGTGCAAGGTTGATACCCATAAGTGACTTACCGAACTGTCTACCAACACAAGCCATGTGGTACTTTGCCTTTGAAGACAAAATACCATTAATCATTTCTTTCTGCTTAAGATGTGGTGTAAATCCTTGATAAGTTTTACTCATCTATTCTGTCTTCTTCGTTATTAACATCTGGTCCAAATGTAAACTTAACATCTTTGAATAGGTCTTCACCATCATTACCTACTAATTCTTGTCTAGCAAGTTTAGGTATAATATATTCTGATAGTCTTAACATTAGATCCATTGCCTTTGCTGGATCGTCTCCTGCTATTTGGCTAAGCCAGATACTCATGTTCTCTAAGTTATCTTCTGTTAGTTTTTGGTAAGCTTCTCTTATTTCTTTAGTAGCTTTGTTCTTAGTGCCTGGTTTTCTACCGGCTCTATT
>TARA_R110000782_G_scaffold13976_20_pt1 | contig 11395 bp, 10 predicted proteins | sample TARA_R110000782 | Tara Oceans TARA_R110000782 (sample SAMEA4397859) | marine metagenome | biome: Polar Biome; feature: [SRF] surface water layer (ENVO:00010504); material: water (ENVO:00002006), including particulate matter (ENVO:01000060) such as... | depth 5 m
CCTGTACATGCTCAACGGTGAGAAGCCGACCGAGGCGATGACGCGGGCGTTCGACATCTGCATGATCACGCACGCCGACCACGGGCTGAACAACTCGACGTTCACGGCGCGCGTGGTGATCTCGACGCTGTCGGACCTGTACTCGGCGATGACGGCGGCCATCGGCTCGCTGCGGGGCCCGCTGCACGGCGGAGCGAACGAGGGCGTCATGAAGATGCTCAACGAGATCCCCAGCGTGGAGGACGCCGAGAAGTACGTGATGGACAAGCTGGCCAAGAAGGACCGGATCATGGGCTTCGGCCACCGCGTCTACAAGGCCAAGGACCCCCGCGCGTCCGAGCTGATGACGCTGGCCGAGCAGCTGGCCCGCGACACGGGCAACATGGACCTGTACACCAAGTCCAACGCGATCGAGAAGATCATGGCCCGCGAGGTCGGCAGCAAGGGCATCTACCCGAACGTCGATTTCTATTCGGCGACCACGTACCACTGCATCGGTCTGAAGCTGGACCTGTTCACGCCGATGTTCGCCCTGTCCCGCATCGCGGGCTGGTCGGGCCACGTGATCGAGCAGCTGGCCGACAACCGGCTGTTCCGTCCCAAGGCCGAGTATGTCGGGCCCCACAACGTCGAGTACGTGGCGATCGGCAAGCGGTGAGCGGCGATCTCGACTGAATCACACGACGGCGGGCCGCTGGGCCCGCCGTTTTCGTGCGCCGGTTCAGATCGGTTCGATGCCGTCGAGCCACTTGCGCATGTCCAGGTCGCCCAGGTGCAGCGCGCCGTACCACTCCTCGAACGCGTCGTGCAGCAGCGGGTCGAGCGGCTCCTCGGCCTCGGGGTTGGATGTCGGCGGGGCGGGCGGTTTGGGCGGGGCCAGGTTGGGCGGGACCGGCAGGGGCAGGTCGAGGCGCAGGCGGGAGCCGAAGCCGTCGGGCGTCGGTGCGGCGGGGCGGTCCTTTGCGGGCGTCTTCTTCGGTGGTCGTGGCTCGGCCGGAGCGGTGGGCGCGGGCGTCGCGATGTTCGGCCCGGTTGGTGCGGCGGTCTCCGGCTCGAAGCCGAACTCTTTCATCCAGTGGGCGACGGAATAGCGATCGAGCGGGACCTCGGCGGCGAAGGCCGGGATGCGTTCGGCGTGGGCGCGGTCGAGGTCCTCGTTGAGCTGGCGCAGGAACGAGCCGTTGCCGATCTGGTCGGCCCCGGCCCGGCCGGCGGCGCGGATCAGGCGGCGGTCGGAGCTGACCACGGTGATGCTGATGCCCTTGGTCCGCGCGAGGATGTCCTCGATGACGTCGTCGGCCTCGCGCTCTCGTCCGGAGAAGACGACCTCGGCCCGCCCGAGCCGGGTCCAGGCGTGTCCGGCGAGCGTGTCGAAGACGCCGTGGCGGAGCCAGTCGGGGCCGGGGCGGCCGTCGACCACGACGCGGAGGCGGCGCTTGGCGTAGCGGGAACGCCCGATCAGGTGGATGAGGGCGGCGACGTCGAGCCCGCGCCGGGACTCGGGCAGGACCCACTGGGCGCGGACCACGTTGTATGCGTCGATCAGGAGCACGCGGGAGGGTACCCGGTGCGGGCCGGGGCGACCCTCCTACCGTCGGGACGGATGGACCCGAACCCCCGCCAGAAAGTCCCACCGCTGCCCACTTTCTTTGTGGTCGGTACCGGCCGCTGCGGGACCACCCTGCTGCAATCCATGCTGATGTCGCATCCCGACGTGCGCATCCCGCCGGAGACCCAGTTTTTCGATCACCTCGACCCTGTACGGTTCGGTCTGCCCGATCCGCTCCCGGACGAGGCCGTGGAGGAGTACCTCCGGCGGGCCAGGGCTGGACGCGGTGCGTTGTTCCTCGACGCGGTCCCCGGGACCGGCGACGCCTACGCGGGGGCCGTGCGGGCTGGGCTTCGCGACGCGGCTTCGCAGTTCGCGTGGGTCTGTGAACGACTGTCCGCGGGGCAGTCGGGCGGGGTCCTCGGCGAGAAGACACCCCAGCACTGGCGGTACCTCGACCGCATTCTCCGGGTGGCTCCGCAGGCCAAGGTCATCCACCTTTGCCGTGATCCGCGGGACGTCGTCTCCGGTTTGATGGAGATGGACTGGTGGCACGGACGCTCGGTGCGGAGGACGGCCGGTCACTGGCGTCGAACGTTGACCGAGGCCCTGGCGTGGGACGCCCGACTGGGCCCGGCCCGGCACCGGATCGTGCGATACGAGGACCTTGTGGCGGACCCAGCGAGCGTGCTGTTTGACCTGACCGGGATGCTGGGGATTCCGTTCGACCCGGCGATGCTCGCGTTTCAGGAGGCGGCGGAGCGTGCGTTCCGCCCGGACGAGGCGTCCTACAAGGGCATGACTCGAGGTGCCCTGGACCGCACACGCACGGGCCGCTACCGCACCCGATTGACCCCACTGGAGATCCGGGTGGTCGAATCCACTGTCGGGAGGGGCCTGATGGATCGTCTGGGGTATGCACCGGATCCCGACGTCCGGCGGCCTCGGTGGTCGGTGCTGGATCCGGCCGTCGCGCGGATCGCCGATTCCCTTCGCTCGGGGCATGGAAGTCGGCCTCGCGGTTGACCTTGTGGGATTGCCCGCCTTGGATAGCGACCCGGCGTTGAATGCCGGTGTTGAATCAGCAAGGAGTTGGCATGGCGATCCGGATCAAGGCCCGTGGCGGCGAGAGCGCCGATCAGATGATGCGTCGCTTCAAGAAGCTCTGCGAGAAAGAGGGCCTCACGAAGGACATCAAGAAGAAGGAGTTCTACGAGAAGCCTTCCGAGCGTCGTCGTCGTGCCGCCCGCAAGAGCGCGCCCCGGCGCGACTGATCAACGGCCCCGCCCTCCGTTCGCCGCCACCGGTTCAGCCGGTGGCTTTGTTTTTTGGCCATCTCCGTGCCCGCGTGAACGCCGCGACACCCCCGGATCTATCGTCCACCCGTGCGCATCGACGTGCTGACCACATTTCCGGCCATGTTCGATGCCGCCCCGCCGGCGGCGATGGCGGTGTCGATCCCGGGTCGGGCCCGGGAGTCGGGCCGGCTCGAGCTGGTCGCCACGAACATCCGGGACTTCGCCGAGGACAAGCACGCCAAGACCGATGACCGGCCCTTCGGGGGCGGGCCGGGGATGGTGATGATGTGCCAGCCGGTCTGGGACGCGGCGATGCACGCCGAGGGGCTGGACCCGCGTCCGGCGCGCCGGGTGTACCTGACGCCGCAGGGCAAGCGGCTGGACCAGACGATGGTCGCGGATTTGGCCCGTTCGGAGCGGCTTTTGCTGCTGTGCGGGCACTACGAGGGGGTCGATGAGCGGGTGATCGAGAAGCTGGCGCCGGAGGAGGTCTCGATCGGGGACTTCGTGCTGTCCGGGGGGGAGTTGGCGGCGATGGTGCTGATCGACGCGGTGGCCAGGCTGCTGCCGGGGGTGCTCGGGCACGACGAATCGGCGGTGCGGGACAGCTTTGCGCCGGCCCCCACCACCGACGCGGTGGGGACGCGCCTGTCCAAGCGGGTGCTGCGCGATCTGGGGCTGGCGGCGGGCGACGGCGTTCGCCTGCTGGACTGCCCGCAATACACCCGCCCGCGGGAGTGGATGGGGATGGCGGTGCCCGAGGCGTTGTTATCGGGCGACCACCGGGCGGTGGCGCGGTGGCGTCTGGAGCGGATGCTCGAACGGACGCGGGCGCGTCGGCCGGACCTGCTGGGACCCAACGGGCCCGGCGCGGATCGGCCCGGGGCGGGGGGCGACGGGGCTATTCCGGCCAGGCCGGAATAGCGCGGGGGTCAGGATCCCCACGGCGCGTGCGTGACGCGGGGCGGGATGGAACCTACCCTTGCAACCCTTCCCGTTTGACCGAAATCCGGGCCGCCGACCGGCGGGTTCGGCGGTCTTGGCGGGACGGCGGGGTCTCGGCCGCGGGGCCGGGTCACAAGACGCACACGAGGGACATCGATGACACCCATGACCGTTCCAACACTCGCGAGTATGGCGGATATCCATCCGGCCTATTTCCTCGCCCCGATCGGCGCCGTGCTGGCGTTGATCATGGCGAAGGTCTTCCACGGCACCGTGATGAAGCGGTCCGAGGGCGAGCCGGAGATGATCCGGATCGCCGAGGCCGTCCGGCAGGGCGCGATGGCGTACCTGACGCGTCAGTACAAGGTGGTGGCGGGCGTGTTCGTGCTGCTCGTGGCTTTCCTGGTCGTCATGAGCCTGCTGAACCTGCAGAGCACGTGGACCATCATCGGCGTGCCGATCGCGGGTCTGCTCTCGGGCCTGTGCGGCTGGTTCGGCATGCGGATGGCGACCAACGCTTCCGCCCGCACGGCCTTCGCCGCCAAGCAGTCCCTGAACGAGGGTCTGACCGTTGCCTTCCGCGCCGGCGCCGTCATGGGCCTGGTGGTCGTCGGCTTCGCGCTCCTCGACATCTCGGTGTGGTTCCTGATCTTCAACGCGACGGGCATGGGAGGTGATCTGCGGACGCTGACCACCATCATGCTCTCCTTCGGCATGGGCGCCTCGACGCAGGCGTTGTTCGCCCGCGTGGGCGGCGGCATCTACACCAAGGCCGCGGACGTGGGCGCTGACCTCGTCGGCAAGGTCGAGGCGGGCATCCCCGAGGACGACCCACGCAACCCCGCGACCATCGCCGACAACGTCGGTGACAACGTGGGCGACGTGGCGGGCATGGGCGCGGACCTCTACGAGTCGTACTACGGCTCGATCCTGGCGACGATGGCCCTCGGTGCGGCCGCGGCGTTCACCGTCGGCGGGCTCACGGGCGACCAGTCCAACACGCTGGCCCTCAAGCTGGCGGCGGCCCCCATGGCGCTGGCCGGTCTGGGCATCCTGTGCTCGATCATCGGTGTGTTCACCGTCAAGGCGAACGAGAACGCGACCTTCGCGCAGCTGCTCAAGGGCCTGCACAAGGGCGTGTATGTCGCCTCGGGCCTGATCGTGCTGGGCGCGTTCGGCCTGCTGTACTTCATCTTCAACGGTGAGACCGGACTGGACGGGGTCACCTCGTGGCTGCGTCTTGGCATGTCCATCGTCTCCGGCCTGCTGGCCGGCCTCGTGATCGCCTACGCGACCGAGCACTACACCAGTTACGAGCACCGGCCGACGCAGCGGATCGCCGAGCAGGCCCTGACCGGTCCGGCGACGGTCATCATCGCCGGCATCGCCGAGGGCATGAAGTCCACCTGGGCTTCGCTGCTGACGGTGGCCGTTGCGATCATCGCCGCGTTCTCCTTCGCGGGCGGCGGCGAGAACTTCCTGATGGGCCTGTACGGCGTGGGCATCGCCGCGGTCGGCATGCTCTCGACCCTGGGCATCACGCTGGCGACCGACGCCTACGGGCCGATCGCCGACAACGCCGGCGGCAACGCCGAGATGACCAACCAGCCCCCGCATGTCCGCGAGCGGACGGACATGCTCGACTCGCTGGGCAACACCACGGCGGCGACCGGCAAGGGCTTCGCCATCGGCTCGGCCGCGCTGACCGCGCTGGCCCTGTTCGCGGCGTTCATCCAGGTCGTTCAGGTGCAGATCACCACCCAGTCCGAGACCTTCGTCAACAAGGGCGCGTACACCGCCCCCGCCGATGCCGAGATCTGGGGCGTCTACGAGGGGTACCGCAAATTCGCCGTCATCACAGGCGCCGATGAGACCCGCGTCATCGACGGCGGCATGCTGATGGACATCGACGGCGGCCACGGACAGACCGGCATCGATGACCTGCTTGAGGTCGGCGAGACCTTTGTGATCACCATGGACGGCCCGGACCGGTACGCGGCCGAGATCGTGAAGACCCACGGCGATCACGACGACCGTTACACCATTGAACTGGCCAGCTCCCGCAACGGAACCCTGGCCGATGTGCTGACCTTCTACGACGTGACGCTGGCAAACCCCCGCCTGCTCGCCGGCATGTTCATCGGCGTGCTGCTCGCGTTCCTGTTCTGTGCCCTGACCATGAACGCCGTGGGGCGTGCGGCGTACGCCATGATGGGCGAGTGCCGGCGTCAGTTCGGCAAGATGCGTGCGGCCATGCGGGCCACCGGCATGTCCGAGGCCGATGTCGCCAACCCCGAGAACTGGCCCCGCGAGGGCGTCGAGTTCGAGGGCAAGCACTACCCCGACTACGCCAACTGCGTCGCCATCTCGACGGCGGGCGCCCAGAAGGAGATGGTCGTCCCCGCGGTGCTGGCGATCACGGTCCCCATCGCGGTCGGCCTGATCCTGTCGGTGCCCGGCATCATGGGCCTGCTCGCGGGCGGCCTGGTCTCGGGCTTCGCGGTCGCGGTCTTCATGGCCAACGCCGGCGGCGCGTGGGACAACGCCAAGAAGCTGCTCGAGAGCTACGGCAAGACCACGGCCCAGGAGATGGTCAACGGCACGGGCAACTCGTCCAAGGTGCCCGCGGCCGTCCGTGACGCGATCCTCGCCCGCGCCCAGGAGGCGGTCTCGGCCGGCAAGCCCGACCTGATCGTCTACGGCAAGGGCTCGGACGACCACAAGGCCACCGTCGTGGGCGACACCGTGGGCGACCCCTTCAAGGACACCTCGGGTCCGGCGCTGAACATCCTGATCAAGCTGATCTCGATCGTGGCGGTGGTCTTCGCGGGCCTGATCGTCAAGTGGGGCCCGCAGATCGGCGAGATGATCGGCCTCGGCTGATCCGCTTGGGCTGATCGGGCCGACGATCGCAGCGTGAATACTCAGAGCCCCGCGTCCGATGGACGCGGGGCTTTTCGTTCGGCACGGTGCGGGTCGGGACCGGGAGCGCCGGCGCGGGTCACGCCATCGAGCCGACGAGCCGGCGGACGCGGGCGCGGACGGCCGGCTTGATCGGCACGGGCCAGCCGCGTTCGGTGTGCAGGCGCACCATGATCTCGAAGGCCTGCCGGTCCCCGGCGTGCTTGGAGACCTGGTTGATCAGCCAGGCGGCCTGGTCGCGGAGCAGCCGGTCGTTGCCCGGGCCGGCGTGCTTGGCGACCACGCGGGCGAAGCTGCGGGCGCGGTCGGAGGCGTGCCGGCGCGAGGACATGTGGTGGTCGCTCGAATGCCGGCGGTAACGGAGGAGACAGCGGGTGGACACCCACACCGGGCCGTGGTCGGCGGCCCGGCGGAGGAACTCGATGTCGGAGGAATGGCTGATCAGCGGGTCCCATCGCTCGCCCGCGCGGAGGATCGAGCGGCGGACGCACATGCCCCCGCCGCCGAAGATCTGGATGTAGCGGAACACCTGGTCGGGATGGGGCAGGACGGTGTCGCGCAGGTCGTCGGGCGGGCCGAAGTGCTCGCGCCGACCGTCCTCCCAGAACGCCTCGCGGGCGCCCACGCAGACGGCGCACCCGGCACGCTCCGCGTCGTCGAGGGCGTCGGAGGCGTCGGGGCGGAGCAGGTCGTCGGCGTCGAAGAACATCGCCCAGGAGCGGTCGTCCTCGGCCGGGTCGGTCGCGTCGAGCAGGGCCTCGATGCCGCGGTTGCGCGATCCGGACTGCCCGGCGTTGTGGCCGCGGATGATGCGGACGCGACGATCCTCGGGCGTGCCGAGGGCGTCGGGTGTCACCGGTCGTTCCGAGCCGTCGTCGGCGATGGTCAGCGACCGGACGCTCGGCAGCGCGAGGACCGAGCGGGCGGCCTCGGCGATCCAACGCTCCGCGTTGTAGGCCGGCATGATCACGTCCAGCGGGTCGGGCATCGCGGCTGTTCCTCCTTGAAGCCGGTATTCGGGGGCGAGTATACGAGCATCACCCCGGAGGGTTGTCGGGCCGGCCTGTCCGCGAAGAACGCGTCAAACCGGTGCTATCAAAGGGTTTCCGGGCGTTGAAAGCGTCGCTCCGCTTGATCTTTTGCGTCGAATCGGGTAGAACACTCACGCATGTCTCGCCCACCCAGGAGTTCCGGGGAGGACGCGGACCCGTCCCAGGCCGTCGGCGGGTGGGGGATCACGCCCGCCGGATCCGACGCGGGCGCGGGGGCGGCGCTCGGGGCGGGTGCCCACGAATACAGCGGACTGGACGCGAAGGTGCTGGTGCTCAACCGGGCCTACGCGGCGATCCGGGTGATCTCGGCGCGTCGGGCGTTCGTGCTGTTGTCACGCGAGTGCGCCGAGGTGATCGACGCCGAGGACGGGGCGTACACCAACTACGACCTGAGCACCTGGACCGAGTTGTCCGAGCTGCGTCGCCAGTTCGAGCCCGATGCGCACGACTGGGTGCGGACGGTGCGGATCGACCTGGCGGTGCCGCGGATCATCCGGCTGATCGGCTACGACAAGCTGCCCGCGCAGGGCGTGAAGCTCAACCGGCGGAACCTGTTCGCCCGGGACCGCAACCGGTGCCAGTACTGCGGCAACCTGTTCCCGACCTCCGAGCTGTCGATCGACCATGTCAAGCCGCGCACGCAGGGCGGGCCGGACACGTGGGAGAACCTGGTGTGCGCGTGCGTGAAGTGCAACAGCCGCAAGGGCGGGCGGACGCCCGACCAGGCCCGGATGAAGCTGATCGCCCAGCCGAAGCGTCCGCGGCGCAACCCGCTGATCTCGGTGCGTCTGGGGCACGACAAGTACCACTCGTGGAAGGCGTTCCTGGACGAGGCGTACTGGTCGGTGGAGCTGAAGTAGGCGGTCTCGGGCCCCGGGAGCGTGCGGGCTCGGACGGTTGTCCGGGGCGGCGTTCTCGGAACGCCGTGGGGGCGGGGGCTTCTTACTTGGGGGCCGAGAGCCGGTTCGACTCCTCGGCGAGATCGAAGTCCTTGTGGGTGATGCCGCCGGCGTCGTGGGTGGACACGGTCAGGGTGACCTTGTCGTAGCGGATGAGGACGTCGGGGTGGTGCTGGACGCGTTCGGCGTACTCGGCCAGTTTCTGGACGAACGCGATGGACGCGACGAAGCTGGGGAACTGGAAGGTCCGCTGGATCTTGCCCCCGACTTCGGACCATTCTGGGTACTTTTCCAGCTCGGCCGCGATTTGGGACTCGTTCATTTTCTCGATCGTCTGGTCGGCCATCCTGGTCTTCCTCCCGCTGGGGCCGGGTTGCCCCGCAGGCCGAGTGTACCCACAATGCGGGCGTGACTCTCGCCGACGGCAAAAAGTGGCCTGCGGGCACGGCAGGGCGGCCCGTCAGCCGCCTGGCCCCGTCGCCGACGGGCGCGTTGCACCTGGGCAACGCGCGGACGTTCCTGGTGAACTGGTGCCTGGCCCGCGCCGGGGGGTGGTCGCTTCCCTTGCGGATCGAGGACCTGGACACGCCGCGGGTCAAGCCGGGCGTGATCGACGCGACCGCAAAGACGCTGCGCTGGCTCGGGCTGGACTGGGACGGCGCCGCGTCCGTGCAGTCGCGGGACATGGCGCCCTATCAAGACGCGATGCGGACGCTGGCGGGGCGCGGGCTGGTGTACCCGTGCGTGCTGACCCGGGCCGAGATCGAGGCGGCGGCGTCGGCGCCCAACGAGGGGGACCACGAGGTGCGCTTCGACGCGTCGCTGCGGCCGGCCGGGTTCCGGGCGGGCGCGGGCTGCGACTTTGCGGACGGTGCGACCAACTGGCGCCTGGCGGTCGACGACGGGCGCGTGGACATCGATGACCGATTCCGGGGGCGGGTGGAGCTGGACGTGGCGCGGTCGGTGGGCGACTTCGTGGTGTGGACCAAGCGCGGGTGCCCGAGCTACCAGCTGGCGGTGGTGGTCGACGACGCCCGGCAGGGCGTGACCGAGGTGGTGCGGGGCGACGACCTGCTCGACTCGGCCGGTCGGCAGACCTTGCTGTACCGGGGGCTGGGGCTGGGCGGGGCTCCGGCGTACACGCACCTGCCGCTGGTGCGGGGCGCGGACGGGCGGCGCCTGGCCAAGCGGCACGGGGACACGCGGATCGACCATTACCGGGATCTGGGGGTGCCGGCGGGGCGGGTGCTGGCGCTGCTGGCCCGCTGGTGCGGGGTGGACGCGGGCGGATCGGTCGCGGCCCGGGATCTGATCGGGGCGGTCCGGCTCGATACCATCCCCCCGGACGATGTGGTGTTCGGACCGGAGGACGACGCGTGGCTGATGCATGGGGCTGGACGATGATGCGGGCGTTGGCTGCGAGCCTGGCGGTGCTGGTGCTCGGGGCGTGCGTGTCGACGCAGGGGTGCTCGAAGCCGGCGGCGCCGGCGGGCTACGAGGTCGTCACGATCGACGGGCGGGACTTCACGCTCGAGCTGGTGGCCGACCAGGCGACGCGGGAGAAGGGGCTCGGCGGGGTGGAATCGATCCCCGAGAACGGGGGCATGCTGTTCTCGTTTCCGGACTCGCAAATCCGCCAGTTCGTGATGCGGGACTGCCTGGTGCCCATCGACATTATCTTTCTGGACTCGGACGGGCGGATCGTGGCGATGCACCACATGCCCGTCGAGGAGCCCAGGGGGGCCGACGAAACGGCCCTGCAGTACGAGCGCCGGCTCAAGCGGTACTCGAGCCGGTTCAACGCCCGGTATGCCATCGAGCTCCAGGGGGGCATGCTGGACGAACTGGATCTGCAGTCTGGGCAGCAGATCCGGCTGGACACGAAACGCCTGGAGGGGATGACCGACTAAAGGCGGGGGCGGGCGGGGTCGATGCTCCGGTGAGGGACGGGTTTTCCCCGTCCCACGCACACCATGGAGCATCGCCGTGCCCAGCACCCGACCGAGCGGTACAGGTCCGATCACGCTGGTCGCGGGCAGCGCCCGCCTGGACACGGCGGGCGGGGTGGGTCCTTGGGCGGACGTGTGCCGCGGGCAGGGGCTGCAGGCCAAGATGATCACGCTGGAAGAGGCGTTCACGCCCGCGCACCGCGGGGTGTTCGTGGTGGTGCTGGCGGCGGACGAGTCGGACGCGGCGGTGTATCAGCTCGCCGACCGGGCGCAGGAGTCCCTGCACCCTGGGGTGGTGCTGGTGCCGCCGGAGCTGCGCCGGATCGGGGCGATGCTGGCGGCCGAGGGGATGGTCGTGCTGCCGTGGGACGCCGAGCCGGCGCAGATCGCGTGGTCGGTGCGGGCGCTTTCGGCCCGCCAGGCGACGGTGCAGCGGCTGCGGGACGAGCTGAAGATCTCGCAGCTGAGCGTCAACGGCGCGTACGGCGAGATGGCGCGGCTGCAGGAGGAGATGCAGACGGCCGCGTCGATCCAGCGGGCGCACATGCCGCGGAAGATGCCCGACCTGAACGGGGTCGAGGTGGGCGTGGTGTACCGGCCGGCGACGTACGTGTCGGGGGACATCTATGACATTGCGCAGCTCGACGAGCACCGGTCGGCGTTCTTCATCGCCGACGCGGTGGGCCACGGGGTGCCGGCGGCGCTGATGACGATGATCATCGCGTGCGGGCTGCACAAGCTCGACGGGGTCGGGGCCGACGCGCGGGTGGTCCCGCCGGCG
>TARA_R110000782_G_scaffold123781_2_pt1 | contig 11292 bp, 7 predicted proteins | sample TARA_R110000782 | Tara Oceans TARA_R110000782 (sample SAMEA4397859) | marine metagenome | biome: Polar Biome; feature: [SRF] surface water layer (ENVO:00010504); material: water (ENVO:00002006), including particulate matter (ENVO:01000060) such as... | depth 5 m
ACACAAAGATTTGAATTACAAAAGACGCAAGACGAGCAGCTAAGGAAGCTAGACGAATTCACTCAAGGGACAGATAAGACAGCAAACCAGGCAGCAATGCAGGCGGCGCAGGGATACAGGGACTTCTTAATGGAGAACCACAAACTAATGAAGGCTGGGCTTATTAGCGTTAACGACTCTAAGCTTGTTAAGTCAAACTCAAAGGCCACTTGGGCTACATTGAACACAGCATTCAAGGGTCACCAAGATGCATACCAAGCAAAGATTGATGCGGGTGGTGACGGCAACCTTCTATTAGCTGAACAGATGTCTAAAATTTTTGATTTTGAGAACAAGAAAATCGTACCATTACCAGATGGCACGGCAGTTTTTGTTAAGGTCGACCCTAAAACAGGTAAGATAGACATGGATACCGCACAAACTCCAACAGCAATAATGAATATGCAGATGCAGGAGTGGCCTACTATAGACGTACAAAAAAGCGCATCAGAGGTCGCACAGGCAGCCGCTATATGGAAAAAAGCACCGAATTCAACTACAACAGTTGAGGACGTAAGAGAGAACCCTGAGTTTGCTGCATGGAAGAAAAACAGCACATCAGCAGCACTAGACTCTGACAGAAGAATAGCGTCAGTCTTAATGGACTACCTTAACTACGAAACAACTGAAGATAAAGATTTAGCATCAGGGGATCCAAGGATGGTACTTATGGTTAAGGATAAAAACGGTATCCCCCAACCAGAATTCTCTGAAGGTCAAAAAGGAAAGGCAGAAGAGGCATATGGCTCGGCACTTGAGATAGCCCTAGGGTACAAGGAAACAATCCAATACATTGCGCCAATACGTGAAACAGCAAGTGAAAGATCAAGCAGGTCAGGCAAGAAAACTAAAGAGGCTACATTTAATACTATTCTAGCAGCCATGCAAGGTGATCAAGCTAAGTATAAAACTCTGTGGGACCCTATGGAGCAATTGCTTGTTACTATGGATCCAGCAACAGGACAAATGAAAATATCAGGTAAGGATCCAATATCGATAGGGACAGATCAAAGTATAGCTCAAGCCGGGGCAAGGATTGCAGCTCAGATGGGGCTTAGCGCAGAAGAATTTACTGCGTTTATTAACAAGAAAAAATTAACTAATCCTAATGTAAGTGAAAAAGTATCTGGCTTTGATATCTTTGATACTACCGTAGCTACTAAGTATGCTACAACAGATAATATTGCGAAACTAAATAAATCCTTAGTATTTTCAATGAAAACCATGGGAGATATAGATAGAACAGATTTAGTAGGTAGAAGAAATAGCTTCAGGAGAGCAGTCCAGGAAATTGCAATTAGCTCAGGTTCTGAGGTAATAGTTAATGATGACGACACAGTAATCGTTAATGGCGTAAGCATACCAGATGGTGTAAACAACCCCACACTTGTCCTAAAAACATTAGAAGGTGGTGGTGGTACATCTAAATATAATAAAAAGAAATAACTATGAACGAAGAAGCTTTACAGGATTCATTTAAAATGTTTTCTAGCCAAGGATATAATGGATCTATAGAAGATTATAAGCAACTAATGTCCTCAAACGAAGAGGCTTTACAGGATTCATTTGGCATATTCTCAAGCGAAGGCTATGACGGAAGTATTGAAGACTACTCAGAACTTATAGGGGCCTCAAAAAAAAAAGCCGATTCTACTTTGGAGACGGAAGATACGGATGGCACTACAGAGGCTCCAGGGGAAATTACATTATCGGAATTTTCAGAAGATCTATTTGATTACGACTCTATATTAGATTCTACAGAAGAGGATGCACTACCTAAGGTAGAGTCACTTCTAGCAGATAAGGGATATTCTGTTGAAGAAACAGGTGTAGGTAACGCCTTACTTATAACAGACAACATATCTAGAGAATCTACAGAAATAGACCTTAAGCCTATTTTCGGGAAGGATAAACAGATTAAAAAACTGAGAGATATTCTTGAAACACCTACAGACGAAAGAAGATCTTTAATTTCTACATTAAATCTTAAAGACTACAAGAGAAGTGGAAGCTATAAAGGAGGTAGGAATGCATACGTAAGCTCACTGCAAGATCAATTCCCTGGTTTTAATTTTGAAACACTAGAAGAGGCTGGTCGATTAAAAATATCAAAAGGAGATTCAGAAGTTGTAATAAATACAAAAGAAGGTTATAATGACGCCTATCAATTCTCTGAGATTAATAAGTTTATAAATGACAATTTATCAGATGATGAAGTATCACAGGTTTCTGCTGATTTTGAGAAGAAGATTTATGATCAAACAATATCTGATCTAGATAAAATAAAGGATGAAGTAGACGTAAGCGTTGAATCCGTTAAGGGCGAGTTTATGTCAGGAAAATACTTTGGAGGTCTTTTTGATTTTCTTGAAGAAAAAGGTATTGATACATCAAGCATCCCCGAACAAGAGAAGCAAAGACTGATAAGGGGGGTTAAAGATACAGGAGGGATAAACCCTGTTAGTGGCACTACTATAACCGTACCACTTGAAAACGAAGATGTAGTAAAAAACTTAGATACATATTTCAGTGACAACACGGGAATACAGGCAGCCGTAGAGTTCTATAATACCATTAATACTACAGAAAAAAGAAAACAAGCAATCGAAAGAGCAACAAAGCTAAAGATTGAAAATTACTACGAAAACTCACCAAATAGAGCCAAAGTAAAGAACATAGTGCTTAAGGAGTTCGGTAAACTAACAGAACAAGAGTCTGATATATATGCAAACGTAAAGTTAGCTCAGAATGAATTAAAGGGAATGACAGAATCTGTCAAGTCGGATATGAAAACTCTATCTGAAAAAAACCCTGGGGTAGCTTTTTCAATAGAAGAAGTAGATGGTAAATTAAGTGTTGTTTCATCAGATAAAAATGTTGACGTAAGTAATATAGAAAATAAAATAGCAAACAGCTTAGTTACCTATGATGACTTACTAAAAAAATCAAAAACAGATTTAGAAAAAGTAACAGCTAACATATCCAACACCAAAGAGTACAGGGACGCATCAAAAAGAAACTACAACCTCATAGATCAAGCCTATGCTGATTTCAAGTCCGCTGTAACAAATATGGGCGCAAGTGGAAGTATAATAGCTGGATTAGTAAAGGAGACAGTAGGTGACGTTATTGGATCTGATACTCTTGAAGCCCAAGGAGCAACAGAGGTACTACTATCTAGAGGTGCAATGGCTGAAAGCAGAGAAAATGTAGATAAATACTTTGAAACAAAAAGAACATACAACGAAGCATTTAAAGAAGGGACTACTGGTTCATTTTCAGTAAGAACTTTTGCTGAACAAGCCCCAAATATAGCACTAGCCGTTGGAACATCTGGCGCAGGCAACGCAATGGGGTTATCTGAGGCAGCTGTATCAACTCTTATAGCTTCACAATTTGGTTTAACATCTTCTGGAGGTAAGTATGACGAACTCACCACAAGGCAAGAAGCTTCGGCACTTGCAAAAAAGGGGCTTGAAGAACTTAAAAGTATAAAAGGAGAGATTCCTGACGAGGAATACTTTAAACAGAAGTACGAGCTAGAGAGGGCTATCAAAGATGGTGATATCTCTGCCGAGGACAAAGCATTATCAGTAATAGGAACTGGATTAATAGAGGGGATAGTAACAAGATACATAGGTACTGTTCCAAACTCCGTAAAAGTATTAAAAGACTTAAAGGGTCCATCTAAATTTATGGACGATATATTGTCATCAAATTACAGAGCAGCTGGAAAAGCTGTTAAGGAATTTGGAAAGAGAACAGGTGGAGAGATAATAGAGGAAGGAAGTATCGAGGCTCTAAACCAAATTAACGATTACCTTACTATTGGAGATGATATGGACTTTAGTCAGCTTGATGACGTAGCTGTAACATCTATAATAACATCAGGGTCTATGAACGCTCCTAGTGTTGCTTATTCAGGTATAGTTAGCCAAATAAACACTAACAGGTACAAGTCTAAATTAAACTCAATAACTGGAGCTATAGATTCATTTAAAAAAATACTCCAGGAACCAGGGCTAACTCAGAGCCAGAGAAGTTCTCTTCACGACAATATAAGTAAGCTCGTATCAAGTGCTGCTGATGTGACATCAAACATGGAGGCTGATGCGATGCTACTTGGATCAGATAACATAAAAGAACTTCTAACACTTTCAGGTGTTAAGAAATCACTACTAGATAAGGCAGGTGTAATGCCAGATGATAGTTACGATATTGCAAACGCAAAAATAGATAACTACCTAGGAGGGTTAAATAAGAAAGATAAAAAAGATTTCTCTGATAAATTAAAATTCGTTAGCGATAGACAGAACGAAATTGTTGGCTCAATAGACTACACAAAAGCAATAGAAAAAACATTCGGAAATAAGGGTGTTGAGATAGAAAAAACACTAGATCCTGACCTAAGCTCTCAAGAAAAGTATGTTGAGGTATACAAACAGATTAGAACAGAAATAAACGAAGACGCTAAAAAAGAATACGATGCCATTCAAAAGCAAGAAACAAGAGAAGTACCTGATGCTGAACCAGCCGAAGGTGTACAAGAAGTGGAAACAGAAGTACGGGTCACTCCTGAGCAAGAAACGGAAGTAGAGAGTCCAATAAAGGATAATCTACAAGAGAACGAAACCATTGTTCAAACAAGAAAGGATGATAAAGGCAGAGTATTTACTACCACCAAACAAGAATCCGTAAGAGAGCGTGATGGAATGAAAGTCACCAAGATTAAGTTCAACAGAAGCGATAAAGCAACGGACCAAAGAAATGATTCATTCGTTTCTGAAGAGGCAGCATTAGCGGATACTAATTATGAAATTAATCCTGAAGATAGATTAGAACAAGAAGAAGGTGAGACGGCTACTTATGAAATAACTGAAATAAGAGAGGGAGATACAGGAGCAGCTGCTTCGGTAAAGATTACAACAATTGATGCTGATGGAAACCAAATAGGAAGCTTCCAAGGTGATGTAACATTGGTTGAGAAAACAGATGAGAGTGAACAAACAGTATCTGAAATAGATGAGGTAACGGTCACAGAAGATAAAGTGGTACCGGCTGGTAAGAGGTTATTTAATAAACCAAACCCAGAGACTACAGAGATATCTAAGAAATACAAAAAAGATAGAAATGATGAAACACCTGAGGGTGAGCCAATAACATCTATTGACAAAGATAACTCAAGGGAAATAGCAGATGTGTATGAGTCGCTAGAAGACTCACCTAATGATCCAAAGGTTCAGGAGGCATACTTATTAATGGCAGATGAAACAGCTGAACAGTACAAGGAAATAACTGATGCTGGATACAAAGTTGAGATCTGGAAAGGAAAGGGAGATCCTTATGCAAACGCTCAAGAAATGATTGACGATGTTCGTGAAAACAAACACATGTGGATATTCTCAACTGAGTCTGGATTTGGAGACACAGAAATAACCGAGGAACAAAGACAACAAAATAAATTACTACAAGATTCTGGTTCCAAAGACAAGAACGGTGACACACTTCTATACAATGATTTGTTTAGGTTTGTGCATGACTTCTTTGGACACACAGAGAGAGGTAATGGTTTTGGACCTGTTGGTGAAGAGAACGCATGGGATGTACACTCAAGAATGTATACACCATTAGCAAGGAGAGCTATGACCACTGAGACAAGGGGACAAAATAGCTGGGTTAACTTCGGACCTCAAATGAGGAATGATAAAGGGGAGTTAATCAAGAAAGGCGAAGAGGGTTATATTATACCAAAAGAGAGAGCGTTTGCTCCTCAAAAAATGGCACTAATGCCAGAAAAGTATTCAGAGTTATTACCTGAAGGTGAAGTTGATTCAGGAGACAAGAAAGTGGCACCATCGAAAACTCCTGCTACAAAAGATAAAGCCCCTAGCACTAAGAAAGTTGAGGCAAGTGTATCTAATATATCAAAAGAGTTTAAATCAGGTAAGCCATCTATGGAAGAGGTTTACAATAAGGCTGAAGACTTAGGTATACCATTAAAAGAAGCTAGAGAATATCTAGAAGAAATCGGCTACACTGAAAAAGAAATAAAAGACTTCGTAATAAAAAGAGAGGACATGTCCGTAAAGAGAGATGTCGCTGGTGAGAAAAATATATTTGTAAAAGGAAAGAATATTACGTTGAATTTCTTAGATACTATAAAAAGACAGGCAGCCTCTGCGAAGTCATACATGCCTAAGAATGCGTTCATAGCAAAAGAAATTAAGAACGCCCATATACAATCTGAGATCAAGGTAGCAGAAAGAATAGCTAAGAGACTTAATAAGATGCTTAAAGGTCAGCCCGATAGTGTATATGACGAGGTAAATAAGTTAATGAGAGGCGAAGAGGCCGACCTACCAAAAAAGATAGCACTTATAGCTACAGCTATGAGGAATCATATTGACTCACTTTCAGAGAAACTTGTAATGAGTGGAGCGGTAGAATCTGAAGGTGCTGCGGCTAACATAATGAGTAATATTGGCACATATATGAATAGATCGTACAGACTGTTCGATGATAAAAATTATGCTGACAATATATCAGAAGAGGTAATACTTGAGGCTAAAGAATTCCTAAAGGCACAGGAATTAAATAGAATCATAAAGGAAGCGGCTAAAGAAAATATCACCCCACAAGAATATGTTAAAAAACAAAAGGGAAGTAAAAACTTTACAGTTGAACAGTACGTTGATGCCAAATCAGATCAATCTGTTGGAAGGATAATTAACAAAAATGAAGCCAATGCTTTTGTCAGCGCTGTATCAAATGAAGCTAAAAAAGACACGAAAATATTTAAGGAGAGAAAAGAAATACCAGCAGAAATAAGAGCCCTTATGGGTGAGTACACAGATGCAGCATATAACTATGTAATGAGTGTAGGTAAAGTAAAGGCGATTATTGAGACCCAGAAATACCTAGAAAAACTTAAAGATATAGGTGATGGAGTATTCCTATTTGAAGATGGAGACATTAGAATCCCTGATACTGGGTATACTAAAATAGCAGCTGAAACAAACCAATCCTTAGCTCCTCTAAACGGATATTACGCACCTACGGAACTTGTTAATCAGATGAACTCAGGGCCACTTAACGCTAAAGGGCTTGGAGAGTTTTGGCAAAAGGCTTTTGAGGTATACATGAAAGGGATTGGTGCCGTTAAGTACACAAAGACAATATTATCTGTAGGTACTCACTTCAAAAACGTGCTAGGTAATGCTTACTTTATGGCTCAGAACGGATACTTTAACCCAAAAGATTACAATGAGGCATATAAAGTTCTGAAAAACGAATTTAAGAATCTTGATAACGAGCAATTAAATAAGAAACTGGACGAGTACATAAAAGCAGGTATTATAAACCAAGGGGTTAGCTTAAGAGAGGTTCAAGGATTACTTGAAGGTGAACAGGATTTTGACGTCACAATAGAGAAGAGAACAGCTGAGAGATCAGAGAACAAAATAAAGAAAGCAGCTAAGAATTTAGGAAAAAATTTAGAAGAATTATACCAAGCTGAGGATGATTTATTTAAGATAGTTGCGTATGAGAATGAAAAAAGAGATTACGCTAAGATAGATTTCGATAAGAAATACGAGGAGCTCTCAGAAAAAGAGAAAGCTAAAGTCGACAGTAAGGTTGCGGAGATAGTTAAGAACATACTACCAAACTACTCTAGACTTGGTAACATATCTAAGATACTTAGAGTAGCACCAGTTGCTACATTTATATCTTTTCAATTAGAGGCCTACAGAACAGCCGCTAACACACTTGATTTATCACTAAAAGAAGTCAAGTCTAAAAACCCTAGAAAGAGAAAAAAGGGAGCAAAGAGATTAACTAGTTTAATTGGTTTTCAGGCGCTAAAGTATTCGGTCCTTGGTATGTTAGGAAACTACCTATTAGGAGACGATGATGAAGATGAAGAAGAAAGTAAAATACAAGAGGTTCTTGAGGGATCAATTGGGCTTTCCAAACCAAAGACAAGCGTGATGGAGGCAAGACCTTACCTTCCTTTCTGGTCACAAAACTCAGACATACTGATAACAAAGGCAGGGAATGGTGAATTCTCATATATAGATATGAGCGCATCTGATCCTTATGGAGGACTAGCTAAAGTAGTTAGGGCGGCTCAAAGAAGTGAGACAATTGAAGAGGGTATTATATATGCGGCCGAGGAGCTTATGAGTCCAATAATTAGCACCGACATACTATCAGGTACAATAGCGTCACTGTTGAGAAATGAAGATGTATATGGTAAAAAAATATGGGAAAAAACCGACTCACCGGATGATAGGGCGATAAAAATGATAGATGCTATATATAAAACTCTTGAACCAGGGACATTGACATCATTAAGAAAAATAGCGGGAATGAATACGCCAGGGAAGGCATACACAGACTACGGAAGGTATGTGACTAAAATGATGGATAAAGACAACAGGGTAGCCGAAGCAATTGGACAAGTCACTGGATTCAAGAAAAACGATGTTGATGTTGAAATGAAGATGAACTACCTATTAGGTGATCTAAAAGAAGACATGAAGCCTATTGAAATTAAAAAGTATATAGCAAAAAAGAGAATAGAAACTACAGGGGACGCTAGAGAATACATTAAACTCATAAAAAGCGAGCACCCTGATAAGTATGAAATTTATAAAGAAGCTAGTGAGATAGTAAAGGGTGCTCAAAAATTTGGATTATCTATAGAAAAGATATACCCAATATTAAGGAGCAAGTTTCCAAACGGGGATGACGCAGATATCATATTCTTGTTTGATCAAATAAGAGATCAAATTATACCAAAAGATGAGTGATCCAAGCAATCAATCCGTTTATATTTAAAATAACAAGGTTCCATTGCTTTCTTGAAGAGGTTTGAACTATAACAAAAATAAACCCTACAATATACAACGAAGGGTTGATGGTCCACTGGGCGGCGATAAGAAAACCGCTGCCCATGTATCCCACTCTAGAAGCTACTTTTTGGTATGATGTTAGTCTGTTAGTGTATGCGAGTTTCTTGAGAAACCATCTCTTGTAATTCTTCAAAATAAAAATTTAATTATTAAATGAAATAAGGATAAAGATATGAGAGTGATAACTGCCCACGTCAAAAACTTAACTCTCCGATTTAGATAATTTAGAAATAGCTTCCTCATAATTTAGCGTTTGTTTCATATAGTAAACAAATGTGTTTACTTTTGCTTCTTTAATGAAGCGTTATCAGAAAGTATAGATTTGCCAGTTTTTTTATTTACTGGCGTTTTTTTATACTCTTTCTTTAAAGACATATAATTATTTGCTATTTGTTTCTTTTCGTTCATCTTTTAAGTCTAATAATTGCTGAAGTTTTCTTATCTTATTCCAGTCAGGATTACTCTTAAATTTCTCTGCAAGTATTTGGTTATATATCTCCTCTCTCATTCTCCAGGTATATTTGCAATGAAGCCAACGCCCTCCAAGCTACCTTAGCCAAGTGAAGAACCCCATCTGCATCTAATGGATTCTGTGAGTGATCTATTAAGTGACGAACTAACGCATCATGATTGTCAGTGCTCTTGCTCTTATCCCAGTGAAGCGGTTCCCCTGGATGGTGTTGATCATTACCAGCCTGGGAACATTTACTAACCTCCTTTATAGCGTCCGGGAAATACTTAAGTACCCCTGAGAAAACAGGGATACCCTTTCTTTTTTCTGCCTCAGCAGACTCATACCCAACCTTAAAACTGGATTGGCTATCATGCCACGAACTGCTAAACATTTGATGTAATTTTATTATATATAAACCGTGTAACAAATACAAGATAAAGAAGACCTACAATCCAAGAATCTACAACCTTTATTACAAAGAACCAAGTACCAGTCAATCCACCTGAAATAATCCCAATCCACAAACCTATTGCGAACGTCACTAAGAGGTGGGATATTTTAGCTAGGAAAAAAGATAATAATCCGGCCCAAATCCCTGGCTTCATTCCCTTGGAAGATCTCTTGTCAATCTCCTTGTTTAATTTATCATCTACTATCATAAGTCCATTAATTTATTAATTGCTGTGTGCCCTCCTATAATAACCCCACAACCTATAGCAGGCTTCTTACCTCTCTTAGCGTATGCCATTGCGTAACTATCGTGGTCTACTCCGCAACCCACCTGGGTCCCGAAAACTTTGAAAGACTGTCCAACTACCCACTCAGTGTAACACTGTGTGTGTAAATGGCCCTGAACCGTGGACATCATATCTGCCTTACACTTCGTTCTCGCCGTCCCACTTTCACCGTGAACGTACTGAACATTATCGTATACAATACGATCAACAAAGTTCCAATTAGGTGTCTCAAGGACATCTTTAAACTCTTTGACCCACTTAGCAGGTATAGCTGAGCTCATTGCCTTCCTCATGATCAGACGATCGTGATTACCAATTAAAACATCCGCTATTGGGAATTCCTTGTACCACCTGGATAGTTTCTTTATAGCAAGCTCAAGCTCCTGTCCCCCTGAAAGACCATCAGGGTCTGTCTCATGGTAAGAAGAAAAATGATTGTCTATCACGTCTCCGATAAAAACTACTTGGTTGCACTGGTATTCAATAAAAGTTTCCTTACAAAACTTCAAGTATCCGTCAAGACAAAAGGGCTCGTGAAGATCCCCTATTACTAGTATTCTTTTTTCATTATATTTCATCTGTAAGTGTTTGATTTAATTCCTGTAATTGAACTATAAGTTCCTGACAAAGACTTAGAGCCTCGTCATATTCCTCATCCACCATCGACTCGTATATGTCACTAGAAAGATCGTTTACTATATTCATTGTTGAATTGATAAAACTTAATCTTTGGTTTTCGTGCTTCATAATTAGAAATAAAAGGGGCTAATCAAACAATCACATTAAATCTGACAGCCCCCTTATATGTTATGTAGTAAACATACGAAAAATAGTGGTAAAAGTAAAGTGTTAGCTACACTAAACTTATTAACAACCTGTTAACTATCCATGTTGGATATAAGGTGTTTACCTATTGAGGGATTTATCTTAGATATAGCCCTGTATATGTATTTAGATTTTTTAGTTACATCCTCTCTTTCCTTCTTTGTGGACTCAGTGCCAAGGTTAGTATACATGTAAGTATCTATTCTAAATAACTCGCCGATTTTCTTGTCTTCGGACCAAGAAGAGAAGTTTATAACTTTCTCCACGTCTTCATAATTATATTCCATATTAATTGTTTTTAACTATTTCTTCCTCAAAATGT
>TARA_R110000782_G_scaffold255493_1_pt1 | contig 11250 bp, 8 predicted proteins | sample TARA_R110000782 | Tara Oceans TARA_R110000782 (sample SAMEA4397859) | marine metagenome | biome: Polar Biome; feature: [SRF] surface water layer (ENVO:00010504); material: water (ENVO:00002006), including particulate matter (ENVO:01000060) such as... | depth 5 m
CAACCAGCCGGAATATACCGAAGCGCTGGCGGCCTGTTTCAAGGCGCGGCTGACGCATGTGAACGTCAACTACCGCTACCTCGACGAGGAGCTGGTTTATATTTTCGACAATTCCGATTCCACGGTCGTGTTTTACGACGTGGAATTCATCGAACAGGTGGAACGTGTACGCGGGCGCCTGCCGGGCGTGGTGGCCTGGGTGCAGATTGGCGGCGACAGCGTTCCGGACTTTGCCGTGGCCTATGAAGACCTCGCCAGCAAGGGCGATGCCTCGCCGCTGGGCATCGAGCGGTCGGGCGACGACCTGCTGTTCCTCTATACCGGCGGGACGACGGGCATGCCGAAGGGCGTGATGTGGTCCCACGGCATCTGGCGGCAGGCGGGCATGGACGGCGTGGCCAAGGCCGGCGGCGTGGTGCCGAAGGACCTGGCGGAGCATGTGGCCAACGCACTCGAGCTGGGCCGGCACGCGCGGATCATTCCCGCCTGCCCGCTGATGCACGGCACGGGCCTGTTCACGGCCATGGGTGTGATGCTGAACGGTGGCACCATCGTGACGCTGACCGAGAACAAGAATTTCAGCCCGCAGAACCTGTGGGAGACCGTCGACAGGAATGGCGTGACGAATATGGCCATTGTCGGCGACGCGTTCGGCAAGCCGATGCTGAAAGAGCTGGAGGACAATCCCGGCAAGTATGACCTCAGCACGGTCGTGGCGGTCGTGTCGTCGGGCGTGATGTGGTCGGTCGAGATCAAGCGGGGCCTGCTGAAGCATATGCCGCAGGCAGCGATGATGGACAGTTTCGGCGCGTCCGAGGCGGTCGGGTTCGGGTCGTCCGCGATGACGGCGGACGGCGAAGTGAAAACGAGCAAGTTCGAACTTGGCCCGAACTGCAAGGTGTTCAGCGAGGACCATCGCGAGATCCAGCCGGGCAGCGGCGAGGCGGGCTTCGTGGCGCGCGGCGGCGCGGTGCCGCTCGGCTATTACAAGGACCCGGAGAAGACGGCGAAGACCTTCCCGACGATCAATGGCATGCGTTACTCCATCCCGGGCGACTGGTGCACGGTGGAGGCCGATGGGTCGATGACCCTGCTGGGGCGCGGGTCGAACTGTATCAATACCGCCGGCGAGAAAGTTTATCCCGAAGAGGTCGAAGAGGCGCTCAAGATGCATGATGCCGTGCGCGACGCGCTCGTGGTCGGCCTGCCGGACGACAAATGGGGCCAGGCCGTGACGGCGGTTGTGTCGCTGGACGGCGACGTGAGCGAGGAAGACCTGCGCGCCTTCGTGGCGACAAAGATCGCCCGGTTCAAATCGCCCAAGCGTATCTTCTTCAAGCCCGACCTTGGTCGCGCCGTGAACGGCAAGGCCGACTACAAGACGATCAAGGCGTTTGCAGAGGCGCAGGCGGAAAAGGCCTGAGCAGGCGCGACCTTATTGCTTCAAGGTGATACGCCGAGCAAGGCCTGCAGGTTTCTTTCTGCCGGCTCGGCGAATTGCCTGATCCGGTTCCTGATCGCCGTGAGCTCGGCGTCAGGTTCTGCTGATCCCGGTGTGCGCAAATTCGCGCCGGTCAGCCTGTGTTGTGACGCCCATTGGCTCAGGTTTCGATCCGCGCTCCACCGTCTCTGGACCTGCATGTCGGCAAGCATCAGGCGCATCCAGTCCGCATCTGTGTCAGGCGTCGCAATGGGCACGCACAGACGGTTTGCGTCCTCGAGTGACTCATGCGTTGCCTCGACAAAGGCAATCGCTGCGGCGCTGATGCAGAACAGGGCCGCGCGGACCATCTGGATCGTAATGCGATCCTGCGTAAACACCGGCACGACGTCGACATTTCCAAGCGCAGACGCCGTGCAGTCGATGAACAGTTCGCCCGGCTGAACCGTACCGTCACCGCGATCGAGGAAAATCCGGTCGATTTCGATGCGCTGGACCCTGCCCTGCCGGACGACATGCCTGACCGTCTGAAGCGCGGCGAGTTCGCCCTGCGATATCGTTGCTGCGTGATACATGGACGGCCTGACGGCTGGATCCAGCCGGAACAGCTGCCCGGTACGCTCCAGAGCATCAAAGACTTGGTCCTGCGTCTCTGCGCTGGCGATGGCCTCAAGCTGGTGGGCGCGCCCGGCCATGAACCGGAGGTCATTCGCATTGCCGGGCTGGGTCATTTCGCGATTGATGACCCAGGAATCCCGAGAAACGATCCAACGTATCGTGTCAGGATCAGCGCCGTGTTCGAGCAGCCAGCCGACCACGTCCATGCCCGTCTTGCCGGCGCCGATAACCGTAAACGCGCCGTGGTGCGGCGCAGCGCGAGGCAAATCATTTGGCGTCACAAGGTCAACACCGTCGGCCACGGCATATTTGGGCTTGTGTGTGGAGGGTACCGCTGTCTTGAAATGGGTGGCATCGACAGTCTTTTTCCGCGCACGCACGGGCTGGGTCTCGCCGGAAATGAGCGATACGATCTGGCCGTCTTCACGCAATTCACTCATCGGAAAATACTGGACGCGGCCGGATGGCAGGAAGCGTTCACGCATGAGCGAGTCAAAATACGTGATGACTTCATGCCCGGATGCCAGTTCGTAACAGCCCGCATTGTGACCGGACACGTCGACGCGGTTGCTGCCAAGAACACGCGACCCCGCACCGTAATAGGCTGATGGCTGGTGCAGGCGGACAAAGGGATAGGCGTCGTTCCAGTGACCGCCGGGCATGTGATGGCGGTCGACAATAATGAGGCTGGCATCCGAAACTGTCAGCATCTCATCTGCGAACGCCATCCCCAGCGCACCCGCACCCATGATGAGATAATCTGCTTCAAACAAAACGTTGCCCCCGGATACACTGTTTGTCCTGATATGCGGGGAGAGAATGAAAAAACAGCGCCCGGGTCAATGCAAAGCCGGTGGTGTATCCGTCGCGCGCCCCGGCGGAAGCGCTTGTCATAGCGGAAATGAGTACGGTACACGCAGCCAATGACCGAGACATCCAAACCATCCGGCCCGCTGCATGGGCTGAAAGTCGTCGAAATGGGGCAACTCATCGCGGGACCGTTCTGTGGCCAGCTGCTGGGCGACATGGGCGCCGAAGTGGTCAAGATCGAGCCGCCCGGCAAGGGCGACCCGATGCGCGAATGGGGCCAGGGCGATAAGCCCGCATGGTGGCGCGTGATCGGCCGCAACAAGTATTCCGTCGCCGTGGACCTGCGCACCGAAGAGGGCCAGCAACTGGCGCGCGACCTGATCGGGCAGGCCGACGTTCTGGTCGAGAATTTCCGGCCCGGCGCGCTGGAAAAATGGCACCTCGATCCGGTGGACTTGCGCAAGGGCAATCCGGGCCTGATCGTGTCGCGCATGTCGGGATACGGCCAAACGGGACCTTACGCCCAGCGACCGGGTTTCGGCCTGATCGGCGAGGGCTTTGGCGGCCTGCGCGGGATTGTCGGCGAGCCGGACCGGATGCCGTCGCGCGTCGGCATATCCATCGGCGACTCGCTGGCGGCGACTTATGGCTGCATGGGCATTCTCGCGGCGCTGCACCACCGCAACCAGACGGGCGAAGGCCAGGTGATCGACGTCGCGCTGTATGAAAGCGTTCTGCAGGTGATGGAGAGCTATGTGGCGGATTATTCGACCTCAGGCTTCATGCGCCAGCGGACGGGGGCGATATTGCCGAAGATTGCGCCGTCGAATGCCTATCCGTGCAAGGATGGCGACTTCCTGATCGGCGGCAACCAGGACCCGATCTTTAAACGGCTATGCGATGCGATGGGCCGTCCGGACCTGGCGCAGGATGTGCGCTATGCGACGCACCTGGCGCGCGGGGAGAACCAGGGCGAGCTGGACGGGATCATCAGCGACTGGACGCGGACATTGACGGTCGCAGAGCTGGAAGCCTTGCTGCTGAAGCATGGCGTGCCGTCGGGCAAGATATTCGACGCCGAAGACATGCTGGCCGATCCGCATTATGCGGCGCGGGAATCTGTCGTGACGCTGGAAGATGCGGACCTCGGCCCCGTAACCATGCAGAACACGTTCCCGATATTCTCTGCCACGCCGGGATCGATCCGCAAGCCTGCGCCCCGCGAGGTCGGCGAAGACACCGCAGACATTCTTGAGCGCTGGCTGGGACGGCCTGCCTAGGCGGGGACTGGCGGACCGGGAAACTTGGCCGAACTGGCGATCACGTCATCCGGCGTCTTCAGCATGGCCTGGTACATTTCCGGCGGATAGACCATGTGCGGCTTGGCCGGATCATAGGCGGGCTGGGGCTCGTTGCCCTGCCCCGCATACGGCGCGGGCGCCTTGTAGGACTCGGCTTCCGCTGCCGAGATGCCTGCCTTTTCCAAAACCACGGGATCGATCCATTGTTTCGGATCGACCGTCGTCACCGGCGCGGCGACCTCGAGCGTCATCTGGTCCGGTCCGGCGAAATAGATCGACTGGCAGAAGCCATGGTCGAGCGGGCCGATGACATTGATGCCATGGCTGCGCAGGCGATCCCGCATGCCGAGCAGGCCGGCTTCATCATCGGTGCGGAAGGCAAGGTGCTGCATCGTGCCAGCGGCGCTGGGCAGTGCGCCATTGCCGGAATGGGTAATTCCGAGCGTGACCGGAATCTTGTCGACATCCGGCAATTGGACAATCGAGAAGAAGCTGTGATCGTTCATGCGGAGGAAAGCATGGAGCCCGCCGGGCACGCCGTGCATGTCGAACAGCGCGACGAGCGGGAAGTTCATGACCTCCGAGAAGAAGGCGATATGCTTCTTTATGTCTGACGCCATGATGGCGATGTGATGTATGCCGCTGGGCTGCGGCCGGGACTGTTGGTTCATTCCTCGGGCCTTTCCTGCTTTCCCCTGATCGTTCTTTCAGCAAGTATGCGCCTCATAAAAAACAAGGGCAAGGAACGCAAAATGGCTATCGTAAGGGAACCCTACGGATTTGTTCACGCAGATACTGGGCGGCTGAAAGAGACTTATGGCGGCCCGGCGGGACAGGTGTTCGTCGAGTGCATGCGGATCCGCCCGGATGATGTGGAGGCGAAGACTGTCATCATTTTCAGCCATCCGATTGGCGGCGGCAGCTTCCTGCCGCTGGTGACGTCGCTGGCGCATGCAGGTCACCATGTCATCTATTGCAACCCGCGCTACCGGGGCAACGATACCGCGCTGATCATGGAAAAATGCGTTCTGGACCTCGGCGCCTGCATCGCCGATGCGAAGAAACGGTTCGGCTATGCCAAGGTGGTGCTGGGGGGGTGGTCCGGGGGTGGTTCGCTGTCCCTGTTCTACCAGGACCAGGCCGAGCATCCGACGATCACCGAAACGCCGGCGGGCGACCCGGCAGACCTTGCCGGGGCGGGACTGATCCCGGCTGATGCGATCCTGCTTCTGGCGGCGCATGTCAGCCGGTCGCATACGATGACCGAATGGATCGACCCGTCGATCCTGGACGAGGACAAGCCGTTCGAGCGGGACGTCGAGCTGAACATCTACGATCCGGCCTGCCCGAACCAGCCACCCTATTCGCCGGACTTCGTCGAGCGGTTCCGCGCGGCGCAGGTGGCGCGCAACCGCCGCATCACGGACCGGGTGCTGGATCAGCTGGCGGAGATCAAGGCGGGGCCGGATCCCGATTTCGAGCGGTGTTTCGTGGTGCAGGGCACGATGAGCGATGTGCGCTGGCTGGACCCGGCGCAGGACCCGTCCGACCGCAAGCCGGGCACGTGCTACCTGGGCGATCCGAAGATTGCCAATGACGGGCCCGTGGGGCTGGGGCGGTTCACGACGCTGCGCTCATGGCTGTCTCAGTGGAGCTATGACAAAAGCCGGGCGGACGGCACGGGCAACGCGTCGCGTATCTCCTGCCCCGTGCTGGTGATCAGCAATTCGGCCGACCTCGCCTGCACGCCGAGCCATGCGCAGAGGCTGTTCGATGCCGTCGGATCAGAGGACAAGCAGATGGTGACGATCAAGGACGCCGATCATTATTATATCGAGCGCGCTGACCTGTTGCCGCAGGCTGTGAAGACGGTGTCAGACTGGATGGGTGCACGGCGCTTTTTCAAGCCGACGAAATGACCGGATAGAACGCTGGCGATCCCTATTCGCAACGCTGGTATTCGGCCATGCAGGTCAGGCCGCATTTAGCCATTGCCAGTTCGGCTGGCGTCGGTGCACGGCTGGCCTGGTCGATCGCTTCACCCATGGCTTCCAGCTTGCGCATTCCAGGGCACGAACAATCACAGTTGGCCCGCGCTGTCCCGTGCGACGCAGCGATTGATGAGACGTCCGGGTCACGCCCCGTCCTTTTCGCCTTCTCGGCCGCTTCCAGCACGGCATCGACGAGGTCTTCCTGGCCGGCGGGTATCCGTGAAATCAGGTCATAGCGCATGTCTGCCATTGGCGGCACGGACAGGTCCGGTTCGTAGCGGGTGTCGCCCTGCCATGGCGCAGCAATGCGGAAATAGCCATTAATGGTGCCGACAATATCCAGTGTCGGTTGGGATTCCTGCATCTGCTTCAGCGTCAACGCGTTGGGATCGGTGAAGTTTGCGACGAAACGCCCCTCAAGTATGGTCGGCGAATACTGGATGATCGTGACGGTTCCCGACGGCTTGAATTCGCGCTGCCCGCCGGGCAGCGAGTCTTTTGGACCAACAGCGTAAAGGTGCCCGCCATCATAATTGTTCGTTGAGATGCGCGCGGCGGGGAGCGTGCCGGTAAAACCATAGTCGAAATATGGAACGCCGATGTCGATGGTTGTTCCCGGCATGCTTTTTTCGAGGGCCGACAGGTTGGAGAAAGCGCTGTTCATATCGGCTAGCGTTTCATTCAAGATCTCGCCCTTGGTTATCAGATGCTCCAGCTCGCCGCCTTCTGCATTGATACCAGACAGGACATTCAGGATGTCGGGCGTTGCGTGCAGGGAGATGTTGATGCTGCGAGCATTCGCATCAATCTCAACCCGGGTGGCTGACGGACCGTTGAATGACAGCTTCCGAGCGGCCTGCTTGTTTCTGGAATCACCCGTGCGGCCTGGCACGGGCGGCGTGGATGCAGATGGCAGCGGCCCGACGAACGTGCTGTTGGCCAGTCCGGTTGTCGAGAAGATGGATACCTCACCTATGAAAGGGGCCGTACTCCACGGAGTGGCATTTATATTTGTGGCGACCAATGTCATTTTCTGCTCTGGCAGAAGAGTCACCTCCCACAGCGCGTAATGCTTGCCGGTTTCGGTCATGCCGGCTGCCGCCAGGCGCTTGGATGTTTTCTGGTCCCCGGCTACACCAAGCCATATCTGGTTTAGCTGCTCCGCGGAATCGGCAGCCATCTGGATGACCAGCGTGAGGGCTTCCGGCCGGCTGACATCGCCGCTATCGATTTGGATGCATTCGCCCGCAAGAGGCAGTATGTTCAGGCTTGAGGACACGCCTGCCGGTTGTGCATTGAGAGACACGGTTTGGCACTGGTTGAACATTTCATCCTGCGCCATCGCCCTGACCTCATCCGGCGTCCGGGTCTTGCTTGTGTAACGTCCCTCACCATAGCCGGCGAAGGTCGACAGGAAAAAGGCGTATTCACGGTCCAGCGGCTGGTTGATTGCCGCCTTCAGACCGGCATCGAGCCAACGCAACACTGCCTTGTCGTCTCCCGATGACAGGGGAGCGAGCATGATCGTGTGCAAGTATGAGTAGTCGGCCGGGATTTCATCGACACCCGCAGTCTTTTGCTGGGCCTTCGCCGCGACATGCTCGCCGAGATATCGCCAGAATGATTGCGTTCGGTATGCATCATTCTTGTTTTTCGGTTGTTGCAACGGAAGATCGTATCGTCTGACTCCCCAACGATCATAGTTAACGCGCGGTCGCTCCTGTCCGCGCAGCCTGAAAGACATATCAATGCCGATGGCCTCCGCGATCCCCTCGGTGAAGAACCGGTTGATATCTATGTCGCAATGATCATAGGAATCGACAACGGCATGGAAGAGTTCATGCGCCAGATGCTCGTACAGACGGTCGTCCCATTTTCCCCATTGGATGACTGCATCCAGGTCAATTTCCAAGAAGGTCGGGTTGTCGCATTTCACACGTGCGGGCGCACCGTATCCAGCTTCGAACGGGTAGAGATTGACCTGATAGCGCCCATCGACAATCGGAAGCGCTGGTGGCTTGAAATCCATGCGCTGGTATTCGAGGGCGACCTCGTGGAGATAGGCTTCGATCTTCTCGATATGCGGCTGCATCGCCTCGTCCACGAGACCGGTCTGGTTATCCAGAACACCAATGGCAGAAATGGCAGCGCGCTGCATATCATTGAGATAGGGACTTTCCATGATGACAACAAATTCTGTGGTCGGCCACGGGACTGCCCTTTCCTTAGCGGTAGCGATTCCCTGCCCGATGGTCCAGACGAGTATTGCCGCCAGCAGCCCTCGCAAAATGCGGGTGGACGCTCCGGAAATTGCTGCGATTTCAGTGTTATTGTTCCGTTTCGGCATCTACGCGTCCCCTTCACCCTGGCAGGCTGTTGGGAGACTGGTCCGGCGCGGCAAGAATGGCAATCGATAGTGTTGGCACGTTCTGAATTGACGTGGGCAGCGCCCTTAGAGGAAGAGAAGGGCTCTCATGGCATAGGCTACGGCTGCGACGACGAGCATCGAGACCAGTGCGATGCCGATGAACCAGACAAGGCGCTTGCCGAGCGGGCCTTCCGGTTCGCCCTCCGGCAAGGGCTCGACCGGGCGGAAGACGGGGTCAGGCATGGTAACCGTCGCCGGGCTTCACCTTGCCCCAGAACAGGGAGTAAACATAAGCCGTGTACAGAAGGATTATCGGCAGCATGATTCCCGCCCCGACCAGCATGAAGGCGAGGGAATTGTCGCGGGCTGCCGCTTCCCAGATCGTGAACTCGAACGGAACGATATAGGGGTAGAGGCTGAACCCGAGGCCGATATACCCGCTGAGGAAAACGCCGACAGCGAGCAGGTAGGGCCGCCAATCCGGCGCATCCCCCTGACCGGTCGGCATCGACAGGTCGCGCCAGAGCCAGGCGCAGAAGAACATGCCCGCCAACGGCGCCGGCGACAGCGGCAGGAGCCGGCCAAAATCGATATGCGTCATTGAAAAGCCCCAGCGTTCGCCGACCGAGGGGTCTATGGCGAGTGTCGCAAGGCTGACGGCGAGGAAGCAGATAGCGACACCAACCAGTGCGGTGCGGGCCCATTTGCGGGCACGCTGGAACAGTTCGCCTTCGGTCTTCAGAACGAGCCAGCAGGCGCCGAGCATCAGGTAGCCGATGATGACGGAGATGCCGACAAGCAGGGAGAAAGGCGTCAGCCAGTCAAAGGCACCACCCGCAAAGGCGCCGCCCTCGACAGTGATGCCCTGGATCATGCCGCCCAGCATAAGGCCTTGTGACAAGGCGGCGATGGCCGAGCCACCGAAGAAGGCGCCGTTCCAGAATTTTTGCGTCGTCGGGCGCACGGCCTTGTGGCGGAATTCGAAGGCGACACCGCGGAAGATCAGCGCCGCCAGCATGACCAGGACCGGCAGGTAGAAGGCCGGCATGATGATGGCATAGGCCGTGGGGAAGGCTGCGAACAGCCCGCCGCCGCCGATGATGAGCCATGTCTCATTGCCGTCCCAGACGGGTTCGATCGTGGCGGTCATCATGTTGCGCTCTTCATCGCTGCGCGCGACGAAGGTGAGCATGCCGATGCCGAGGTCAAAACCGTCGAGCAGGACGTACATGAACACGCCGACAGCGAGAATGAAGCCCCAGATCAGTGGAAGGTCGAGTGCCATCTGTTCTCTCCTAGTCCGCTGCCACAATGTCTTCGCCGGTCTCGGCGAGATCGTCCACGGCGCCAAGGGGTGATCCGGGCGCACGCCGTTCGCGTGTGGGCTTGCCCATCGGATCGTCGTCAAAGCCGCGCGTGGCGATGCGCGCCATGTAGACCGTGCCGGCGGTGAAGATGATCGCATAGGTGACCATGAAGACCAGAAGCGACGTGGCGACCTGCGCCGTGGAGACGGGCGAGACGCTGTCGACCGTGCGCAGCGCGCCGTAGACCGTGTAGGGCTGGCGGCCCACTTCAGCGACGATCCAGCCCGTTATCACGGCAACGAAGCCGAGTGCGCCGCTGGGAACTGCGAGCCAGTGGAAGAGGCCCTTCTTGTCGAGGCCACCTCGCCACCAGAGGAAACAGCCCCAGACGCCGATGCCAAGCATGACAAGCCCCGCGCCGACCATGATACGGAAACTGTAAAAGACGAGCCAGAGCGGCGGGGTCTCTTCCGGTGCGAAGGCATCGAGGCCTTTCAGGTCTTCCCCCTTGGGCGCGTTGGCAAACAGGTAGGGACTGGTGCCGGGGATCGTTATTCCGGTATGGCCGCATTCATTATCAGCAGGCCAGGCAAGCAGGACCGTTCCCTGAACCGGCTTGCTTTCGCACCAGCCTTCGGCGGCGGCGATTTTGGCAGGCTGGTATTCGTGCGCAACCTCGCCGGACTGGTGACCGGCGATAATCTGCAGCGGCATCAGGAGGGTGAGCGTGCCGGCTGCCATGCGCATCTGCCAGCGCGTGGGCGTGGTGATGCGGCCATTGATGACCTGCCAGGCACCGGCGGCCATGACGACAGCCGCCGTGGTTATGTAGGCGGCGAGCAGCATGTGGACGAGGCGCGTGGGGAAGCTGGGCGTGAAGACGACCTTCATCCAGTCGGTGGCGTAGAATACGCCTGTCACGGGGTCGATGGCATAACCGTCGGGCGTCTGCATCCAGCTATTGGCCGACAGGATCCAGAAGGCGGAAATGGTCGTGCCGATCGCAACGGCGCAGGTAGCGACGAAGTGAAGCTTGCGACCGACCTTGTTCCAGCCGAACAGCATCACACCGAGGAATGTGGCCTCGAGGAAAAAGGCGGTGAGCACTTCATAGCCGAGCAGCGGTCCGATGACGCTGCCGGTGAGTTCCGAAAACACGCTCCAGTTCGTGCCGAACTGGTAGCTCATGACCACGCCGCTGACGACGCCCATGGCGAAGGCGAGCGCGAAGATCTTCACCCAGTGCAGGTAGAGCCGCTTGAAGACTTCATTGCCGGTTTTCAGCCAGAGGCCTTCGCAGACGGCGAGAAACGCTGCCAGCCCGATCGTGAAGGCCGGGAACATGATGTGAAAGGCGATGACGAAGGCGAACTGGATGCGCGACAGGAGAAGGGCGTCAAATTCCATTGGTGTC
>TARA_R110000782_G_C14818323_1_pt1 | contig 11193 bp, 10 predicted proteins | sample TARA_R110000782 | Tara Oceans TARA_R110000782 (sample SAMEA4397859) | marine metagenome | biome: Polar Biome; feature: [SRF] surface water layer (ENVO:00010504); material: water (ENVO:00002006), including particulate matter (ENVO:01000060) such as... | depth 5 m
ACAATGGATCGAGGTCGTCTGGGATTCCCATAACGCACCGCCGCCGCCGATCTATCGCAAACGCAATCCCGATCTTCCCGAGCTTGTAGACCTGACGCTACGCGTGCGCTGGTACCCTGCCTCGGTCATGCAACTGGATGCGGAAGTGCGCTATGACGGTAGGCGGGGAGACGATTGCATCCGTAGCACCGCTGCCCATCTCTTCACGCCGGAAACGAGAAGCCACACGCATTATTTTTATTCCATAGCCCGTAACTACGCCGTGGACGATGGAGAACTCAATCAGACGGTGGCTGAACAACGCACACGGATTTTCCGGACCGAGGACAAGCCAATGATCGAGAAGGTCCATGCAGCGATGCAAGGGCGCGATTTCTGGGATATGAAGCCCTTGTTGCTGCGCATCGATGAAGGCGGCGTTCAGGTCCGGCGAAGACTTCAGGAACTGATCGAGAGCGAAGAGCAGCTTCAACAATTGTCTCTTGCCAACAACTAACATCGCAGGAAAGGCGCGCGTGTGGCATTTGAAATAAGGCGGGTTATCACCGGCCATGATGAGCACGGCAACGCTATCGTCAAACACGACGAGAACATGGCATCGCATGAGCGGTTGCCAGGCTATCACGCGATGACGGTCTGGTGCACGAGCGAACTCCCCGTCAACAATGACGAGCCCGCTTATAATGATGGCGAATCAGGTCCCAAGGGGCAGCGTGTGCTAATGCGCATTGGCGAGAGCTATCCGGAGCCGGCCCGTGAAGGGATCATGCACAGAACCGAGACTCTGGACTATGCAGTCGTTCTTTCGGGCGAGTGCGATATGGAACTCGACAATGGCGAAATGATCCGAGGCCTGAAAGCTGGCGACGTTGTCATCCAGCGCGGAACCAACCATAAATGGGTGAGGCGAGGTTCGGAACCGGTGCGCTGGCTTTTCGTGCTGATCGATGCCGATCCGGTGAAGGTAGGCGATAAAGTTCTCGGCGACGACCTATCCAACATTCCTGGAGGCGTCACTCCGATGCCCTCCGGCGTCTCCTGATTACCGGAGCCAAGCAGTGGATTTTACCACGATCATTTCCATCGCCGACGCTGCGAAGGCAATTGCGGCAGGTCAGTGCCGAGTGTTCGACTGTAGCTTCGACCTCACCAATCCCGACAAAGGCCGAGCAATCCACGCTACCTCGCATTTGCCCGGCGCTCATTATTTGCATCTTGATGAAGATCTCGCGGGTGCGCCAAGTGGAACCAACGGCCGCCATCCCCTTCCCGATCCGCTTGCCTTTACAACACTATTGCGGAGCAAGGGGCTCAATTCCGGCGAGCAGGTCATTGCCTATGACAATGTCGGGGGGCCTTTCGCCGCCCGGCTGTGGTGGTTGTTGCGTTGGCTGGGACACGAAAATGTGGCGGTTATGGACGGGGCCGCTGCCGCTTGGCAGGCGGCAGGGTATGCGGTCGAGCAAGGTATGACGGCCCAAGAACGACCGGGAAATTTCGAGATCGGTGCGATCCGTGAAGACTTAACTGTGGACGCGGCGTTGGTCCTTAGCGCAATCGGCACCGGAAAATCGCTACTTCTCGACACCCGCTCCGGTCCACGCTTTCGGGGGGAAGTGCTTGTCATGGATGCGGTTGCCGGTCACATTCCCGGCGCGCGCAACCGCCCTTTTACCGACAATCTTGGAACCGATGGGCGCTTCAAGTCCCCCGAGTTGCTCCGCCAAGAATTAGAAGAGATTATTGAGGGCTATGCGCCAGCCGACGTGATTTTGCAGTGCGGGTCGGGTGTTACAGCCTGCCATAACGCGCTTTCGATGCATCATGCTGGCATGACGGGCAGTCGTCTCTATCCTGGCTCATGGAGCGAATGGGTAAGCGATCCCGCGCGACCGGTTGAAGTTGGTGTCGATGTCTGCGCCTCTCCGGAATGAAAGCATGATTATGGGTGCTGAGACAACCCTTGACCTCACGGACCTTTTTTCTGAATTATCAGCGCACTTTGGCGATGCCTTTCACACCTCCCATAGCGCGCGGGACCAGCATTCCGGGCTAGAGGGCCATCATCATGGCTGGAGTCCGGATGGCGTGGTAATCGCGAAATCCATCGAGGATGTGTTGGCTGCGGTGCGTCTGTGCCACAATTATCGCGTTCCCATTATTGCGCATGGCGCGGGAACATCCCTTGAAGGGCATCTCTCGGCGGTGCACGGCGGCATTTCTCTCGACGTTGCCGGACTCGATCAGATCATCGAGATCGACCAAGACAATCTGTGCTGCCGCGTGGGCGCGGGCGTCACGCGCGAGCAGCTCAACCAGGAACTGCGCGACCAGGGATTGTTTTTCCCGATGGACCCCGGCGCCAATGCGACGCTAGGCGGCATGGCCGCGACCCGCGCTTCGGGCACCAACGCCGTGCGCTACGGCACGATGCGGAACAACGTACTCTCGCTGCAGGTGGTGCTGGCGGATGGACGGGTGATCGAGACCGGGACCAAGGCGGCGAAGTCCTCGGCCGGTTATGATCTTACCGGGCTGTTCGTCGGCTCGGAGGGCACGCTGGGCATCATCACCGCCGTAACGCTGAAGCTCTATGGCATTCCCGAATCGATCCTCTCAGGTGCCTGCCACTTCGATGATCTGCACGGCGCGGTGCAAACGGTAATGACAGCGATCCAGAGCGGCATTCCACTCGCACGCATCGAACTGCTTGATGCGGCCCAGATAGAGGCCTGCAACGCCTATTCCCGGCTCGACCTGCCGGTAAACCCAACCCTATTCCTCGAATTTCACGGCAGCCCGGACGCGGTGGCCGAACAGTCCGTCCTGTTCGGCGAGATAGCGGGCATGCACGGCGGCAGCTCGCTCGAGATTGCGTCACAGGCGGAAGACCGCTCGCGCCTGTGGAAGGCGCGGCACAATGCCTATTTTGCGGCCAAGGCTCTGCGGCCCAATGCAGCCGTGTGGTCGACCGACATATGCGTGCCGATCGCGAGCCTCGCCGACAGCATTCTTGTCACCCGGGCCGACATAGAAAAACAGGGTTTGCTTGCAACCATGGTCGGCCATGTCGGCGATGGCAATTATCATGTGCTGTTCGTGCTCGACCCGGAACGGCCCGAGGACCGCGCTAGGGCAAGCGAAGTCAACGATCGAATGGTGGCGCGCGCGATAGCGATGGGTGGCACCTGCACCGGTGAACACGGCATCGGCATCGGCAAGCAGGAATGTCTTGTTGCCGAGCGCGGCGCAGATGCCGTTGCCCTCATGGCCGCGCTCAAGCGCACGCTTGACCCCAATGGCATCCTTAACCCAGGCAAAATATTCATAGCGCAAGGCAGTGCCCGGTGACGCGGCCGTGACGAAAATGCTCCGGCCCGCCCGCTTCCGCGTATTTCTGCGAGAACTTTCTGCGCTAGTGGAAAGGGAGGCGGATGAATATGTTCTCCTGTCGCAAGCAAGGTCCGTGGTGACGGAACTGGTCGCGCATGACGACTGGCTGCCGCCAGACTATCAGCAGCCCGACCCTAACCGTTACCAGCAATATCTGCTCTATTGCGATCCGCAGGAGCGCTTCAGCGTCGTCAGCTTCGTATGGGGACCGGGCCAGTCAACCCCCGTCCACAACCACGAAACTTGGGGCGTGATCGGCATATTGAGCGGTGCAGAAATATCGCAGCGCTTTCGATTGTCTGAAGGCGCGCTGACGGCCGATGGGCCGCCTGTTATCCTGCACGCCGGAGATGTTGAGACACTGTCCCCCACCACCGGCGACATTCATCAGGTTCGAAACGGGCTGGAGACCGAGCCGTCGGTCACGATTCACGTTTATGGCGCGGATATCGGATCGGTGTGCCGCTCGATCTTCGCCACCGACGGAACACGGCGGCCCTTTATTTCCCGTTATGCTTACTGCCCTCTGCCCAACTTCTGGCTAGCCGATGAAAACTGATTTTACTACGATATCACCGGGCGGCGTGCGCGCCGCTCTGCTTGCCCGCATAGAAATCGCTCTTCTCGACGTGCGCGAAGAGGCTGATTTCGCTCGCGCTCATCCTCTCTTTGCCGCGCAGATGGCGCTCGGCAACATCGAGCTAGAGGCTTTTGATCGCATCCCTCGGCGCGACACGCAGATCATTCTGTATGACGATGGTGAAGAGTGGGCAGAGCGCGCAGCGCGCATATTCACGAAGATCGGCTATACTGATGTTCGCCTGCTCGAGGGTGGCCTCTCGGGATGGCGCGCAGCGGGCTACGAGCTGTTCCAGGACGTCAACTCCTACAGCAAGGCGTTTGGCGAGTTGGTGGAGCACCGTCGCCAAACCCCGTCGATCGCCGCGCCCGATCTGCAGGCCATGATCGATAGCGGCGAAAAGCCCGTCATTCTCGATGCGCGCAGCTTCGATGAATATGAGGTAATGAACATCCCCAACGGCATCAGCACACCGGGCGCAGAGCTGGTGCTGCGCGCCCGGACAGCCGCGCCCGACCCTGCGACGCCGATATTCGTCAACTGCGCCGGCCGGACGCGCAGCCTAATCGGCACCCAATCGCTCATCAACGCGGGGATACCGAACCCGGTCGCGGCCGTGCGCAATGGCACGATCGGCTGGACGCTCGCTGGCCTGACGCTGGAACATGGGCAGCAGCGCAAGTTGGCAACACCGGATGCTGCGGGAGAAAAGGAGGCCCGCCGTCAGGCCCGCGAGGTCGCCTACCGCGCGGGCGTACGGCATATCGACTGCGGCGAGCTGGCCCATCTCGAGCGGGACTCGAGCCGCACGCTCTATCGCTTCGACGTGCGCCTGCCGGATGAATATGAGGCGGGGCACCCTGAGGGTTTTCGTAACGCGCCGGGCGGCCAGCTGGTTCAAGAAATCGACATTTTTGCGCCGGTGCGCGGGGCGCGGATTGTGCTCGCTGACCGTCGCCACGTCCGGGCGGACATGACGGCCTCCTGGCTCGCGCAGATGGGCTGGGATGTCTATGTGCTGAAAGGCCCCACATCCCTGCCGCAGCAGTCCGGCGCGTGGCGGCCTGATCGTCCTCCGCTCCCACATGTTCACTCCATCTCTCCGGATGAGCTTGCCGCGCTCGGCACCGCGGCCACGATCATCGATCTGGCCCCCAGCAAGGTCTATCGGCGCGGGCATCTGCCGGCAGCGATATGCGCGATCCGTTCCCGAGTCGGAGCCGAGATGGCTCGACTTATCAAGGGCAAACAGGTGGTGCTGACTTCACCCGATGGAGCGTTGGCCCACTATGCCGCATCGGAAATCGGTGCGGCCTTGGCAACTGACGTCCGGGCGCTGGTCGGAGGCACCGACGCATGGGCAACGCAGGGTCGCCCCCTTGAACAGGGCTGGACGCACTTTGCCCATGCCGACGATGACGTCTACAAACGCCCCTACGAAGGTACCAACAACAGCGCCACCGCCATGCAGGCCTATCTCGACTGGGAATATGGGCTCGTCAATCAACTCGCAAAAGACAGTACCCACGGGTTCTTCACCATTGGGTAAGCAGAACGCCAGCGTCTCAGATCGGCAGCTGTGTCGTGCATTTTATCTGTTCCATCGCAACGGAGGAGCTGACGTCCGAGAGTTTGGTCGCCCTTATCAGTTCGCGATAGATGCGGTCATAATCCTCAATATCCCTGCATACGATCTTCAACAAATAGTCGACATCTCCGCTCATGCGGTAAAATTCTACGACATCCGGTATTCCGGCCACGGCCTGCGCAAAATTGTTCAGCCATTTCTCATCATGCTCGTTCGTCCGGACCGAAACGAAAACCGTAACGCCCAGATCAAGCTTTTCGCGGTCGAGCAGCGTTACCCTGGCCTGGATGTAGCCGTTCGCTTCCAGCTTCCTGATGCGTTTCCAGCACGCCGTCGGCGACAACGACACCATGGCGGAAAGATCGGCGATCATTATCGTCGCATCCACTTGCAACGCCCTCAATATTTTTCGACCCTGCGCGTCGAGTATCAGCTTTCCCATTTGTGCACTTTATGGAAATCAGGTTCACCAAATTTGCGCCCTTTGGCACATAATCGAAAACCATTTTACTACTATTTGAGATATTTCTCCTTCTCTCGAGGAGAAAGCAATGATCAAGAAACTGTTCAGCGAACACCCCCAATCCGTAGGCGAAACCTACGTCGAGCATTTTTTCAGCGCGCTCTCCTTCTCGCTGGCGATGTTCGCAGCGGGCGCAGCGTGTCTGATCCACGCCATCGTCCCCGCCATTTTCCAGCGAACAGGGAGTACCATCATCGCCCGGCTGCACAGCACAATGATCGCAAATCGGGTAAGGAGGGGAACCCTACGTGACACCGATCGCTCCTTTTAACGCACTTTCACGGACACTAGACATACCGCCCAACGACGTGATCCTGCCGCAATGCGGCATATCCCGAAGGATTTCGAATGCCTGCTGACGCCCGCTCACGAGAATGGATCGAACGCCTGATTGGGTTCGATACAGTTTCCAGCAAATCGAACCTCACACTAATCCGTGAACTCAAGGACTATCTCGACCATCATGGTCTGGTCACGCGGCAGACCTACAACGATGCATCGACCAAGGCCAACCTCTTTGCCACCATTCCGGGTGCTGGCAGCAGGCTGCGCGGTGGCGTCGTATTCTCGGGCCACACCGATGTCGTTCCCGCAGAGGGGCAGGACTGGAGCAGCGATCCCTTTCGCGCGGAGGTGCGCGACAGGCGGATATACGGGCGCGGCTCCTGCGACATGAAGGGCTTTATCGGCGTGGTGCTCGCTGCCGTGCCCTCTCTCATCGATCTCAAAGCAAGCCGTCCGATCCATTTCGCCTTTTCCTATGACGAAGAACTGGGCTGCCTCGGCGCGCCGGCCATGATCGCCGATATCATGGCGGCTGGGTTGAACCCTGATGCGTGCATCGTGGGAGAACCTACCGGCATGCAGCCGGTTGCTGCGCACAAGGGGCTTTGTCACTATCGCTGTCAGGTTCACGGTCGCAGCGCGCACTCGTCAAGGACGAGCGAAGGTGTGAACGCCATCGAGTATGCCGCGTCGATCATCCTCGCCTTCAAGCAGCTGATGTCGCGCAATGCCTCCCAAAGCGCCGCGCATTCGGAGTTCGACATTCCTTTCACGACCGGAAATATCGGCATGATCAAGGGAGGCACGGCTTCCAACATCGTCGCCGAACATTGTGAATTCCATTTCGATTGTCGGCCGATGCCGGATTTCGACGTCGAGGCTTTGGAACGACAATTGCAGGAGTATATAAGATTCGAGCTATTACCTCGAATGCAGGATGTCGACGCCGCCAGTACCGTGGTCATCGAAAAGCTCGTCAGCGTGCCGAGCCTGTCCGACACTGATAACGCAGATCTCATCCATGCGGCGATGAGAATGACCGGCGCCGACCGACCGCGCAAGGTCGCATTCGCGACGGAGGCGGGGCAATTCTCCACCGTCGGCATTCCCACGATCGTATGCGGTCCTGGCCATATCGAACATGCCCATCGCGCGGACGAATATGTGAGTTTCGAGCAGATCAATCTGTGCGAGAATTTTGTCGCGGAAATGGCCGCTGCATTCGCAACCTGACGATCTCCCATCCCTAACCCGCTCAATCGCTCATTCCTGAGGAATCGCATAATTATGCCATCCAGCAAATCGGTCATCATCATAGGCGCCGGGTTTTCCGGTACGCTGGTCGCCGTGAACATACTTCGGCACGAGGGGCCTAGAATATTACTGATCGAGCGAGAGGCCGGGATCATTGCACGGGGCATCGCCTACGGTCGCGCGGGAGAACAGCACCTTCTCAACGTACGCGCGGAAAATATGAGCGCGCTTCCGGACGACCCTACCCATTTCCAGCGCTGGCTCGACACGCATGGGCAGATCGCTTCCGACGGATTCGCCAGTCGCGCTGTATATGGCCGCTATCTGCGCGCCCTGCTGGATGACGCCATTGCGCATCATCCGGATCGCCTCACGATCGTGAACGGAGAGGCGACCCAGCTGGAGCGCAATACGGCGACTCTGACTGTCTCCCTCAATGACGGACGGCAGTTCCATGGCGATAAGGTCGTTCTGGCGCAAGGCAATCTTCCTCCACATGAATTGCCGAAACTTGCCGACCTCGGCTCAGTCTATGTAGCAGATCCTTGGTCTGGGCTTGATACCGGCGGTCTCGCGAAGGAAAACAAGGTGTTGCTTATAGGTGCCGGGCTGACCGCCGTGGATGTCTCGCTTTCACTGGAAAGCGCCGGCTTCGAAGGCTTAATTACCTGCCTTTCACGCCGCGGGCTCGCGCCTCACGCGCATGATAAATCAGGGCCTGCGATGCCTGCCAGTGATCGCCATCCCGCCGATGGCTCCCAACTGATCCGGCATGTCCGCAGGCGTGCGGCGGAGATAGGCTGGCGAACCGCCGTGGATGAGCTGCGACCGCATATGCAGGATTTTTGGCGCAGAGCGGAAGGGGCCACGCAATATGCCTACCTCAACCATTTGCGGCCTTATTGGGACATCCACCGACATCGCATAGCCCCACAGGTGGAAGTTCGCCTGAAAGCGATGCAGGCGAGAGGCGCACTCGCATATGCGGCGGGCAAAATCGTTTCCGCGATGCGTCAGGGACAACACGCGGAGGTTGTATGGCGGGTTCGCGGTACAGACGAATTGCGTCAAGGCGGCTTTGCCCGCGTCATCAATTGCACCGGCCCGCAAGGAAACCTGGCGTGCACCAACGATCCGTTGCTAGGACAGCTGCGCGATGCCGGTATTATCCGCCCCGATATGCTAAACCTAGGCATAGATGTCGCGCATGATGGATGCGTTATTAGTGCAGCGGGTAGGCGCGATCCCGACCTGTTCGCGATCGGCCCGATGACGCGGGGAGCTTTCTGGGAGATTGTGGCCGTTCCGGATATCCGCAAACATGCCTGGGCCATTGCCCGGCGACTCTCCTCCGCGCACTGGGTCGAGGGCGGGGGGTTATAACGCGGTTGAGGAGCGCGAAATTATGCCTTACTTTCCATCTTTACGATGGTATATCAATGCTATGGGATCGATTCACTTAATGGATTGAGCGCCTTGACCACATGGTCGCCCGAATGTCCTGCCCGTTACTTAACTGATCGTGGACGAAGTCCAGGCTCCACGCCCCTTGTATCGCTGTGGCTGGCACCGTGCCTGGCGTTGCGCGACCATCTTGCAGCGGCGCGGCTGATTTGTGCGTAAAAAAACTAGGCCTTCCTCGCTATACAGCCGATAAACGACATTCCGACCGACCTGCCAGCCTTCCCGCTTTAGCATGATATGCACGCGGCAGAGCCATAGCGTATCCATCTCGCAACGATCTCATGCATCTGCTGTCGAACCTCCGTCTGCGGATCCCGCGTACTTGGTTTGCGCTTGGTTGATCGGTGCTGCCGCGTCGTCGCAATAGCTTTGGCTCGTTGTAGCCGTGAGATGACACGACATAGGCTACAACTTCCTTCATGAGCGCTGGCCGGGAGCCGAAAACCAGCGGAGCTAAACTTTTTTGACAACACGTCCTACAAACCAGCCTTAGCCAAACTGAACTCCGCAACTGGCTGCTTGAGCTCTCGGACCTGATCCGACTCTAACCCCGCATATTGTCTCTTCCATAGCTAGAAAGTCTGTTCGGTGATCCGACCCGGCAGACCACCGTGTCCTGATTAGCTCAATTGGGATGAGACATCTATGTTTTGGAATATCTTGCCTCATTGCCACACAAGTCTGGCCCTCTCACCCCCGCCGTAACCCCCTTCCCGCAGTTAACTTCCTCATCTTCAGATCAGAGAATTAAGTACCCTGGCGGTTGAGAACAGTGTCACCCAACCGAAAAGGACTATCTCCTCGGAACAACAGTCGTACCAATAGCTTTCAGATCACGATTCGCTGATCGCCTGAACAATCCGCCTGGTAGATTGACTCAGATGGTCGACCATGGCTTCAACCAACCCGTCAGCATCCCGAGCCAGAGCAAGCTCTGCGAGCGTGTCATGTTCCGCAGCGAGATGGCGTCTTCCCGCCAGATGCGAATAATATGCCCGGAACCGCTGATGCTGCTCGTAAAGTTGGGCGCGCATGGCAAGCAAACGGGAATTACCCGCCGCTGCGGCCAGGGCAGCATGAAACGCCGCGTGCGAGGCCAAAAATTCCATCGAAATTTCGCCGGTTTCAGCATAATGCGCCGATGTCACGCGCAGGCTGTATTGCGCGGCCACCAAGCCACTTTCCCATTCCAGCCTGCCCTGCTGGACCGCCCGCCGACAAGCGATCGATTCGATTTCGCAACGGAGATCCGTCAACTCCTGCAGGTCGGTTATGGACACCGGCGTGACGGCGAAACCACGCTGATCCCGAGTCTCCACAAGCTGTTCCGAAACCAGGCGGAACAGGGCCTCGCGCACTGCACCGGGACTGATACTCAGGCTATGGGCAAGCTCATGTACCTTCAGCTTTTTATTGGGCATATGAGTGCCGCATAGAATATCAGAGCGGATCGCATCATATGCGAAGCCCGCCTGGCTGCCTGCCCCGGGTTCATAGCGTTCAGACATCTTTGCTACGGAAAGCATAATCTGCTTACAGTCCTTTATGAATAACGAATTCAGCCACAGTTCCTCATCAAAGGATAGAACGAGTAGGGCAGGATACCAGAGAATTCTTCACGAGGCGGCCATCAGCGGCTGACGGCTTTCGCTCTCGATCAGTTCTTGAAGCCGACGGCGGACCTGAACGCCACCTTCATCGATGCGCAGCAGCAACGGCTTCAGTTCCCAGAACTCATGGCCCTGCATGGCGGCATGGACCTTCTCGATCATTGGCTTGTCTTCGGTCTGGAAGATGCGCATGCGGGTTTCTGCGATCATCTGATTAAGGGCTTCGTCATCCTCGACGAAGTTGCGCGCAATGGCGAAATAATAATGCGTCCTGTCTTTGCTCTCAGGAGTAAAGATATGCACTGCTGCCGCTTGGTAGCAATCGCCTTCGGCCATGCCATCGTGGCGAACCTCTCCATCAAGGCGCATGGCGGCGGCCGGATACCAGCGGACGCGCAGTGTCAAATCCACAAGCTCGGGAAGATCGGGCATGATGCGCGGGTACAGTGCAGGCGGCGGTGCGTTATGGGAATCCCAGACGACCTCGATCCATTGT
>TARA_R110000782_G_scaffold134280_2_pt1 | contig 11171 bp, 23 predicted proteins | sample TARA_R110000782 | Tara Oceans TARA_R110000782 (sample SAMEA4397859) | marine metagenome | biome: Polar Biome; feature: [SRF] surface water layer (ENVO:00010504); material: water (ENVO:00002006), including particulate matter (ENVO:01000060) such as... | depth 5 m
AAGTTCGTTTGCCACATAATTAATATGCTTTTGGGTTGTTACACTCCACCAGCCTAATTGTATTAGCTGCGTTCCTTCTATACTTGCAACGTGGGTATTATATGAATATACCTTATTGCCATCTAGCCTTAAATTTTGTTTATACTTATCCATTGCCTTTGTTTTAAATTATATAGCTAATATATAAAACTTTTTTAACATACAAACATTTTATTAACTTTTTTTAATATATGTAGTATTGGCCTTTGTTTGGGTTCTCCAGGGTATCAGTTAATACATAGCGTGCAGCATCTATACAATCAGGATGTAAACCTGTGGGTTTTTGTAGTGTATTGCCTTCTTTGTCTTTGGCCCATATATAACCACCTAGTTCCCTTTTTAAATTTTTGCTTTTGGATGTTATGTATATTTCATTTTGGTTCATTAGGTTTAATCCATATACTACTGAATCCCTGCCTTTAGTTACACCGTGTATATTATGACCGTACCCTTGCAGTTCTGCTATTGATTTTGGTTCAGCACTATCTGCTACAATGTTTTCCCTTATATCTAATTGAGTTAAGAACCTACTTATATCCCTGTTTAACATTCCTTTTTTATACAGCACCTCATCATAAATATAGGCATCGTTCCATTTATATAATGCAATGAGTGTAGTTGGATCCACGCTATAGCCAAAGTCCATTCCATAAGATAGTAACCTTGCCTCTTGTGGTATGTTATCAATTTCTTTCCAGTCTGGTATACAAACACCCTCTAAGCTACCAACTTCACCAAGTCCATAAACCCTCCACCAGTTGGCCCAGTAAGTTGAGGTCTTACCTTTTTCTTTTGCTTTTTCTATTTCATTTACAATACTTTGCTCAAGTACATTATTATCTTTATATGTTAGGGTAATATAATTTGCATCAGGTTGTCCTATTATTTCTTTATCAACCCAAAACAAGCTAGAAGGGTTATAATCAAGCCAGATGTTGCCACTTGTTCTTACCGCTAATTGAGTATAAGCATCAAAGGGTACATTATTACATTCGTTAATATATAAGTCTGTACGCCTTGCTCCACGTAATTTATCAGGCTGGTCTGTACTAAAAAATTCAATGTAACTGCCATTGGTAAAAGTGTACTTTAAGGTGCTTCTATTAAACTGGTCATCATTATACCTGTTTATGCCTTTTAGTATAGAAAGAAAGTCTTTAAGCGCACCTCTACGTAAATGTGGTATGCTTTCACTTACTACACTAATTTCTTTTCCTTGGTTTGCAATAGCATAGTCAGCTAAGATAAGTAGAATACAAATAGTTTTACCAGCACTTGTTCCGCCTTTTACTACTCGTATCCTTTTATCTAATCTTAGTAACTTATTTAATGCTTCGGTTCTTTCAACCTGCATCTATAGGAATATTGGTAAATCCTCATTTATGGTAATGTCCCTACTTTCTTTAGGCTTACCTAAATAATAGTTAAGGTACAAAGTAACCCATTTAATGTCACCCGACTTAACTCCTTCTGTTAAGGCTGCAAGTGCATCATCTTCTAATGGGCTTAACCTTTCAACAAGTTTTACCTCATCTGCTTTAGGTTTACGCCCTGCACCGTTACGTGCTCCACCATTATTTATTCGCTTATCCATATTGAAATAGATTGTTTATTCAATTATATAATAACGTTTTAACTATTTTGTTAAACTAAATCAAATTCGCCAGTTGCTATTCTTTTAGGTTGGTAATGATTTAATTGTGATTTTAAGAAGTTATACTTAACAACTAATTCTTTATACTTATTAGTGTTATTTATTAATAGTTGCCTATGGTTGGCTTCTAGCTTTTTGTATTCTATTTCATAAAAACCTTCTATGGTTGTTACTTGGTTTAGTAATTCTGGATTTAACATTATAGCGTGTTTAACACGGTCGTTTAATATATTATAGTCTTGCCGCATTTGTTTATCATATTTTATCCAGTCGTCAACCCTCCTAACTGAATGTAGTACTGTGGCGTGATCCCTACTCATTGTCTTGCCTATATTAGCTAAACTCATACGAGTGTTATCCCTTAACAACTTAAAGTAAATAGCACGTGCTTCAACGTATTCCCTCCTTCTTGTTTTACTATTTATTTGTATTTTAAAGTGTTCTTCTACTACTTGTTTAATCATTTCTGTGTTCATCTATTTTTTTTATTAGGTCTTTTATTGTTAAATATCCTGATTCGTGTATTGCTTTTAATATACCTGCACAAGCTTCGTATTCTTCTTCTTTTTCGTACAAGTCAATTGCTTCTTCTAATACAGAAAGGTCTTTACCGTTTGCAATGTCCATAAGTGTTAGCAGGTAAAACTCTTCTATTAATTCTTTATTCAAAATAAACTTTCTTGTTTACTATTTAAAATGTTAAAACTATTTCGATTTAATAATATTTCATTTTCTCTTTTTGGGTTTAGCTTTATACAATCTTTCCATTTGCTTAATAAATAAGCGATTGTTTCTTGTTCAAGTAAATTAGTCCTATAACTTACTGCACCACCTAGATTTCCATATCTTTTAAAATTAAATAAATATTTATGATATCTAATGCATCCACCTTGTTTTATATGTTGTAAGGTGTAATCATAATCTTCTTTTAATAATAGCTTTTCATCAAACCTTATTGGGTTCGGTTTAGTAAGTGTAAATGGTGCTGTTATTAAAATATTTTCTTGACTTTCCTTTGTTGCAAAAAAAGGGTTTTCAGTTGGTGCTGCTCCAGCAAAATTAAAATCGCTATAAATAAAATTATATAAAATATCATTTACAGCTGTGATTACGTTTGTATATTTTTTAGTGCGTTTACCTGTAAAATCATTTAAAGAAACACTTTGTAAGTCATCGTCTATTTGTACGCATATCTTATTTTTTTTAAAACAGTAATCTAAAGCAGCGTTTCTATTCCCTACTAAACTCCCACCAGTTATAACATATTTTGCTCCTAACGCTTTATATTGTATTTGGTCTTTAGAATCATTTACAACAAATACTATTTCATTTGTTCCAGTAGTTTCAAAAACTTTTTTAATATTATCAGGTCTTCTGTGGCTTATGCAAGTTATAATATAATCCATTATACTAATTTTAATTGTTTGCAATAAGTACCAACCGCCATTAGTTCAGCAGTTTTAATAGGTAGTAAGTATCCATATTCAATACCTCCACTAGCTGTTTTAAACCCACTTGTTTCTCTAGGGCTTTGCATCTTGTGGTATTCTTGTAAATGCTTTGTTGATATTACCCAAAATTTGTTTTCATCACCAATAACATAAAACCTCTGCTTTGTTTTTGTTTTCCTATATATACCACTTGGATATTCTGTATGCTGGTAAACCCTTTTTATAGATATATATAAGTTGCCAGTATCATTATACATTTGGTCATTCTTTATTTCAATACCTTGTCGGTTCTCGCCTCTTTTGTATTGTGCTTCTTTACTTACATAATGGCTTAATGATATATTCCATACGTCATTAAAGTAATCGTAAACGTGCTCTTCAAATTTATTTGCTTGTAATTGTTTCTTTGTGTCCATAATTATAAAGTTAAATATCCTGTTCGTTCTTGTTTAATTTCATCTAATTGTTTTGTGGGGCTACTACATTTGTACATATATTCACGGTAATACATTACAAAACTAATGCGCAGCCAATCATCACTACAATTTATGTATTCCGTGTTTCCGTGCCATTTGTGTACATCAACAAATAAAATATCTGTATTATGCAAGTCAATCGCTACACCGTATTCTGGCAGTACAAAATAACCACCGTCATAGTTACCTTCCCTGTACACTATTAAGTTCCCAAAACCATCCTTAAAATCACCTGCATCTTTATGTACAGCGGTTCTAAAGTTCTTATTAACTGTTACGGTTGTAAAACTTGTATCTTCAATTATATAATTTTTATTGGTTCCTAATGCTATTGCTTTTTGTTTATTGTAATGTCCTGGGCATAGCTCTTTATATTTTTGGTCAACAAACTTTACAAATGGAATGCCGCTGGTAAACTCATCAAAGTATTTTTTAGCAAATGCAGTTTTACGACAATAATGTACCATCGCATTTTTATCCATATACCCAACACTACCTGACTCAACCTTATTACCTACGGTTATATTACTAATCGAACCATCTTTTCTTATACGCTTATGGCTGCTTCCACTAGCTGCACCCCTGCTTTCTGTTAACTCTATACTATTTTCAAAAGCTTTTGCGCCTTGTTTTAATAATTCAAATGGTATTGCGCTTTTTCTAAACTTAAATAATAATTGACCAGTATTATAATCATACCCATCGGCATCAGATGTTATTAGTTTTGTGTAATGCTTTTTGTCTAAGTATTTTGTTTTTAGTTTCGCAGCTTGTTTATCATCAAGCACTCTTTTTAACCTAATTTGTTCCATACTTTTGATTTAATATTTTAATTAAAAAATCACTTAAGTTACCTTTTTGCATATACTGCTCACCAAATTCTTTTTTAATACCTTCCTTACATAACTTTTTAAATTCTTTTAATTCTTTAGTACTAAAATATAAAATAGTTGTTGTAATTTCTGTGTTGTCTACTGGGCTGTTATCAATACCCCACTCATCTTCAAATAGTTTCATAATGTACCTCTCATTATATATTGGTCTAAGTCATTACCTTCTTGAAAAAAGTATTTATAATTTTCTATAGCGTTGTAAAACTTTTGTTGTCCACGTTCTATAAATTTATCACTAACCTCAAACTCTGCTATATCAGTACTAGCTTTGTCAACTACTAAAAAGGTAAACTTCTTTTTATTAAATAGTCTTAGATACATATAAGCTTGTAAGTCATAGCCATATTTATCAGCACTATACCTAAATGAATTGAGGTCTGCAGATGTTTTATAATCTATAATTGTATCTCCTTGTATAATATCTGCTTTACCTCGGAAAGGTAATCCTTCTAACATTGCTATTTCAGGAACTTCAAATTCGCTATTGCTTAATAATTTTAGTGCAGCTTCGTTTCTTAATACTGCGTCTGTTAGTCTTTCGGCTGCGCTGCGCTCTTTACTTAAAAACACCTCACCGTGCTGTTCCTTAGCTTCTTTATATATTTTAGTATTTTTAGATGCTGCATTTACAAAATATAGTTTATCTATCTTATGCGGCTCTAACAGCATCCAATGGGCCAACTTACCAGCACTTAAAGCTGGGTTATCTGAATTAGGGTTGCCATACTTTATCACGTTTCTATAAGTCTTAGGGCTTTTAAGTATCATTTTAAGGCTGCTACTACTTAAAGCGTGTTTACCTAAATGACCATAATAAAATTCATCATCATACATTTGGGCCAGTAGCTCTTCCTTTCCCCAATTTTCTTTATTTAATAGTGTTATCATATTTATATTTTTTTACCGCATAAAGGATACAACCTTGTGTAATATCTACTGCCTTTTTTAATTATTTTGTTTCTTTGTAATTTAATTTCTTTGTCAGCAATAGCATCTATTCTGCTATAATAACCAATATCATCTCTGTCAGGCTCATCTATAAGTAATGTACCAGTAAATTTACCTTCAACCCAATACTCTATAAAATAACCTATGTCCTTAAATACTTTCATAATTCTATACTATTTAATGTTTTAATTAATTCTTGTAATTGTTTTTTATTAATATCGTTGGTGCTATAATAAAGTATTTGTTTTGCTTTACCTAAAGCCTGTCCAATCTTAAATGCGTTTTGTGTACGTTTTTCTATGTCCATTGTTCTTTGTTTATAAATATACTGCAATATAAACAAGTTTTTAACAATATGCTATTTATCAGCTAATTTATTTTCTAACGCTTCTATTTTATTTAAGGCAACTACTAAGGCTTGTTGCGCTAATTTTAAATCGTATTGCATTTTTATTAGTACACTTTCTTTCATACCCCTAAATCTATTTTTGTTTCTAATTGTTGTATCTTTAATAATAAGCTTGCAACTTTATCTTCTGCAACTCTTGCACGTTGTACTGCACGTATCTTATCTGACCTGTATTCGCTTAATGAATCTTGGTATAGCCTTTCGTTTGTAATTAGGTTATGTACATAATATCCTATTTCTTGCCACGCAAAATACATTTGATTTAACGCTTTGTTGTTTGGTTTTAACTTCCTTGATTTAATTATGTGTTCACCTGCTAAATTAAAATTCGTATAGTATTCAGCTTCTTTAATATTGTTTAGTTTTTTGTTCATAGTATTTGTGCGTCTTTAATATCTAACATTGCTATTTCTTTAGGGATTTTATTAGTGTTTCCAAATTGCGTTGTCTTATTGTGGTATTGTATTTCCCAAATTGGTTTGACAATATACAAATTAAATTTATACACTCCTTGCGGTGTAGAATTTATATAAAGTGGAATATCTAAATTGTCATTACACTTAACAATCATTGCATCGTACTTTTTCTTTTCAATTAACAATGTATCGTAATGCTTACCCCTGCACTTTAATTCTATCCTATGGCTTAATGCAGGGCTGTAACAGTCCCACCTACTTAATTTCTTTTTAGCTTTTACTAAATCAGGATAGCAGCAATTAATAAGATAATTAAATAAGTCTTTTTCTTTCAATCGTTGTACTCATTAAATACTGTTTTCAACTTAGCGTGAACACCATTTAAAAAACAAGAGCCGCAGCTGGTTGCACTTGCACGGTCATTAAATACACGGTTATATATAGTAATTAACTCACGTTGTTTGTCCGTTGTAACTGTATTTGTTTGGTTTTCAAAGTAATCAGCTAAATAATTATATTCATTTTCAGTTAAGCAGTTTATTTTTTTACTTGGAAAAAGTTTGTTTAGTGTATCTTTCCTTTCATCGCAACCACAATCTTCCCCGAATATAAATTTTACTGCTTTGTCTATACCAATAGCTTTGAATGCTCCTTCCACCTTGTCTCCTAGGCCATTGTTTGCGGCCTCTAGGTTTTTTTTCCATACTTTGTACTCTTTACTCCTTTTGTCACCCTTGTAATCTTCCATAATTTTATTTTAAATGTTCGTAATCTTCATTCTTCCAATCCTCATAGTCTTCTTTTAATTCTTGCCTTAATTCATTTTTAATATTTTTAAGGCTGTTAAATATACTAACCCAACTAATATTAGTTTCAGAAGCTATTTTTCTAATACTCATATCTGTTTGGCTGTACAATCTCCACAGTTTTTTATCATACCAATTAAAAGTTTCAACCTTTTTGTCTAACAATATACAGAAGTCATTATACCCTAACTCTGTATCTATTTGGTTGTCTTCTGGTATTTGCTGCCAAAACTTATCATCTTCAATATGCTGTATTTTAAATTTCTTTTTAGCATTGTAAAATTGAAACAGAACAGAACGTAAAGTATAAAACATATATCCCGGATTAGCTGAACCATTTTTAATAATGCTTTCTTCATCTGTATATTTATATAATACAATATAAGCTTCTTGAACAATATCTTCGGCAAACCTATGCTCACCTAAATCATTTACTAGCTTTATCCATTTTTTATGGTCTTTAGCAACTATTTTAAGCCATTGGGCTGATTTTTCCATATAACATTTACACTTATTACTCCGAGCAAACATTGCAAGGTATATTCGTCTTCGTCTTCGTATTCTTCTTTGTGGTATAAAAACCCAAACATTATACCAGTAATTGGAGAAAGTATTATTTCTGCACCTTTAAAATGCCCTACGATAATAAAAACAAAAGCAACAAACAATAATGAAATTAATATTATCAAAAGGGAATATTATTTAGTTTATTTTCTTTTTTAGCCAATAAGTCTTTCCCTAAATATTCAAAGCCAACATTATTAACTTTCATTTTTAATTGTATTGGATCTGCAAAAGGAGTAGGTCTGCCACCAGTTTCATTTTCTTTTACCTTCAGTATTGATATATTAGAATACATCCAATCGGTTGCGTGGCTTGTGTACCTATGTATGCAAAGCGTATCATCTGCACGGTTTCCCCATTTACCTCCACCCTCAACATCTGCCATCCCTAAAGGTTTTGGCAATCCTTGGTAATCTCCATTGGTATGTATTGACCTCATTGCACTTGTAACACCGTGAGCATTAAGATACAATGTAATATTTTCTTTTTTAGCTAATAGCCTAAACTCACTTGCAACTTGGTAGTCGTAGTCGTGTGAATTACCCACTAACTTTTGCAGGGTTGGGTCTTTACTTAAGCTATTATATGGGTCAATTAATAAACAATCATAATTCCAGGCTGCTTTAATTTGCTGGGCCTCTTTAATTAATTGCTTGTAAGTATATAAATCATCAACATCTATTACCTTAAAATGGTTGTCGCACCAGCTAACAGCTGTATTAATTTGTTCATCTGATGCTTCAGTAATAGGTAAACCCATTTTAAATTCAATAATCTTTCTTACTATTGACTGGGGCGTGTTTTCGCTTGACCATATTAAATATCTTAAATTGTGTTTAATGGCCCACAAAACAAATAAGTATATCATAATCGTTGTCTTCCCAGAATTTGCGTGACCGATGACTAAATTAAAATTCCCTTGTTTATAACGCAAGTGCTCATCAATCTCTGGTATACCAATTTTTAAACCTTGTTTAATGCGCCCATACTTAATGTCTAATATTTTGCTTTTTATGTTCTTTGCTTGTGCTATCATAATCCTTGTGGTGGTTTAGCGTATTTTTTTATTGTTTCTTTGTTCTGTTCGTTTCTGTTAGATTTTATATAATACCCTGTTATTTGGTTTACTTTGTAATTCCAAAAATCTGCAGGGAAAGGTTCGTTTTCTTTAAGTTGTTTCATTTAATAAATGTACAAAAAAAAAGGGGCGATTAAGCCCCAGTTAAATTAAAATGGTGAATCCTCTATTACTTGTTCACGTGCTGGTTGCTGGTCTGCATTATTTATATTACCAATATAATTAGCAATTTTCCAACCATTAATACTATTATAGTATTTTCCGTTATACTCATTACCTTTAATATTGATTGAAACGCTAACTGGGTTACCTGCTTCATAGTTGTTTATCTCAGATACTTTATCTCCCATAAAATCTATAGCAATGTCTTGTGGATATTGTTCAGTTGTTGTTATTACTAGTTGGCGTTTCTGCCATTCTTTCCCAGTTTTTTTTGAAGTTCCCGTTACCATTTCCCCAATTAATTTGATGTTTCCTGTAATTTCCATAAATAGTGATTTTTATTAATTTATTATTAAATTTAGTTGTGTAATATGTTTTTTTAATTTTACAGTTTAGATAACTCATCTCTAACTGCCTTACTTAATTTATACTTTGCCTCAACATCTTTAATGTTTCCGCCTTGTTTTAAATGGTTAATAGCTTTAGTAAATTGTAAAGTGTCTTTATTTAACCAAGGATTTTCAACTTTCTGTGTTGTTTTACCACTTGCAGCATTAGCGTCATCATCTTCTGATTGTAAACCTAAAAGGCTTGAAAGTGTGTATCTTCTGTAGTATGTAATGCAACTACCTAATTTCTGTGGATCTGTTATTACAGGTAATTTTAAGCCACTTACAACGCCTCCACCGCCATCAATACAAAGCAGCTTACTTACTACCATATCTTCTTCAATAGGTTGTAAAAGTAAAAGCTTGTGCTTTTTAAGTAGTGGTTGGAGTTGTTTAATAAGTGAGTTAATGTCAAAATACTTTGACTTATAAAATGGGTTACTAGCATCTTTGCTAATTGTACCTATCTCTTGTTGTAAATTAAATAGCTTTTCGTTAATACTCGTTTCTTTCTTACTCATTAGCCTTTGTTTTTAAAATTAATTGATTCTTTAATTGTTCGTTTTCTTTACGGAGTTGTTCAAAACCGTATTGCAGTTCTTGGACCCTCCCGTACAATTCTGCGTGTTTAAAATATTGCATAAAGCAAATATAAACAAAATTTTTTTAACAAAAAAAAGGGTTAAGCTTTTACACCTAACCCCCTCTTCAAACAAAGAACAATATTAAACACAATATTTTTATTCTAATGCTTTTAACTTACTACTATACAAGTCAATTAAATCTTGCAGTTCGTAATTTGTATATTTTACTAATTTCTTACTTTGCAAATATAAACTTTCTGCAGCTACTTTACCTAAAAAAAGTGAATATTTATATTGTTCTCCATACCTAAAAACATTACAAGCTGCGCACTGAGGTTTTACATTATCTTCTGACCAGCGAATACTATAATGTTTCCTGCTCATAAAGTGGCCCGCTTGGATTTCTTTCCAAAAGAATACCTTATCGCAAGTAACACAAGTACAATTTCCATTGTTATCCGCATTGCTTAATCTTGTCCATTTACTAAACACCGTATCAAGTTTTTTTACCAATTTACTCCTTGACGGTTTTTTAGTTTTAGGCATCTAAATGATTTAAAAGTAATTTACCATCGTGTTCGTTAAAACCCTTTATTTGTTTGTAAAGGTGTTTACTGTCTGATTTAACTTTATTTAATTCAAATTTCTTTGAATCTATACCTAGATTAGTGTACTGTATAGCATCTAATTCAAGTATCATATCGGTTCTTTCTTTAATACTTAAAGCAAAATCTTTTGCTATTTTTTCTGCTAAATTTCTAATTGTTAAATCTTCTGACATATTTATATATTAATTAAATTAAAATTTGTAAAATTTATTTATAAAATAATTAAGTTAGTTAACCACTAACCCACCAAAGTTACCTAGTTTTTTTTTATGTTTAAATACTTTTATAGTACAAGTTATAAACACTACTTTCCCTGTCCCCGATATTTTTTACAGTAATTCTTTGAAGTTTTTAAAGCAGAATGCTTATTCTTACTGTGTATTCCTTTACGCTTTACCTTAACTTTTTTATAGTTAATAACTAATTGCTTCGCCATTATTGATGTTTTGAATTTCCAAATACTTTTTCAACTCCACGACTACCAAAATAACCACCAATGACAATACTAAGCAACCCAGTAATTGAGTCTAAAGGATATCCTAAGTACCAGCCGATTACATAACTAACTGTTAAAAATACTAATGTTAAGGGTCTTACATTGCTTGACAGCCACGATCCGCTTCTTGCGTCCGCCACCCAGCGTCTAGTCGTACCATCTATTTCAGCACGTTCTATGTCAAGTTTTTTTAAAGCT
>TARA_R110000782_G_scaffold270373_1_pt1 | contig 11171 bp, 11 predicted proteins | sample TARA_R110000782 | Tara Oceans TARA_R110000782 (sample SAMEA4397859) | marine metagenome | biome: Polar Biome; feature: [SRF] surface water layer (ENVO:00010504); material: water (ENVO:00002006), including particulate matter (ENVO:01000060) such as... | depth 5 m
AGGCAATGTGGCCCTTCAATAGGCCGCTTCCCAATGTGCTACGGCCCTGAGTTCGTCGCCCATGCAGTGCGCGAATGGTTGGGCAGGCTCGGCGTCACCACCCTGTATATCGAGCCGGGCAGCCCCTGGGAGAATGGATATATCGAGAGCTTCAATGCACGCCTGCGTGATGAGCTGCTCAACGGCGAAATCTTCTACAGTCTGGAGGAGGTCCGCTGCGTCACCGGCTGGTGGCGCGATCATTACAACCGATTGCGCCCGCACAGCAGTCTTGGCTATCGCCCACCAGCCCCGGAAACGATCAAAATGCCAGCCTGGCCGCTCGGCTCCGCTGCGCTACGCCTCCCGCCCAGGCTGGCATCAGAAATGCGGATCAGCTAATCATGAAACCGGACCAATCATCGCGGGCAGTCCAGGCAGATCGCGATGCAGGCCGGTGTCGGCATCGGCGGCATGGCCCGGGCACTGCTGGGGCTTGCTGCCAGTGCAGCGGCTGCCGCGCTCACCAATCCCTACCTGCTGGCCGCAGCAGCGGCGGCCGGGATCGCCTTCGGCGCGTTCAAGCTGTTCCAGTCGAGCGTGAAGCAGTCGGGCGAACTCGACCGCTATGCCCAGAGCCTTGGCCTGACCGCCAAGGAGATGGAGAAGCTGGGCCCGGTCGGGATCACGGCCAGCGACGTCATGCGCGGGCTGTGGCGCACGATCAGCGATGGCCTCAACCTCGGCCCGGTGTTCACCAGCCTCAAGGACTGGGCGGTCTGGGCTTTCCAGAAGGTGCTCGAGGTCGGCAAGGTCAGCATCGCGGTGATCTATGCCGGGTGGGTCGGCGGGTTCAGTGCGGTCCGCACCGTCTGGCAGGCGCTGCCCGGCGTGATCGGCGAAGCCGCTGTCGGGGCTGCCAACCTGGCCATTAGCGGGATCGAGTATCTCGCCAACAAGGCCATCGCCGCGCTCAACTGGCTGGCGAGCTGGGTCAATCCGGTGCTCGACCGGGTGGGCCTTACCACCATCAGCCAGATCGAGACGGTTGCCCTGCCGCGCATGGAAAACAGCTTTGCCGGATCGACCGCCCGCATGGGGGCGACGGTGCGCGACGAGTTCACCTCGGCCTTTGGCGATGCCATGACCATGATGGATTCCTTCTCGGCTCAGTGGCGCGATAACACCCTGCAAGCCGCCCGCGATCGGCTCGCTGCCGATGCTGCAGGGATCCGCGCTGATCGCTCGGACCGGGCTGGCCGTGCTCCATCCGGCCGCAACAGCCGCGAGGAAAGCGAAGCCGAGCGCGCCCTGCAGGCAGCGCAGGAGTTTGCGGCCAATCTCGCGCTGGAAACCGCGAAGATCGGCAAGACCCCGATCGAGATCAAGCGGATGGAAGTCGCCATGGCGGCGCTGAAAGCCCCGACCGACGCAGCGCGCATTGCCATCCTCGAAGCCGGCGAAGCCTGGGAGCAGGCCACCCGCGCGTTCGCGAGTTCCGAATTCCTGCGCCAGACTGTTGCTCCGCTCGAACTGCAGGTCTCGCTGCTCGGCCAATCGGCCCGCGCGCAGGCGCTGGCCAACCTCGAGGCCGAACGCGAGCAGATCGTGCTCGAGCGCGGGGTCGAGGCCTGGGAACGCTATCGTGCCGCGCGCACCCAGCTGATCGAACATGATTTTGGCCTGAAGGAACAGGAGCAGTATCTCGATACGCTCCAGGAGATGGCCGACCAGACCCAGACCGCGGCGCAGGGCATGGCCGAAGCCTTCGGCGGTGTCGGTGGCGCGATTGGGGCAGTCGCCGCCGAGTTTGCCCGTTATGCCGCCGACCAGGAAGCTGGCACCCGGCGCATTGCCGAAGCCGAGCGCGAATACGGCAGGTCTTCGTTCCAGTATGCCGCTGCGCGCACCGCGCAGGCGGCGGCCGAGATTAACCACTATGGCAACCTCGCCAGTGCCGCGAAGGGCTTCTTCAAGGCGGGCTCGAAGGGGTTCCAGACGCTGGAGGCAGCCGAGAAGGCCTTCCGCGCATTCGAGCTGGCCATGGCGATCAAGAACGCCGCGGTGAAGATCGGGCTGATCGGCGCGCAGACGACCGCCAAGGTTGCCTCCGATACCGCCATGGCCGCATCCGATACGGCGCGCGCCGGTGTCGAACAGGGCAACTCGATCATCACCACCGGCATCAAGGCGGTCGAGGCCGTCGTGAACGCCATCCGCTCGCTGCCGTTCCCGCTCAACATCGCGGCCGGCGCGGTCACGGCTGGGGTCGTCGCGTCGCTCGGCGTTGCGATTGGCGGAGCCTTTGGCGGCGGTGGAGCCAAACCCGAAGCTGCCAATGACGGGACTGGCACCGTGTTCGGCGATGCCGAAGCTAAGTCCGAGAGCATCGCCAAAGCCATCGATCATCTGCGCGAGGTCGACACCCTGACCATGCGCTATTCGGCGGCCATGCTGGCATCACTGCGCAGCATAGAGGCCAATATCGGCGGGCTCACCAACCTCATCATCCGCACCAACGGCGCCGAGGATCTGGCGGCCGGCGTGCAGACCGGGTTCAAGCCGACCGGCGTCACCGCCATTCTGGGCGGGGCAATGCAGAAGGTTGGCTCGGTCCTCGACAAGATTCCGGTGATCGGCGGCATCCTAGGCGGTGTTGTGGGCGCGATCGGCAAGCTGATCGGATCGCTGTTCGGCACCAAGACCAGTGTTGTCGGCCAAGGCATCTATGGCGGTGCCCAGTCGCTGGGAGGCATCATGTCCGGCGGTTTCCAGGGGCAGTATTACACCGACATCCAGAAAAAGAAGAAATTCCTCGGGATCACGACCAGCACCCGCTACAGCACGCAATATTCCGAGGCGAGCGGCGAACTAGAACGCCAGTTCAGCCTGATCTTCAACGGCTTTTACGATGCCATCTCGGTGGCGGCCGGACCGCTGGGCCTGTCGCTCGACGAGGTGCAGGCCCGGCTCGACAGCTTTGTCGTCAATATCGGCAAGATCGATTTGAAGGGCCTGACCGGCCAGCAGATCCAGGAGAAGCTCGCAGCTGTCTTCGGCGCGGCGGCCGACAATCTCGCCCGATACGCGATTGCTGGTCTCGACCAGTTCCAGCAGGTTGGCGAAGGCTATTTCGAGACCCTGATCCGGGTCGCCTCGAGCGTCGAGGCGGTCACCAGCGCCATGACCATGCTGGGCCGGTCCACCAACCTGACGATCGCGGCCTCGATGGATCTGGTCGAGTTGTTCGGCTCGGTCAGCGACATGACTTCGGCGACCGGTGAGTATTTTGGGCTCTATTACACCGGCACCGAACAGGCCGCCGCGCGCACCGCGCAGATGACCAGGGTACTCACCAGCATGGGTCTCGCCATGCCCGACAGCATCGCGGGCTTCCGCGCGCTGGTCGAAGCGCAGGACCTCACTACCGAAGCAGGCCGCGCCGCCTATGTCGCGCTGATCCAGCTGGCCCCCGCGTTCGCGGACCTCGTGGGCGCTGCGCAGGATGCGGCCAGCGCGGCAGCCATTGCGGATGAACGGGCCTCGCTCAAGCGCCGCCTGCTTGAACTGCAGGGCGATACGGCAGCACTGCGTGCGCTCGATCTCGCCCAGCTCGACGCATCCAACCAGGCGCTGCAGCAGCAGATCTGGGCGCTCGAGGACCAGCGGCAGGCGGCCGAAGCGGCAGCCAGTGCCGCCGAGAAGCTGCGCTCGGCCTGGGCGGCAATCACCGATGCGCTGATTGCCGAAATCGAGCGGATCCGCGGCGTCATGGGTGCGAAGTCCGGCAGCTATGCCGAGGCGCTGGCGAAGTTCAACAATGCCTCGATGCTGGCTCGCGGTGGTGACCAGGATGCCGCCAAGGCGCTGCCGGGTTTGAGCCAGGCGCTGCTGTCGCTGGCTGCCGAAACCGCCCGGTCGGCAGAGGACCTGGCGCGGATACAGGGCCTGACGGCCGCCAGCCTCGAGCAGACGCTGGCGATCATCAGCCAGGCTGCCGGCACCAGTACCGACTCAGAAACGGCTGTGACCGCATCCAACGCTCCCGGCTGGTGGGAGCAGTTCGCCGCCAGCCAGATGGGCACGGCGACCATTCCGGCCAATGACGGCCAGTCGCAGCTCCTCGAAGAGCTGCGGGCAATGCGGCAGGAAGTGGCGGACCTGCGCGGTGAACAGCGTATTGCCTCGGCCGCCATTGCCTCGGGCACCAACAAGACCGCCCGGATCCTCGAACGCGTAACCCCGGATGGCGACGCTCTGTCGACGAGGACGGCGGCATGAAGCTGCTGCGCCCCGTCACGATCACCGACGCCATGCTGACCAGCAGCACCGCGCCAGAGAACGATCATCCCGCCTGGAATGCCGGCACCGCCTATGTCACCGGCAACCGGGTGATCCTGGCATCGACCCACCGGCGGTATGAGGCGCTGGCGGCCTCGACCGGGATCAACCCGGCCAGCGATCCGACCAAGTGGTTGGACCTCGGTCCGACCAACCGCTGGGCGATGTTCGATGCGCGGGTCGGCACGGCAACTACGCGAACCGCGTCACTCCAGGCCATGCTGGCGCCGGGTGCGGTCGATGCCGTGGCGCTGATCGATACCGATGCGGAAAGCGCCACCGTCACGCTGACTGTCGATGGGGTGACCAACTACACCAGCACGCAGAGCTTCAATCTCGGCGGTAATGCCATCGACAACTGGTTCTCGTGGTTCTTCGAACCGATCGGCCGCAAGTCGACCCTGCTGTTTCTCGATGTGCCGGTCTACGCGAACGGCGTGGTGACGGTGACCATCGCCCGCGACAATCCGGCTGATATCGTATCGTGCGGATCGTTGCTGCTGGGGCGTCAGCTCTCGCTGGGTGACACCGAGCACGGCGTCGACATCGGCATCATCGATTACAGCCGGAAGGAAACCGACCAGTTCGGCGTGATCTCGGTGGTCGAGCGGGCCTTTGCCAAGCGCATGACCGCCCGGGTCGTCATGCCGACCGACGCGGTCGACGACATCCATCGCAACCTTGCGGCGCTGCGCGCAACGCCGGTTCTCGATCGACCTTGCCTACCCAACGGTCAGCTACTGCAGCCTCACCATCGAAGGTCTGACCTGACCGTCCCGGCCTAATTCTCCCGACGGAGCTCCCATGCCCATCACAGATCTGCCGACGCCGCCGTCCCGGACGGATGCGGCGAACTTCAACGTGCGCGCCGAATCCTTCCTCGGCGCTCTGCCCACTTTCGTCACCCAGGCCAATGCGCTCGCCACCGAGACCAACGGCTATGCCGCCAATGCTGCGGCCAGTGCGGCGACGGCCGTCAATGCGCCGGGCACCAGCGCGACCAGCACGACCAGTCTTGCCGTCGGCACGGGCTCAAAGTCGCTCACCATCCAGACCGGCAAGGCCCTGATGGTCGGCCAGTGGGTCACGATCACCAGCACGGCCTCGCCGGCCAACTGGATGCACGGGCAGATCACGGCCTACACCAGCGGCACCGGTGCGCTCGTCGTCAATGTCGGCATGACCGGCGGCACCGGCACGATCGCCGCCTGGACCGTGGGGCTCGCAGCCCCATCGCAGGGCACCAACGCGCTGCTGGCAACCGGCAGCTATGCGGATCCCAGCTGGCTGACCTCGCTGTCCACCGCCAAGCTCACCGGCACCATCGCCATCGCCAATGGCGGGACCGGCGCACCGGATGCAGCCACGGCGCGGACGAATCTTGGTCTCGCCATCGGCACGGACGTGCAGGCCTACAACGTGACGCTTACCTCCTGGGCCGGGAAAGCTGTGCCTTCGGGCGTGGTGGTCGGCACCACCGATACGCAGACGCTCACCAACAAGACGCTGACCAGCCCGACGATCAATGGCGGCACGTTCAATGCCGCCTCGACCGTTAGCGACAGCGGCACGATCGCTACCTCCAGCGTGGGCTTCCGGGGCATTCCCCAGAACAGCAAGACCGCGGCCTACACACTGGCGCTGACCGACAATGGCAAGCACATCAGCATCACCACTGGCGGCATCGTCATTCCGGCCAATGCCTCGGTCGCTTTCCCGATCGGCGCGACCGTCGTCATCTACAACGACAGCTCCACCGCCCAGACCATTGCGATCACCACCGATACGCTGCGCCAGGCCGGCACCGCCAACACCGGGACCCGCAATCTCGAGGGCTATGGGCTGGCAACGCTGGTCAAGGTCGCCGCCACGACCTGGGTGATCAGCGGCGCGGGTGTCAGCTGATGGCCGGCGTTCTTTGCGCCCTGCTGGGGGCCGGTGGTGACGGCCAGCGGATCGATCTACCGGTGAGCTATTATGCCTGGGGCGATAAGTACGGCGCGGGTGAGCAGTACGGTGCCGACGGCGGCTACTTCTCATATCTTGCCGGCGGAAACTTCACCCCCGCCGCGTGGCAGGGCCGCACCATCCGTGCGATCATGCATGAATATGACATCTACGCCGCGACCTCGCGCACGCTGATCGGCCTCGATGGCTACAATACCACGCCGATCCCGCAGCGCCTGCGCATCAACGGCACGCTCTTCACCTTGGGTGCCGGTTCGATTGCCTGGACCACCAATGTAACCGGGATCACCTTCAGCCCGTCGCCGACTAACAACATCAACTGGACCTCGCATGGCCTCGCCGTTGGTGATCCGGTCCAGTTCTATTGTACCGGCGGCATGCCCACCGGGATCACGGCGTTCACCATCTACTTCGTGCAGGCCGTGGTGAGCGCCAGCGCATTCAAGATCGCGGCCACCCCGGGCGGCGCGGCGATCAGCTTCACCGGCTCCGGGTCAGGCACCCGCTATGGCTACAAGAATACTGCCCAGGACGCTGGGTGTCGGCGATGACGACCGGCGCCTCGACCAGTCCGATCGCCTCAATGGAACTGACAATCTGGGCGTACTTCTTGCTCTCGCGCACGCCCTCGCGAAGTGATTTCAGAGGGACGAGAGCCGATATCGCAATCGTGATGGTCTGGCGTTCGAAGGCCAGATGAACGTGCGGATCGCCTCCCGGCTCGATTGCGTGTTCGGGTTGCCAGTCAGCCATCCAGGCCTCCGGCGATCTTGATCGCGAGGGCACGCGGCATGGTTTCCAACCCCTCGGCCCGCAGCAGGGTGACGAACCCTTCGTCGCCAAGGAGGTCCTTGATCGCCTCGACAACGAACAGCAGGCGTGTCTGGGTAAAATCGGATTTCTTGACGAGGAGGCGCTGCTTTTCGGCCTCGCGTTGATAGACCTGCAGCAGGTCGTTTGCCGTGATGCGGCGATTGCCCGCGCGGGGTCCCATGCGGCTGGAGCCGATGCCCTTACTGCGGCTGCGAAGGCGATGATCGAGCAGGCGGCGTACGGAGGCGAGCTTCTTTCCCTTCAGTTTACCGGTCTCGTAAGCCTCCAGCAGCAGGTTCTGGGCTTCCTCGGTTTCGGCGCGAGCGACCTCGATCGCCATGGTGACGGGGATCAGGCCGGTTTCGACCGCGGCCAACAGCCGTTCCTCGCCGCGTTCGAGCAACGACACCACCATGCTGACCCACGAGTTATGGACACCGATCTTCCGGGCGATGTCCGCCTCACTGTACCCGCGCTTCCGGAGCTCACCGATCTCGCGCATGACGTCGATGGGGCGCTGCACCCGGCGGGCAATATTTTCGACCAGGCTCATGACCAGGCATTCGTCCTCGGCCGCCTCGATCACAACGGCCGGGATCTCCGTCTGCCCGAGCATCTGAAAGGCCTCGAGGCGACCTTGCCCGCATACCAGGTCGTACCGGGGGCCGCCGGGCCCCTGGCGCCGGCTTACGGTAATGGGGCGCTTAAGGCCGATCGCCTCGATGTTGTTCACGATCTCCCGGTGCTGTCGCTTGTTGCGCGAGCGCGGGTTGAGCACGGTGATCCGGGATATCGGGATCATTTCGATCTGCTGGGGGCGTGATTCCGTCATCAGGCGGCCTCCGCGATGCGCACTGGGGCGGCGATGTCATAGAGGTAGTCGAGGGTATCGAAGCGGTAGGCGTCGAGACTGAGGCCATTGTCTTCGGCCAATCGCACCCGGTCGGACGCGACATCAAGGCGGGGGAACAGGTAGAAATCGAGCGGTGCCCGGTTGTCAGTGTCCATGCGCACGACGATGGTGATGTCGGGCATGACCGAGGTATCGAACCGCAGCTTCCAGCGCAGCAGCCCAGTTGACGTAGTCTGGCACCTGGCGATGACGACCGACAGGCTGAATTCGCCGTTGACGATCACCCGGTCGGTCTCGAGATCCTGCCAGGCTTCGCTGCCCTGTTCGCGCAAACCATCGAGCACTTGCTGCAGGACATCGGGATGCAGCTTGCGCAGGTCCCGGTTGATCGCAACGTAGCGGTAGTCCCGGTCCGGGGTGAACCCCACCAGGCTGTAAGCGCGCAGGAGGCTGCCGAACCGGGAACTGTACGCGCTGCTCGACGGCAGACCGTCGCATTCGTCGATGATGATGCCGGACAGCAGGCCCTTGCTGGCGTAGAGACCCCGAAGCGCTTCCAGCATTTCCTCGTCGGACAGGCGGAACGAGCGCGCCGTGATGATCGAATGGGCCGCCTCGAACAGGTCCCGTTCGACGATCCCCTCGAATGCGCCCTGTGACCGGATCCACATGTCCGGGGCATTGCGGACCCGCTTCTTCTTCAGCTTGAACGAGCGGCGGTTCCAGACATTGTCGCCGACATACTTCTCGTTGATCAGGAGTTGGTGGACGGTGCCGCGCGTCCATGGGCGTTCAAGATCGGTGAGAATGCCGCGGGCGTTGAGTGCCTCGGCGATCTCGCGCTCGGTCTGCCCATCATGGACGAAGGCTCGGTAGACCTCCTGCACGACGGCAATTTCCTCGTCCGGTCCGGGTGTCAGGATCACGCGGTCGGTCTGCAGGCTCTTTTGCTCACCTCGGCCGAGCACCGCCTTGGTCACGCCGTGTTCATCGATCAGCGTCCTGCGCAGGCCGAAGCCAGCGGGGCCGCCCTGGCGGTAGCCTTTCTCGATGAGCCGCCCCTGGCCGGCAAAAACCTTGACCGAGAGCTCTCGGCTGTATTCGCCAGCCATGGCCCGCTTGAAGCCCTTGAACATGGTGCTCATCGGTGAGCCGTCATTCTCGAACTGTTCGGCGCAATAGGCGATCTGGATCCCGGCACGGCGGCAGATGTATTCGTAATAGGCGCTTTCGTCGGCGTCCTGGAAGCGGCCCCACCGGCTGACATCGTAGACCAGGATCATCTCGAAATCGGCAGCGCCGGATTCGACGTCGGCAATCAGGCGCTGCAGCGAAGCACGTCCGTCGATCGACAGGCCGCTTTTGCCGTCGTCAGCATAGGTGCTGACGATCTCGATGCCCCGCGAGGAGGCATAATGGCGGATCGCATCGGCCTGGTTCTCGGTCGAGTATTTCTGGTGATCGGTGGACATGCGGACGTATTCGGCGGCCCGCACGACGCGGGCTGTCGGGTCATGGTGGGGTTGGTCCTTTTCGTTCTGCCAATCCTTCAAGCGTCGCCCTTTCCGGTTCAGCCGCTGCAGCAGTCCAGGGCATCCACCAACTGCAGCCCGAAGAGCACCTCTGCCTACCGTTCCGCTCGCACGTGAATGTAGCGGCGGAAGGAGCGGAGGATGTTGCCGAAAAAGGGCAGAATGTTGCACCCATGGAACGGGCTGGCGAAGTCGGCCAAGGACTATGCGGAACTGATCGCGGACGCTTTGCGCCGCGAGCATGATGAGACCCACCGAACGGTCAAGACCGTCATGCGCTGGACTGGTGCCAGCGAGCGGAGCGTGAAGAACTGGGTGGGCGGGGTTTCCGGTCCAAGCGGTTATTTTCTAATGAGACTTTGTATGAAGTCTCCGGCTGTTCGCGAGCTGGTTCGGCAGATCCTAGCCGATATGGATCCGTCAAAGGCACCGGCAGAAGCACTCCCGAATGGCACGGCTGCGTCTTTCGCGCATGGACCGGCCGGGTCAGGATCGGGAGCGCAATTGGGCCTCTTCAACGGCGTTAATGGTGACACGAATGGTGACGTTAATGGTGACATCCATGTCACCATTAATGTGGCGCTGAACGAGCGTCAGGAGTGGCTGCTGGCGCGAGTCGCGCAGGGCGACCGATGTACGTTTGAAGACATTGTCGTGCACTGGCAGGTCAGCAGCCGCACCGCGAAACGCGACATTGCCAGCCTGAAGGACAGAGGGCTGATACGATATCTAGGCCGCCATCGGCGCGGATTCTATGTGGCAAGCCGGCCAACTTAGACGTGCGCGACCGCCGGCGGGCTGACGGAATAGGCCCTCTTGAAAAAACACCACAGTGGTGTTATCAAGGGCAATGACCGAGAAGCGAAAGCCGACCTATGACATTGAAGCGGTCAAAGCCGTTTTCTCAACGGTCGAGAAGCTCAATGTCACAGGTTCCGCTCTGAGAGGAGCGGCTTCGCTTGGTTTTGGCCGAAACGAGATCGTTGCAACCATCCAGACGATCGAGCGACGCCATTTTTATAAGTCCATGACATCCTTTGCCGATCATCGGGTCTGGCAGGATGTCTACCACGTTCCCTCCGAGCAGGGAGCTTTGTACGTCAAATTCACGGCCGATGCCGTGACCGAGTTTTTGCTTCTGTCGTTCAAGGAGAAGGGCAATGACTAACCCCACCTGCCCGGAAACGGGCCAGCCGATGTTCCGCGACGTTCGGCCGATGACCATCACCTACAAGGGGCACGAATCCACCTTCGACATGCCCGGCTGGTATTGTGATGCAAGCGACGAGAGCATTCACACCGGTGACGACATGAAGGTTTCCGATCGGGCTCTGAATCGGCTCAAGGCCCAGGTGGAGGGCTTGCTCGATCCCGAGGCGGTGCGTCGGATCAGGAAGCGCCTGCATCTCACCCAGAAGGATGCTGGCCGCCTGATCGGGGGCGGGCCCAACGCCTTCCAGAAGTACGAGAGCGGTGACGTGGTTGTCAGTCATGCGGTGATGAGTGCCCTGCTGCTGCTCGACAGGGATCCGTCCGGGCTCTCTGTTCTGAAGCAGCGTGTCCACCGAAAGGAAGCGGCATAGGCCTCTTGCGATTGCTTATCCGCAATAGCCGACCGCAACTTTTCGCAGGCTCACTGCTGGTCTGCCTTGAGAAAATTGGTCCAATTCTGAAGAGAGCCCGAG
>TARA_R110000782_G_scaffold73479_4_pt1 | contig 11155 bp, 9 predicted proteins | sample TARA_R110000782 | Tara Oceans TARA_R110000782 (sample SAMEA4397859) | marine metagenome | biome: Polar Biome; feature: [SRF] surface water layer (ENVO:00010504); material: water (ENVO:00002006), including particulate matter (ENVO:01000060) such as... | depth 5 m
GTTCGAGACGGCGAGATCGAAGGCGAGCGGGCCATCGAGCACGCCGCCAATGATTTGCCCGCGTTCGGCCATCTTGCAGAGCGCGGCTGCGTCGACGGTCGTCGGCATGTGGGGATCGACTTCTTCGGTGGCGGCCAGGATCGCCGCCTTCGGAGAGTCGATTCCGATGGCATTGGCGACGTCGATGGCGTTCTGGACGATCCATCTCTTGGTGTGCAGATCCGGTGCGATATTCAGGGCACCGTCACTGATGAGAAGGTATTTCGGATAGGCAGGCGTCTGCATCACGAAAACATGGCTCATCCGGCGGTCCGTGCGCAGGCCGGTATTGCGGGCCACAATGGCCGCCATCAGTTCGTTCGTGTGCAGGCTGCCTTTCATCAGCGCCTGCACCTTGCCGACCCGGGCGAGATCGACGCCGGTCTGGGCGGCGGCGTGGCTGTGCGGTGTGTCGATGATCTCGGTACCGGCCAGATCGAGGCTGAACTCATCTGCGACCGCGCGAATGCGCTGCTCCGGACCGATCAGGATCGCCTTGATCAGCCCGGACGCCTGTGCGTCCAGGGAGGCCTCAAGCGCGTTCTGGCTGACGGGATGAACGACCGCGGTCGCCATGGGGGCGCCGCTTGCACGTGAAAGGATTGAGGCAAAGGCGTCGAGCGGATCGCCTTGCTCCGCGCTGTTTTGTGCCATCAGAAACATGCCCCGTCGTGTTTGGCCTTCTTTGGCCGACCGTATCAGTAACCGACCACCGATGCATATTCATCTTCGCAGGGTTCCCCGGCAGCGGCGACGAGGCGTTTTCGATCAGATATCCGGATTCGGTTCGATTGTGGCAGTTCAATAATCCCTTGCCGTTTGAGCTGGTTCATCATGCGGCTGACCGTCTCCAGTGTCAGTCCGACATAGTCGGCCATGTCGCAGCGGCTCATCCGGATATCGACAAAACCCGTCGCGGGGTCGGCGAAGCGGCTGTCGAGGAAGAGAAGAAAAGTCGCCGTGCGCTCCATGGCGCATTTGCGCCCGAGCAGAAGGGCTTGCTCGCGCGACGCGTTCAGCATGTCACCCATCAGCGTGAAGATGCCCTGGCGAAATGCTGCGTTTTCCTGCAACGCGCGATCGAAACTGGCCTGAATGATGAAGTCGACCTCGACATCTGTCAGGGCCTCCGCGCTGAAGTTGTGAACGTCCGCGAATGTCAGCGCCAGAAAATCACCGTCGCTGGCAAAGTCCTGAATTTGGCGTCTGCCATCGGCCATCAGTTTGTACAGGATCACCGTGCCTGAAATAATCTGAAAGACACCGGTCGGCTGATCTCCCTGGAAGAACAGATGCTCATGCGGCGCAAATCGCAGCCTGTTTCGCGGCACGCCATGCCCGTCCCTGTGCGTATGTTTTGTACGTAAGCACGATGTGCGGGGGTCAGTCGGGAGTCGAAGAATTGTATGTGCGTTCATTGTCTACCTCCTGTCGTCTGCGGCGGGACACCTGTCCTTCCTGTCCAAAACAAGATGTGCGCATCACGCGCAAATTGAATTGCGGGATTCTACCTAGAAGAAGACGTGTGGTTCAATTCGATCGGCGGGGGAGCGCTAACAGCGGATTGATTTGCCTCAATTCTATCTCGCCGGGGGCATGAGAGAAAATAAATATTCGTACAGTCTGCGCAGACAAAGGAGTGCCCCATGACGACATCTCAGGCTCAATCCGAAGCGAAGAAAAAGACGAAGGGACCGGATGACAATGGCGCGGCCCAATCGAATGGCGAGCCATCCAACATGTTCATGCAGACTGCAGGCATGAGCAAGCTTTTCGGCGGAACCGCACGTGCGATGCACCAATGGGTCGCCAGTAGCCAGGAACTGGCGCGTTTCTATTCAACGCGCGTGAAAAAGGACCTGTCCCTGGTGAACGCGCTCACCTCATGCAAGACGCCGCAGGACTTCTCCGAAGTATGGTACAGTGCCGCCAGCGGTGCAGTGCATGACTATGCCGACGAATTTGATCGTATTCTGGAAATCGGTCTGGCGGATGTATCACCCGACGAGGAAACGCAAAGCCGCAGTTCGTGAGGACCCGGCTCTCCGCATCCCTTGATTTTCGTCAAGCGCAACAAACTCCCGGCCACTATCCTGTAGCTGCCATCGCCTGATCGACAGGTTGCAGGAGCCCTCATGGATACGTTCGCAAAAAACAAACCAAAGACAGAGTCGCCAGCCGCGCACGAAAAGCCTGCTGAGGAATTGCAGCCGGTTGGACAGTTGCAGGATGATGCCCTGATCATTCTCCCTGTCAGACGCATGGTTTTGTTTCCGGGTGCAACTGTGCCGATCGCCATCGGTCGCCCCAAATCCATCGCGGCTGTAAAGCTTGCCATTCAGGCGGGCCGGCCTGTCGGGGTCGTGATGCAACGGGAAGCCGAGATCGCAGACCCGCAGCCTGAGGACCTCTTCGAGGTTGGCACGCTGGCGAAGATCATACGCCACATGCCAACGGGCAATGGTGCACATCATCTGATATGCGAGGGATTACAACGGATACGCCTAAAGGAATTTCGACCGGACTTCCCGTTCCTGGTGGCGAGCTATACTGAAATCAAGACATCGGATGAACGCAGCGCCGAGATCGATGCCCGTTTCCTGCAGCTCAAGGAGCGGGCGCTCGAAGCGCTCGGCCTCCTTGAAGGCATACCGCAGGATTTTATCAACACGATCGCCGCGATCGACCAGCCGTCTGCGCTGGCCGACCTTGTCGCGCAGCACATGGACCTGGAATCGCAGGAGAAGCAGGAGATCCTGGAAACGGCGGACCTGAAGACCCGCCTGGACCGGATGATCGATATCCTGGGATACCGGATAGAAGTGCTGAAACTCTCCCAGGATATCGGACGGCAAACCCAGGAGAAGCTCTCGGCGCAACAGCGCGAGCATATCCTTCGCCAGCAATTGCAGGAAATTCGCCGGGAGCTCGGGGAAGTAGACGGTTCCGGTGCGGAACTCGCTGAGCTGAGAGCCGAAATCGAGTCGGCAGGGATGCCGGATGAAGCGCGAACACATGCGCTGAAGGATCTCGCGCGGCTAGAGCGCATTCCGGAATCCTCAATGGAATACGGCATGGTGCGCACAAATCTCGAGACGCTGGCCCAATTGCCCTGGAGGGTGCCGGACGCCCGGGACATCGATATCGGGAAGGCCCGCGAGATTCTCGATGAGGATCATTTTGGACTGGAGAAGATCAAGCAGCGGATCCTGGAGTTCCTGGCGGTTCATAAACTCAATCCCGAAGGCAACAGCCCCATTCTCTGTTTTGTCGGTCCGCCGGGCGTCGGCAAGACATCCCTCGGGCAAAGCATTGCGCGGGCGATGGGGCGGGAGTTCGCCCGGCTGAGCCTTGGCGGCGTCCATGACGAGGCGGAAATCCGCGGGCACCGGATGACCTATGTCGGGGCGATGCCGGGCAATATCATCAAGACGCTGCAAAGGACCGGCTCTCGCGATTGCGTGCTGATGCTGGACGAGATGGACAAGATGGGAGCGAGCGCCCACGGCGACCCGTCATCAGCCATGCTTGAGGTGCTCGACCCGGCCCAGAACGACACGTTCCGCGACAATTATCTCGGTGTTCCGTTCGATCTCAGCAAGATTGTCTTCATCGCCACCGCCAATGTCCTTGAAGCCATTCCCCGGCCCTTGAGGGACCGGATGGAAGTGATCGAACTGGCAGGCTACACGGCCGAAGAGAAGCTCGAAATTGCCAAACGCTATCTCGTCAAGCGCCAGTTGGCGGCGAACGGGCTGAAGGCGAGCCAGTGCCGGATCAACAAGTCCGCGCTTGAAGCGATCATCGATGGCTACACACGGGAGGCCGGCGTCCGCAATCTCGAGCGGGAAATCGGCGCCGTCGCCCGCCGGGTGGCCATTCGCATCGCTGAGGGACAGGCGGACAAAGTCTCCGTCAATGAAACCGATATTCACGACATCCTGGGACCGCCCCGGTTCAAGGCGGAACTGGCGCTGCGCACCAGCAGTCCCGGCGTCGCGACCGGTCTGGCGTGGACGCCCGTTGGCGGCGACATCCTTTTCATCGAGGCGACCAGGTTTGCGGGAAAGGGAAAACTTGTCCTGACCGGGCAGCTCGGGGATGTCATGCGTGAAAGCGCGCAGGCGGCTCTGAGCCTGGTCAAGGCGCGGGCGGCGCAGCTGCAGATCGATCCGGACGTTTTCGGGACCCAGGACCTGCATATCCATTTGCCTGCGGGCGCGATTCCCAAGGATGGGCCGAGCGCCGGCGTTGCCCTGTTCATCGCGCTTGTGTCCCTGTTCAAGGATGAATGCGTCAGGAGTGACACGGCGATGACCGGGGAGATCAGCCTGCGCGGACTGGTCCTGCCTGTCGGCGGAATCAAGGAAAAGGTGATTGCTGCAGAACGCGCCGGCGTAAAGCGGGTCATGCTCCCGGCCGAGAACCAGCGCGATTTCGAGGACATTCCCGAAAGCGTTCGCAAGCGGCTGGAGTTCATCTGGTTGCAGACCGTTGATGATGCGATTGGCGCTGCGCTCAAGGCCTGCTGAAATTAGATTTGCGCAGGATCAACTTCGCCATGAATTGCGCCATTTATAGATGATGCTGCGTGTTTAAGACGAGTAATGGAGCGCAGGCAATGATGTTCAAGGCAAAGGCAATTTCCTGCCTGCTGGGTGTGTGTGCTCTAAGTGTTGCGGGCTGCGCGACGCACTATCATCCTTATTACGGGCATGGCCCCGTCATCTCCGATGTCAGTGTGGTCTATGTTCGTTCGGCCCCTCCGCCACCCCGGCGGGTTCGTATCCCTCCACGGCCTTCGCCCGCCTCTGTCTGGATTGACGGCTATTGGAACTGGACCGGGGTGACATTTGTCTGGGTTGATGGTTTCTGGGAGCGACATCCGCGAAGCCGTGCATGGGTGCCTGACAGGTGGGTCCATACCGACCGCGGCTGGTATCGGCGTCCGGGGCGCTGGAAATAGGGCGCAGTCGGCTTGACGGAAATCAATCGTCCTGTCGCCAGACCGTTTCTTATGGGATATCCAATCGGGACATAGAAAACAGGAGGCGGTTGCCATGAAGCTGAAAAACGGAACGTGGGTGCTTGTGTGCGATAGTGGCAAATTTCTGCTGCTCGAAAACAATGGCGACGAGGATATCATGGACCTGCGCGTGGTTGCCCATGACGAACTGGTCAATCCAGCGACCAGCGATCACGGCACGGACCGGCCGGGACGGTTCGCCATCTCGCCGGACCGGCGCGGAACGACCCAGGAGACCGACTGGCACCAGCTTGAGGAGACCCGTTTTGGCCAGGACCTGGCCGAGAAACTTGGCCGCTGGGAGAATGACAAGCGGTTCAGCGATCTCGTCATCGTGTCCGACAGCCGAACGCTCGGCGTGTTGCGCAGTGCGCTGTCAGACCAGGTGAAGAAGCGCGTTCGCGGCGAAGTCCAGAAGGACTATGCCCATCGCACGATCGAGTTCATCGAGACCGCGCTCGCGAAGGAATAGACCGGGTTTCGATCATTGCCTTGCGGCTCATGTCCGGGATCGACCGGTCTGCTTGAGCAGGCCGGTCGTGGCGTCCGCCAGAATGCCGCTCACGTCGATGCCGTTGCTCGGATGGGAAATGGTGTTGCTCGTTACGATACGGGCGGCACCGGCCTCCAGCAGGGCTTGATGGGCGCCGTCGGCAAAGATGCCATGCACCGCGCAGCATATCGGGGGACGAAGTCCCTGGTCCACGATCTGACGCGTCACCGCGATCATGGTGGAGGCCGTTGAGATCGTGTCATCGACGATGACCGGCGTGTGATGACGCCACCTTTCCAGATCGGGGAGGGCGATATTGACGTCCCGGTCGCCGTGCCGCGTCTTGGTCAGGACGATATGGTCCACGCCAGCCCGCGCCGCGATGTCCGAGACCCATTGTTCGCTTTCCGCGTCCGGTCCGATTAGGAGGGGGTGGTCGACGTGGTTCCTGATCCACGCGGCCATGGCGGGGGCCGCATGGGCTGCCACGGAAGGGATGCTGTAAATATCCGATAGCGCCTTCCAGCGGTGCAGGTGGGGATCGATGGTGACGACCCAGTCGACGCAGGATGAAAGCCATTTCGCAAAATGCACGGACGTGACGGCCTCGCCCGGCTGGAACATCTTGTCCTGACGCATATAGGGCAGGTAGGGCGCGATCAGGCCGACCGATGCGGCGCCGAGGCTGCGGGCAGTCTGTGCGGCAAAAAGAAGGGCCGGCGTTTTTGCATCCGGGTCGGCGAGGCCCGCCAGGAGGATGACGTCGCGCCCTTCCGGCAAAGTGTCGAAGCGCAAATAGGTTTCGCCGTCGGGAAAGCGGCGCAGGTCAATGTCGGCCGTCTCGGCATCAAGTGCGCGGGCCAGAGGCCCTGATATCTGCGCGGTATCCTGAAGGGGTACCAGGAGCGGTTTCATGGTTTCGTCAGTTCTATAATGTCCGGATTGGCCATGACATAATCGATGGCATAGGCGAGTTCGCCAGCGGTTTCCGTGTAGAGCGTATAGAGCGGCTGCCCGCCCTTGACCCTGTCACCCAGCCTGACATGGAGATCCAGGCCGGCGGTCTTGTCGCCGGGGGCGCCTGCGAGTTTTGCCACCCGGGCAAGGCGGCGATTGTCGATGGCCGTGACCTGGCCGGGTGCAGGGGCGGGCACGGGGCGGCTGTGCGCAGCGAGGGCCGGTTGGCGGAACCCGCCCTGAGCCCGGCAGATGGCTTCGAATTTCGTATAGGCCGCCCCGCTGCGCAGCACGTCCCATGCCATGGCCTTGCCGGTGCCTGCATCGGCCTTGCCGACCAGTTCGAGCAGCGCCCCGGCAATCAGGCAGGCGCGGTCTGCGAGATCGGCAGGAGCATCCGGATCGTTCTGCAGGACGTCCAGAATATCACGCGCTTCGAGCGCGGGACCGATGCCGCGTCCGACCGGTTGGGTGCCGTCGGTGACGAGCGAAAGGACTTTCAGGCCGAACTCTGCGGCGACTTTTTGAAGAAGGGATTGCAGGGAGATTGCCGCCGCCTGACTGCGGACCTTGGCCGTCGGGCCCACGGGAATGTCGATCACGATATGGGTGGCCCCGGCGGCGATCTTCTTTGACAGGACGGATGCGACGAGCGCGCCCTCGCTGTCGAGATCCAGCGCCCGCTCGATCCGGATCAGGGCATCGTCAGCGGGACTGAAATGCATGCCGCCGCCCCAGACGAAGCAGCCGCCTTCCTGATCGACGACCCGCCGCATGCTCTCGAGGTCGAGGTCCACATCGGTGACGACTTCCATCGTGTCGGCGGTGCCGGCGGGGGAGGTGATGGCGCGGGACGATGTTTTCGGAATGGTCAGGCCGAGGGAGGCGCAGATGGCCACTACGATGGGGGTGGTCCGGTTGCCCGGCAGGCCGCCGACGCAATGCTTGTCGGCAATCGGTGTGCGGTCCCAAGTCATCTTGCTGCCGGTTTCGACCATGGCGCGCGTGAGAGCGATGGTCTCCGCGACATCAAGCGGAAGGGCCGAACAGGCGGTGATGAACGAGGAGAGGTGGATGTCCGAATAGCGTCCTGCGACAATGTCGGTGATGATGGCCTGGGTGCCTGCTGCGTCGAGCCGTTGGCCGAAGACCTTGCTCCGGACTTTCTTGAGCGACTCGAGTGGTGCCGGGTGGCTGATGGATAGCTGGTCGCCGTCCGCAAGTCCGAGCAGGTGCCAGGCCGCTTCTGAAAGTCCGATCTCGTGATCGGAGACGAGGTCAGTCGATATCTGGTACAGGGTTGCAATAATGGACCGGGTCCCGTTGGTCAGCTGGACCCTGGAATGGGCGGAGAAGCCCTCGGAGCGGCAGACCGGACTTTCCGCCTGGACGAACACCATGGCCTCGTGCTGGGTATCAAGCCCAAGGCGGCGTGCAGTCAGCACGTTCGGAGGCCCCGGAGGTGGCGCTTTCATCAATCGAGATTCCGCGTTTCATGGTGTTCCGGTACGACAACCGACCATCCCAGTTCTTCCTCGATACGGTGGCGCAGGATATCGGCGGCGTCAGGCTCACCATGGACAATGAAAGTCTCTTTTGGTGGCGATTCAAATCCTCCGAGCCATTGCATGATTTCATCCGCGTCGGCATGCGCCGAGAGCATGTGCAAGGTGGCGACTTCGGCGCGCACGTCGTGGTACTCGCCGTGGATTTTGATCCGGTCAATCCCGGCGACCATCGCTGCGCCCCGCGTGCCGCCCGCCTGGAAGCCGGCAAACAGGACGGAATTGCGGGCGTCCGGCACATAGAATTTCAGATGGTGAAGGACCCGGCCGCCGGTCGCCATGCCGCTCGCTGCGATAATGATCTTGGGCATCTGGTCATAGTCGAGGGCCTTTGAGTCTTCACTGTCATGGACGTATTTTGCGACATGGCAGGCGTTCAGGCTCTGCGTCCTGCTGAGCTTGTGACAATAGGCGTGCTTGCAGAAGAGTTCAGTGGCATCGATCGCCATCGGACTGTCGAGATAGACGGGCAGGTCGGGGATGCGGCCTGCCGCCTTCAACTCGTGGAGGTGGTAGAGCAGTGTCTGCGCGCGTCCGACGGCAAAGGACGGAATGAGCACTGTGCCGCCGCGCTTGGCGGTGCGATTGATGATGTCGGCCAAGGCATCCTGTGCATTGCGTTCGCCGTGCTGCCGGTTGCCATAGGTGGACTCAACGAGCAGGTAGTCGGCCTTCCGGATCGTTGCGGGATCGTACATGATCGGGTCGTTCGGGCGGCCGAGATCGCCGGAAAAGACAATTTTTTGGGTCGGGGTCTGGAGTTCGACAATGGCGGCGCCGAGTATGTGACCAGCCAGGCGGAAGGTCGCGGATACGCCCTTCGCCACGTTGGCGGGTACATCGAACGGGGCGGTTTCAAACAGTTCGAGCGTCTTCTCCACATCCCGTTGCTCGTACAGGGGCAAGGCAGGCTTGTGCTTTGAATAGCCGTACCGGTTGGCGCGTTCGGCTTCACGTTCCTGCAGGTGGGCGCTGTCCGGCAGGAGGATACCGCAAAGGTCAAACGTCGCGTCGGTACAATGGATCTTGCCCCTGAAACCGTCCCTGACCAAGACAGGCAGGTAACCCGAATGGTCGATATGCGCGTGGGTCAGCACGACGGCATCAATGGACGCGGGGTCGACCGGCAGGGGCTTCCAGTTTCGCAGGCGCAGTTGTTTGTAGCCCTGGAACAGGCCGCAATCGACAAGGATACGCGCCTCGCCTGTGTCGATCAGGTATTTCGATCCGGTGACGGTGCCGACACCGCCAAGAAACTGGATTTGAAGTGTCATGTTCTGGTTCCCCATGAGCCTGCATAGGCAATGGCGGGCTGCGCTGCAACGTAGCCGATTCATAGCGGTCAGTGCGAAGTGATCCTGCCCGACAGGCTCAAGCGAGCTCGATTTGGCATGCTGGGAATGGGGCTAGAGACCGGCGAACGGAACCTTGCGAATGGAGGCCTTGCCCAATTCCCTGATCGGTTTGGGCATGGCCTGTAGCACATTCTCGATTTCACCGGGTGAGATGTGTGCGCTCAGCACTTCGAAAACGGCGGCCGCGACGACGTCTGCCTTGACGCCGGGAAAATTCTCGAAAACTTTCCTGATCGGCGCCAGAAATGCCTCAAGCGACCTGTCCGTCTCGCGCTCCGAGCCGGGCGACCAGCTCTCGAAATATATGCCGCGCACGATCATCGGCATCTGGGCGGAGAAATTCGCGACCAGTGGCACGGGCAACCGGTCGCGAATCTGATGCATCACAACTTTGAGCGCGCGATAGGCCTGAGCCGACTCGGTCCACCCGAGCACTTCCATCAATTCCTTCAACCATGCATTGGCGGTGTGGTGGGCTTCGTCAAACTCGTGCAATCCTGTCTGGCTCATTATGTTGCTCCGCCCGGAGGGCGGCCTTCCCCTAGTCGGCCTTGATTGTGATCTTCTTCGCCGTCTGGCGGGCTGTTTCGGACTTCGGCAACGTGACCGACAGGACGCCCTTCTTGAGCGTTGCGCTGACTTTTTCGGCATCGACTTCACAGGGCAGGGGAACCTGCCGTTCGAAGGCACCGTAGGATCGCTCCATACGGTGGTAGTTCTTGCCTTTTTCCTCCTTCTTCTCTTCGCGCTTTCCGGTGATTTTGACACTGCTGTCGGTCAGGCTGATATCAATGTCCTTCCGGTCGATTCCCGGGACATCGAGGACAAGTTCAATCGCCTCGTCGGTCTCGCTGACATCAAGCTTTGTCGGCATGGCGAGCATCCGTCCGCCATTGCTGCGACCGAGCGCCGGCAGCGCGGGAATATAGCTGCTGAAAAGGTCGTCCATTTCTTCCTTCAATTGGGAGAAGGGATCATTGCCGCGCAACCATCCGAATGGCTGTCCGGGTGGGGTTGCGTCTTTTTTCTTTTGCAGACTGGTCATTGTTCAACTCCTGAATAAAATTCGTCCCATCGTCCCATCGTCCCATCGTCCCATCGTCCCATCGTCCGATGTTCGATGTTCGATGTTCGACTACCCTAAGCTTCCGGTCCGACGCCGCGATTGATCGGGATCAAAACTTCGGTTTCCTGATCTGGCAAATTAATGCTGTGATGTCCGGGAACTGGAGATCTCCTGTCACGGGGCTTTTACCCTGTGCGGAGATGCGTAGAGTTACGCTGGGTGTGGGGACGCACCGCATGTCGGGGTTCGCACCATGTGCTACCCTGCGTTCAATCAGGCTGGTTCCCGGTCGTCACATCAAGGTAATCGGAGTCGATGCCCTCAAACCTCATGACGGCCAGGAACCTGACAAAGGTGTACGACACGGGTGAGGTGAAGGTGCACGCCTTGCGAGGCGTCGATCTCGATATCGCGCAGGGCGAACTCATCGTCCTGCTCGGACCGTCAGGCAGCGGCAAGTCGACCCTGCTCAACATTCTCGGAGGACTCGACAGCCCGACCTCCGGCGAAGTCCTGTTCCAGGGGAAACCCCTGACGGGATCCAGTTCCTCCGCGCTGACCCGATACCGGCGCCAGCATGTCGGCTTCATCTTCCAGTTCTACAATCTGGTGCCGAGCCTGACGGCCCGCGAGAATGTCTCGCTCGTGACCGAG
>TARA_R110000782_G_scaffold210192_1_pt1 | contig 11149 bp, 8 predicted proteins | sample TARA_R110000782 | Tara Oceans TARA_R110000782 (sample SAMEA4397859) | marine metagenome | biome: Polar Biome; feature: [SRF] surface water layer (ENVO:00010504); material: water (ENVO:00002006), including particulate matter (ENVO:01000060) such as... | depth 5 m
GGGGGGGAGGGGATTCAACGCGAAGATCGCGAAGGGTTCGAAGCGGTGCTGATTGATCCTGTACCCACTTTTCAGAACGAGCTGTGAAGGGTTGGCTTTGGAGATCAGATGAGGAGCGGCAGGAGCCGCTTCGCGCAACTTCGCGGGCTTCGCGTTGAAGAACTCTTTGTTTGCGACCTCTGCGATCGATCTCTTCCGTCACCCGATCTCGTCGAGCAGGCGGTTGGCCTCTTCGCGGTCGATCTTGGGGTCGGGGAACTTCGGGTCGATTCGCTCGAGGGTGGCGCGGAGGATCTCGGACACGGCCAGCAGGCGGTACCACTTGCGGTCCGCCGGCACCACGTACCACGGCGCGTGGCCCGTCCCGCAGCGGGCGATCGCGTCGGCGTAGGCCTCCATGTACAGGTCCCACTTGCGACGCGTGTCGAAGTCGGCCGGCTCGAACTTCCACAGCTTGTGAGGCTGGGCCAGCCGGTCGGCCAGTTTCTCCCTCTGCCGATCCTTGGAAAGGTGCAGGTAGATCTTGACGATTTGCGTGCCCGCCTCGGTCAGCGCCCGCTCGAACTCGTTGATGATGGCGTACCGCTCCCGCCACACGCCCCGCGCCACCAGTTCTTCTACCCGCACCACCAGCACGTCCTCGTAGTGCGAGCGGTTGAAGACCTGGATGAAGCCTTTCCGCGGCGTGTGCTGGTGGACCCGCCACAGGAAGTCGTGCGACAGCTCGTACTCTGTCGGGCGTCCGAAGGCGTTGACCCGCACCCCCTGCGGGTTCAGCGGCCCGAACACGCCGCGGATCGTCGAGTCCTTGCCCCCCGCGTCCATTGCCTGCAGCACCACCAGCATCGAGCGCTTCTTCTCGGCGAAGAGGCGGTGCTGGAGTTTCTGCAGCGCGTCGATGTTGTCGGCCAGCCGCGCCTCCGCGACGTCCCGGTCCACGCCCGCCGCGTCGTCCGACTTCCACTCCGACAAATCCACCCGGGCCCCGGGCGTCACGCGATACTTCTCGGCCAGGCTCATGGGCGGAGCATACCCGAGCGAGGGAGAAAAAGGGAAGACTCCAACGCGAAGCCCGCGAAGCCGCCCCCGGGCGGACCAGACTCGATCTCCGAGCCCAGATCGATGAGCGGTCTTCTGGAAAGCCGGTCAAGGACCGGCCGGAGCCGCTTCGATCCCTTCGCGATCTTTGCGTTGAAAATACGCCCTACCGCGCGTCCACCGGCGCATCAAGCACGAACTTGCGGCCGTCCCAGAGCTTTTCGAGCCGTTCGGAGAAGCCGCTGGTGGCGGGCAGGTCGCGGCCGCAGCCGATGAGCAGGTCGACCATGCCGTGGAAATCGTCGATACCGATGTGCTCGGACCCGACGCGGGGCGTGCCGCTGTAGGTTCCGGCCTGGACCTCTCCGAGGTTGGCCATGTTGTGGTAGTTGCCCAGCGGCAGGCACACGCAGGTGCTGGTGTAGCCGTACGCGCAGAAGACCGACGCCTCGCACGCGCCGCCGGCCATGAGCTTGCGCTGCCAGCGCCACTTGGGCAACTCGCTGTTTTTCTGGCTGGCCTTGGGGGTCGAGGGCCCGCCGGAGATCGTTTCGGCGACCTTGGCGACGGCCGCGGTCAGTTCGGGCGAGAACACGGAAACCCGGTCCCCCACACGCACGATCGGCCCGCCGTGGATGGGCGAGTCGGGGAACGACCGGGAGTTTTCCAGCGCGATGATGCGGCTGTTGCGGGGCATGAACCCGTCCCGCGCCGCGCCGATCGCCCCGATGAATCCGATTTCCTCCGCCCGCGTGAACAGCACCCGCACGTCGCCCACCGGCTCGCCTTCCGCGAGCATCCGGCGCAGCTCGTCGAACGCGGCCAGCGCGCCGGCCACGGCCGCCAGGTCGTCGCAGGCGTCGGTGTGGAAGATGCCCCCGAACTCGTCGTCGACGATCTTCGGCGCGGGCAGATCCCAACTGGCGATGTCCCCCGTGCTCGCCCCGTGCGGCGCGTCGGTGGTGCAGGCGTACTGCTTGAAGGGCCGGTCGTCGGTCTCGGACCACTCGACGCCGTCGGGGTTGTGATCGCCCGTGATGGTGCCGAGCGTGAACGAGTCGCCCGCGTGCACGCGGACGCGGGCCTCTGGAAAATAATCGGACATGACGCCGCCGCGGAAGCCGAGCACCAGCGCGTCGGGACCGGTCACTTCGTCCACGACGAAGGTGGGGTGGTCGAGGTGGGCCGTGAAGTAGATCGGCGCGTCGGTCCGTTGCGTGCGGGCCAGGCTCAGCTCGATGTTGCCGTGCGGTTCGCGTCGGACGGCGATGTCGGGCCGCGCACAGGTCCACGCGTCGATCCACGCGACGACGCGGTCCTCCCGCCCGGCCGCGGAGGGGATCACGGTGACCTGCTTGAGCCATTCGAGGTGCTGCTGGCGGGCTTGTGGTGTGGTCGGCATGGGCGATGGTAGGTGAAACGGGCCGAAAGGGTGCTCGCGCCCGGGGTCTCGGGCCGCGCCGGGGCCGCGTTGGACAAGCTCTGTATGATGAAAATCATGCACGATCGATCTCCCGACGAGTTCCACTCGGATCCGACCGTTCCGCACCGTCCTGAGCTCGATCCCACCGTGGCGTCCGGCGGATCGTCCTCGGGGCCGACGGAGGGTGCGGGGCTGCCCGAGAGCATCGGGAGGTACCGCATCCTCGGCCTGATCGGCGAGGGCGGGATGGGCTCGGTGTACAAGGCCGAGCAGGACGCTCCGCGACGCACGGTGGCGCTCAAGGTGATCAAGGCGGGCGTGGCTAGCAGCCGCCTGCTGCACCGCTTCGAGATCGAGGCGCAGATCCTGGGCAGGCTCGATCACCCCGGGATCGCCACGATCTACGAGGCGGGCACCTTCGGCGAAGGCCGCGGCGCCCAGCCCTTCTTCGCGATGGAGTTCATCGAGGGTCAGGAGCTGCTCGACTACGCCGATCTGCGCAAGCTGGGCACGCGCGACCGGCTCAGGCTGCTCGCCAGGATCGCCGAAGCGGTGCAGCACGCGCACCAGAAAGGCGTGATCCACCGCGACCTCAAGCCGGGCAACATCCTGGTGACCAAGGAAGGACAGATCAAGGTTCTCGACTTCGGCGTCGCCCGCGCCACCGACGCCGACATCCAGACCGCCACCATGCAGACCGACATCGGGCAGCTCGTCGGCACCATCCCCTACATGAGCCCCGAGCAGGCGTCCGGCAATCCCGACGACCTCGACACCCGCAGCGATGTCTACGCGTTGGGCGTGATCGCGTACGAACTGCTCACCGGCCAGATGCCCTACGACCTGCGGCAGAAGATGATCCACGAGGCGGTGCGTGTGATCCGGTTTGATGAGCCGACGCCGATGAGTTCGATCAACCGGACGCTGCGTGGCGTTGTGGAGATCATCGTCGGCAAGGCGCTGATGAAGGAGAAGACCCTCCGCTATCAGAGCGCCAGCGACCTGGCCGGTGATATCGAGCGGTACCTGGGCGACGAGCCGATCGAGGCCCGGCCGCCGAGCACCTGGTACCAGCTGAGCAAGTTCTCACGGCGGAACAAGGCCCTGGTCACCGGCGTCGCGGCGGTGCTGGTGGTGTCGGTCGCAGGGGCGTTGATCTCGATCAACTTCGCGCGGAGCGAAGCGGAGCAGAAGCAACTCGCCATCGATGCCGCGGAGGACGCACGGGTCGCGCAGGAAGCGGCCGAAGTCGCCCGGGCCGAAGCGATCAGGCGTGCCCAGGAGCTCCAGCAGGTGGCGGACTTTCAGAGCGAGCAGCTCGGTCAGATCAATGTCGAGATGATGGGCACCCAGCTGCGTGACTCGATCCTCGACGGCGCTCCGGAGGACGCTCGAGAGGCTCTCGCCGATTCGCTCGCCTCTGTCAACTTCACGAACATCGCGTTGGGCACGCTGGAGGCGAACATCTTCCAACGAACGATCGAGGCGATCGACACGCAGTTTGTCGAACAGCCGATCGTTCACGCACAGATGCTGCAAACCACCGCGTCCACGCTGGGCCAGGTCGGTCTGCACGATCTGGCCGAGGATCCACAGTCTCGCGCCCTGGCCATCCGCAGAGAAAAGCTCGGGGACGAGCATCCGGACACGCTCGCATCAATCGCTCATATGGGTACATTGTTCCGATCTCAGGGCAAGTTTACCCATGCGGAAGCACACACAAAGGAAGCGTACGAGGGGCGTCTCCGTGTGCTCGGCGCGGACGACCCCGAAACGCTCGGCGCTTTGATCGAGTTGGGGTTCGTGCTGACTGATTTGGGGCGACTCGATGAGGCGGAGCGGTATCTTCGTCAGGCAACCGAGAACAGCCATCGCACACTCGGGAGTGATCACGCCACGACGCTGAAAGCGGCGAGTTACTTTGCTGATCTGCTCGTTACTCAGGGCAAACTGGCGGAGGCGGAAGTGAATGCGCGACACGCGTTCGAAGGCGCTCGCCGGGTACTCAGTGATGATCATCCAAACACTGTCACTGCGAAGAGCAAGCTCGGCAGTCTTCTCGTCGCGAGAGGCGAGTTCGCCGAGGCAGAGACGTACCTGCGTGATTCACTTGAAAGAAAACGCGCGATGCACGGGGATGACCACCCCGCAGTCATTACCGAACTCAACGAGATGGGTGGATTACTGCTGGCCCAAGGAAAGCTGGCCGAGGCTGAGACGTTTTTCCGCGAAGGTTTGGAATCGAGTCGTCGAGTGAATGGGAATGACCATCCCTCGACACTCATCAGTATCAGCAATCTGGGCACGCTGCTTCAGAATCAGGGAAAGTACGAGGACGCGGAGCCGTTTTATGTTGAAGCTTTGGATGGTTTTCACCGAGCAGTCGGCGAGGATCATTTTTATACACTGATAACGAAGAACAGTCTGGGTACTCTTCTGTACAGCATGGGACGATTGACCGAGTCCGAATCCTACTATCATGAAACGCTTGAAGCTCGCCGGCGCACGCTCGGAGATGATCATCCCGACACGTTGCATTCATGGAACAATCTGGGTTTCGTGCTGGATGCTCAGGGCAAACCGGCCGAGGCCGAGCCGTACTACCGAGAAGCCTTGCGAGGACGACGCCGTGTGCTCGGCGACGATCACCCATCGACGCTCGCCTCGATCGAAAGACTGGGTGAACTGCTCGACGCCCAGGGCAAGCCGGCCGAGGCCGAGCCGTTCCACCGAGAAAGTCTCGAAGCGAGCCGTCGTGCCGAACCGGAAGGCGGTGCAGGAGTGGGTTCGGCGCTGGCCCGACTCGGCGCAAACCTGATCGCACAGCAGCGACATGCCGACGCCGAACCGCTGTTTGTGGAGTGCCTGGATACTCGGAAGCGTGTATTGCCCGAAGGGCACTGGCTCATCTGGACCACCCAGAGCCTGCTCGGCGAGACCCTGGCCAAGCAATCCAGGTTTGAAGAAGCGGAGGCCTTGCTCGTCGAAGCGGCGGAGCAGATCCAGCCGCCAGATGCGTCGCGGATTCGCCGCGACGAAGCGATCCAACGCGTCATCGACCTCTACACCGCCTGGCACGCGGTCGATCCCGCGGGCGGCCACGATGCCAAGGCCGCCGAGTGGCGGGCGAGATTGCCGGGCGGTGACTGAGCCGCTCCCGTTGCCGCTGCCGCGGACGCGCTCCGGGCGCGATGGTCAGGGATAGTGGTAGCGCCGACGCATCCGGACGCCGCACTCCGGGCAGGTGCCGAGCACCCCGGAGTGGGCGTACCCGCAGTTCAGGCAGACCCCGCGCGACCGGCGCTCCAGCACCAGCCGGCGCCGGCGGACGGCGCCGAGCAGGTGCACCAGCGCGATCGACAGCATCGCGTATGCGCCCAGCACGGCGGCTTCACGCCGGAACATCGGCCAGTTGATCCGGCGGGCGGGCAGGCGCCCGGCCAGCTCGTCGTCGATGCCCGCGGCGATCGCGTGTGCGGCCGGCGCTCCGGGTGCGGCGGAGGCGTAGAAGGGATGCGCGGCCCGCAGCACTCCCTTCCAGCGCGGGTCCGTGCTACCCGTCCGCAGATCGCGGAACGACGCGGACGCGGACAGCGCCTCCAGGTCGGTTGTCTCCAGCCACGGCGCGAACAGGCCGACGCGGTCGCGGCGCACGATGACCCGCAAGTGCTCCTCAGCGCCCAGCCCCTCGCCCGTCAGGTCCACCGAGACCCACCATCCCGTGTCAGTGAGTTCAGCGCGGCTCCCGATCGGTGCGGATCCGGCGGCCCCGAGCCAGATCATGGCGAGCGACCACCCGCCGCTCGGGTTGTTCGCGGCGATGCCCCAGCCGTACCACATGCCCGCGACCCAGAAGGGCAGCAGCAACGCGATGACACGACCCGGAGCGCGTTTCCTGGCGTTCCTCCCCATCCGACCATGATACCAAAGGGGGCGGGCGAGCCCGCCTACTCCGGGCGCGGCCCGCCGGCGGGACCCCCGAGCGTGTGCAGCCAGCCCTCCACCGCGCCCGGGCCGGCCCCGGTGACGCGGACCGTCTTCTCGGCGTGCGAGATCCCGGCCACCACGCTCACCTGTGAAGGCCTGACGCCGAGTTCGCGTGCGATCAGCCCTTCGATCGCCTTGTTCGCCTTCCCGCCCTCGGGTGGGGCGCTGACACGGACCTTCACCCTGTCGCCGAGCATCCCCGCGACCGCGTCCCGCGATGCGCCCGGGACCGCCTTGACGCGAATGTCCACCGGCCCGCCCCCGCTCACGGGCACGGGCTCAGGAACCGCTGGATGAAAACCGGAAAGTCCGCCGGCCCGACCTTCCCGTCCGCGTCGAAGTCCGCCCGCCAGTCCCCCGCGCGGTACGCCCCGATGAACGCGGCGATGTCGAAGAAGTCGAACCGCACGTTGCGGTCAAAGTCCGCCGGGTGCCACGCCTCCACGGTGATCTGCTGATCCGCGTCCACGCCGAAGAGCACCTCGCGCGACCCGTCCGCCCAGCGGATCTCCACCGAGTCGGCGATGGCCGCATCGCCGAGGCCGAAGTGCAGCGTCTGCTCCGCCTGGCCCTGGTAGGTCGTGCGCGAGTCGAGCAGCTGCATCCGCGTGCGTCCGCCGGCGGTGACGAACACCCGCGATCCCACCCCCCGGGGCGCCAGGCACCCGTGCCGCCCGGTGTCCAGGTCGATGCGCAGCCAGTGACCGGTGTCGGTCGAGTCGTTGCGATAGAGCCGGCCCTGCTGCCCGCTGTTGACGAAGAACAGGTCCACCCGGCCGTCGCGGTTGTAGTCGAGGTGGACGAGCCCCCGCCCCTGGCCGGTCCACGCCATCTGGGCGGCCGCGGCCCGGTTGGTGAAGGTCGCGTCGGCGTTGTTCATGTAGAGACGCGCGGGCGTGCCGGGCCACTGGGGCCAGCCGCCGGTGGTGGCCAGGTCGGTCCAGCCGTCGTTGTCGAAGTCGGCCGCCGTCGTACCCCAGGCCCACCCGGCGTCGGCCACGCCGGCGGCGATCGCCCGGTTCTGGAAGCGGGGCAGCCCCTCGGAGACCCCCAGCCCGGCGTACAGCGTGTTGCCGCACGGCGGGTTGGCCTCGGGGATGTAGATGTTCGTCATGAACCAGTCCAGGTGCCCGTCGGCGTCGAAGTCGGCCAGCGCCGCTCCCATCCCGTTGCAGTCCTTAGTGATGCCCGCCGCCTGCGTGATGTTGGCGAAGGCGAACGAGCCGTCCGCCTGCGGCCCCAGGTTCCGGTACAGCCGGCTGGTGCGGAAGTCGTTGGTCAGCAGCAGGTCCGGCCAGCCGTCGTCGTCGATGTCCGCGAAGTTCGGCGTAAAGCCCCGCAGCGGGAACGGCTCGGCCGGCAGGATGGCGGAGACGTTCGTGAACGTCCCGTCCCCGTTGTTGCGGAACAGCCGGTTGCCGCCGGGGTGGAAGATCCAAGTCGAAACAAACAGGTCCAGGTCCCCGTCGAGGTCGTAATCCCCGAACGCCGCCCCCATGCCGCCGGTCACGCCGAACACGGTGTTGACGCCCGCCTGCGTGGCGACGTCCTGGAAGCGCCACCGGCCGTCGGCGTCCGGCCCGAGGTTCTTGTAGAGCAGGCAACGCCCCACGCCCGCGGGGAACGGGAAGTCGCCGTAGTTGACCACGAACAGGTCGGCCAACCCGTCATTGTCAAAGTCGCCCACCGCCGAGCCCGCGGCCCGCGTCCATCGGTTGATGCCCCAGGCCGGGGCCTCGTCGCGGAAGGTGCCGTCCTGCTGGTTGATGTACAGCTTGTCCGGCCCCGTCCCGCCCGACGGCACGAACAGGTCCGGCCAGCCGTCGTTGTTGAAGTCACCCACCGAGGCCCCTCCGGCCTGGATGCCGTTCTCGCCGGGATACCCCGCGCTGGGGATGAAGGTCGCGTTGGACAGCCCCGCGGGCTGCGTGACGAGCGTGAACCGCGGCTCACCCGCCCCGGCCACAGAGACCGCGCCCGCCTGGACAAGGCCGCAGGCGGCGGACAGGGCGACAGCGTTTCGAACCGACCCACGGGCGGACATCACCATCAGCATCTCCCAACACCGGGGTTCGATCAAGGGAATACGCCGGATGTCGGGGCAATGGGGCCTGAAGGCTGAAGGAGGGGGCGCGGGGGAGGCGGGATTGACGAGTTATCGCCGGCGCCGGGCGGCCAGCAGCCCGGCCAGGGCGAAGGCCGAGGCTCCCCCGGGCGCGGGCACCGCCACTGTGAACAGCGTCCAGTCCGGGCCGAACTGCGACGAAGTCCCGCGAAGGATCGCCCCGTACACCGTGGACCCGTCCGCGGAGATGCCCCCGATCGAGGCGTGCTCTCCAGCGCCGAGCGTCACGCCGCTGCCGGCCAGCAGTTGCTCGGCCGAGTATGCCCGGGCGGCGTCGTAGAACAGAAAGGAACCGTACTCGCCGGTGTCGGTCATCGCGGAGCCCACCATGGCCCGCGCGTCGTCCGTGATCGACAGGATCGAGAGTTGGGAGAAGCCCGCAACGGTCAACTCGCCCAGCGTGCCGTCGCGGTAGATCCACGACTTGTAGACCGCATCGAAGTCGTCGATGCCCCGGGACGACTCGGTGCCCACGACGACCGAGCCGTCCGCCGTCATCGCGCTGACGCCGAAGTGGACGACGTCGGCGTTGGTCAGCGTCGGGAGTTCGATCAGGTTGCCGGCGTCGTAGATCACGGCGCGGGTCATCCCGCCGACGCCCAGAGCACTCTGTTCGATCTGGGCCTCGATGGCGAAGAGATCATCGCGATCGCCCGCGACCAAGCCGCCCCCGCCGACAAACCGGTCCGACAAGGTCGCGACCAATACACCCGGGAAGGAGTCGGCACGGTAACGGTACAACTCCACGAACTGATCGCTTGCGAAGATCTCGGGCTGCAAGGAGTAGAAAACGGTCTGCCCGTCCCTGGTCAACGCGCCGTGGATGCGGCGACCACCGTTGGCGAAGGTCACCGTGTCCCGCACGCCGTTCTCGACCCGCACCAGGTGCCCGTCCTGGCCCCAGTCGCTGCTGACCGACAGCGTCGTCCGCCCGTCTCCGGAAATCCCCTGCCAGTTGTTGAACCGGTCGTACCGCGGCAGCGACCCCCACGCCCCGCCGCGCCACGCGTACGCGTCGTACGCCACCGAGTCGTTGATGAACATGTCCACCGCCAGCGTCGAACCGTCGGCGGAAAGGCCGTGCATGCCACCGAGCGTGTAGCCCGGCAGCAGGTCGATCAGTTCAACCTGAGCCGAAGCGGAACCCGTGGCGGCGAGCAGGACGGCGGCGATGAGCGGCGTGGTGTTCATGCCGCGGACATCGGCCGACTCGTCTCGCATCCATGAGATGCCGGGATGAAAGCCGCGTTACGGCTGCTTTCCACCCCGCCCCGCCCGCGGTGTGACCCGCTGCGGGTGGATGGCCGTCGACTCGCCCCGCATCTGCTCGGGCGTGCGCACCGGCCCGGCCGCGATCCGCTCGCAGGCCGTCGTCGCGTTGGACTTGGCGAACTCCGTCCCGATGAACCGCCGCCCGAGGGCGTGCGCCATCACCCCCGTCGTGCCGCTGCCCAGGAACGGGTCGAGCACCAGATCCCCCGGGTTCGAGGTGCTGGCGATCACGCGGTGCAGGTAGGTCTCGGGGAGTTGGTTGTCGTGCTTGTCCCGGCGCTCTTTGTTGTTGCCCTGGATGCGCCCCCAGTACGGCCCGTACCACACATCCATCGGCACCCGAAGCCCCGGCGGCATGCCGTCCTTCTTCGACTCGGTCCGCGCGTCGCCATAGATCGCCCGCCGATCGCTCGTCTCCAGCACCGGGTCGGGGTTCCAGGTGCGACGGTCCGGGTCCTTGCAGAAGTACAACGCGTGCACCTTGGAGTTGATGAACCGGCTCGTGGTGTTCTGCCCGAACCGGTAGTGCCACACGCACCAGTTGACCATCGTCAGCCCGCGCGCCTTGCAATGGACCACGATCTCGGCCGCCCAGTCGTCGGGGATGTTGACCCACATCGACCCGGTGTCCTTCAGCCCGCCGATGCACAGGTCGATCCACTGGAAGGTGAACGACTTCGACTGGCCCAGCGGCTGGTCCGCGTCGTGCCGGTCGCAGTACTCGTCATCCCGCAGCTTCTTGTCGTCCCACGCGTCGCCGGCGCGGTGCCGGTCGTAGTCCCGCGCCCAGTTGAACGGCGGGTCGGCAAACACCAGGTCCAGCTCGCGGTTCTTCACCTCCGGCAGCGTCGCGAGGAGGTTCCGGCAATCGCCCACGTGCACCGTGGCCGTCACGCCCGATTCCGGGTGCGTAATGATCTTCGGGAACGCGCCGGCGCGCGCTGAAGGCTTCTTCGGTGCGGGTTTTTTCGCGGCGTTGGCGGGCATGGCGGGCCCAAGGATAGCGCAAACCCCGCCGCCGCGCAAGCGATCCCACGCGTTCGAAACACTCAGTCCGCCGGTGCGCCGACCAGCACCCGAACGGTGTCCGGGCCCATCGTCCCCGAGAGCACCGCCAGGCCGCGTGCCATGCCGATCTTGGCGCGCCCGCGCTTGGAGCGGAACAGCTTCTCGGATTCGGTCCGCCCCAACGCCGCGCGGACCCGGGCCCCCAGCGTGTCGATGCGCTCGATGCGGACCACCACGTCCACGGCCCGTGCCTTGGTAATCTGCACGCCCACCCGGACCGCCCCCCCCGTCCCCCC
>TARA_R110000782_G_scaffold259836_4_pt1 | contig 11085 bp, 10 predicted proteins | sample TARA_R110000782 | Tara Oceans TARA_R110000782 (sample SAMEA4397859) | marine metagenome | biome: Polar Biome; feature: [SRF] surface water layer (ENVO:00010504); material: water (ENVO:00002006), including particulate matter (ENVO:01000060) such as... | depth 5 m
GACTGGTCGCGGGCCGATGAGGCCGACGCCTGGTACGACCGCTACAAAGGCACCGCGGAACTCATGCCCTTTGCCAAGGCGGTCAGCGCCAAGTCCCACGAGTTCAACGCCGAAGGCGACGAGGTCCGGACGGACTACACACGGATGCTCAAGATCGTAAAGGACGCCGGATACCGCGGTTGGATCGGCGTGGAGTTCGAGGGCTCCGAACTGGACCCCCGTACCGGCAGCATCGCCACCAAGCGGTTGCTCGAGCGGGTCCGGGCCCGGCTGGCCTGAGCGGGACACCGCCAAACGGCCCGCGGGCCCGATTCCACCGATGAGCCCCGTCCGGAACCGGCCCGGGGGCCCAAACCGCCCCTAGGATCATCCAGCCCGTGGACCACCCCACCAAGTCCATCCCGACCGCCGTACCCCCCGAGACCGAGGATGTCCCGGGCGTCACGTCGGTCCCCGGTCCGACTGACACGGCCCTCAACGCCAGCCCCGCCGCGGCCGTCCCGGCATCCGACCAGGCCCAACCGCGCCGCCCAAAGCGGGCCAAGCCCACCCTGATGGACCGGATCGACGCGTTCGTCAGCCGGCTGAGCACCAAGAACAACTTCTGGCACCGGGTCTGCTCGATGATCTGGCTGCCCTACGCCTTCAAGTCCGGCATCCAGATGAAACGCCTGGACGACACGACCTTCCGGGCCGTGCTGCCCTTCCGCCGCTTCAACCGCAACTGGTACAACGCCATGGCCGGGGCCGCCCTCCTGGGCAACTCCGAGATCGCCGGCGGCTCGTACGTCTTCGGCTTTGTCGGTGCGGACTACACGGTGGTGTGCAAGCACCTCGAGTACACCTTCAAGCGACCCTGCTTCGGTCCGGCCGAGTACCGCATCACGCCCCGCGAGGATATCGCCGCCCTGATCGAGACCGGCAAGGAGTTCAACATCACGCTGGACATGGAGATCGTCCAGTTGGTGCCCTCGTACGCCAAGAAGGAACGCGAGAAGCTCAAGAACAAGCCCAAGAGCGAGCGGACCCTGAAGGAACGCCTGGGTGGACGCGAGAAGCGCGTCGGACAGTGTGCGGCCACCTTCCACGTAACCCCCAAGCAGCACCAGAAGGACAAGGGCCGCAAGTACCGCGGAGCCTGATCCCGTCAAGCCCGCTCCCGCCAAGCGGATCAGCCACCCAGGACCGGACGCATGCCCACACACGGAATCGCCCCGCCCGGCGGCCTCGATCCGGCCCACCCGCGCTCCCCGGTGCTCTGGGCGTTCTTCCTGGCCTCCTCCTGGACTTGGTGCATCGGCATGTTCCTGCCCGCCCTGCTGCTGCGTGACGCCGGCTGGATGGGGTACCTCGTCTTCTTCCTGCCCAATGTCATCGGCGCGGGCGCCATGGGTTTCGTCCTCCGCTCGCCCGAGGCCGCCGCCCGCATCGCCGAACGCCACGCACCGATGGCCCGGCTGTTCTCGATCGTCACCCTGGCGTTCCACGCGTTCTGGCTGGCGTGGCTCTTCGGGTTCTTCAAACAGGCATTCCCGATCCCCGACCAGTGGCTGATGGGAGCCGCAGCCGCGGGCATCGCGTGGATCATCGCGTCCGGGCGCATCGTGCGGGCCGGCGCCGCGCCGAGGGCGGCCGCGGTGCTGTGGGTCGTCGCGCTCGCGACCGCGATCGCCCTGCTCGCCCGGCCCGACACCCTTTCTCCGACCACCGCGGCCATGATCGCCGCACCCACCCACCCCGACGCGGCCCTCTGGCTGATGCCCGTCTGCGTGTTCGGCTTCCTGCTCTGCCCATACCTGGACCTGACCTTCCTGCTGGCCCGCCGACACACCAGCGGGGTCGCCGGGGGTCGCGTCGCCTTCGGGCTGGGGTTCTGGCTGTTCTTCCCGGTCATGATCGGGCTGACGGCGATCTACGCGGGCCCGATCATCGCGGTGTTGGAAGGCCGCCAGCCCACCAGCGTCGCCCCGTGGGCCGGGGCCGCCATCCTCTTCCACATCATCGCCCAGTGGACCTTCACCGTCCGCGTCCATCTGGCCCAGTTGGTCCCCGCGATGCCCCAACCAACCGCGGCAACTGAAGGATCCTCACCGAACGCCCCGCTTTTTCCGGCTTCATCCTTCGTTCTGCCCGCCACTTTCGCGGCCTGCATCGGAGCGGCCGGGCTGGGTCTGATCGCCCCGAGCCTGCCCGGTCACGCCGGCCTGACCGGCGGCGAGATCGTCTATCGCGGCTTCCTTTCCGCGTACGGCCTGCTCTTTCCGGTCTACGTCTGGTCCCGTGTGATCCCCCGCCGCCGCCAGCCCACCCATGCCGCCTGGATCACCGCCTGCGTGCTGGCCATGCCGTTCTACTGGATGGGCTTCATCGAACGCCAGGGGGTGTGGCTGGCACCGGGCCTGCTGATCGCCATGGTGGTGCCGCTGCTAAAACGGGGTCCAGCCCCGACCTAGCCGCCGACATCACCGGGTGAACCGAGACTTCCGAGCGTCACACGGGCAGCCTCCCGAACCATCGACGATTCTGCTTCATTGCCCGCGATGACTTCGAGCCGGGCTCGCAACCCTGCCACCTCCGTCCGCTTCAGCCAGTTCCCCGCCACGATCACCGCGTTGCGCCGCATCATGTCCAGCCGTGCCCGTTTCATCGCGCTACCCCTAAACGCGGACCGTCGGGCGTCCTCATCCCATTCCAGCACGGCCAGCAGATCGAACCGGTCCCGTTCTGCTCCATACGCCCGGTTCGCGGCCTTGCCCAAGGGCGCATCCGACCGCGCGGAGTTGTGGGGGCACACCTCCTGGCAGATGTCGCACCCGTAGACCCACTCCCGGAACCCCTCGAACAGCCCCGGATCCACCGGGTCCCGCCGCTCGATCGTCAGGTAGCTCACGCACCTCCTCGCATCCACCGAGTACGGCGTGATCGCCCCCGTCGGGCACGCGTCGATGCAGCGGGTGCAGGAGCCGCAGTGGTCGGTCACGGCCGTCTGGTCCGCAGGAACCGCCAGCTCCAGCGTCGTCAGGATCCCGCCGAGTAGAAAGTAGCTGCCAACCTTGGGATGGATCGCCAGCGTGTGCTTGCCCGTCCAACCCAGCCCGGCTCGCACGGCCAGTTCACGCTCCATCACCGGAGCGGTATCGGTGAACACACGGAACCCCGCATCCGGGAACTCCGCCCGAAGTTCGTCCGCGAGTTGCATCAGCCGCTTCTTGAGGACCGTGTGGTAATCCTTGCCGCGGGCGTACCGCGCGATCCGTCCCTGCCCGGGGTCCAGAGGCTCGTCGGTGTTGTCATGCCGGGTCGCGTAGAGATCCGCGACCATCACCGCGGACCGGGCGCCCTCGAGCACGCCGGATGGATCCTCCCGCAAGCTTGCGTGCTCGGCAATGTAGCCCATCGAGCCGTGCTTGCCGGCATCGATCCACGACCGAAGCTCATCGGCGAACTCGGACGGCCCCGCGTCGCACACGCCCGCCATCGCGAACCCCAGAGCGTCGCACCGGTCCAGGATCCGCCGGGTGACATGCGCGGGTTGCGGTCCTCTGGTCACGGCGGCCGCCGATCACACGCCCACCGGCGCTCCGGCCCAGCCGTAGAGCCGCTCGGCCGCCTCGCGCAGCACCCCGCCCGTCTCCCCGACTTCGGGACGCCAGAGCTTGGGATACTCGTAGACGATCCAGCCGCGGTAGCCGCGGTCACGCAGCGTGCGGACGAACCGTTCGACGGGCAGGCGGCCGGCGCCGAGCAACGCGGGGCGGCCGTCCTCGCCGACGTCACCGACCTTGACCACCGCGAGGTTGTCCATCAATGCCCCGCAGGCCTCAACGGGATCTTCCCCCGCCATCCACGCGGGAACGATGTTGTACGCCATCGCCAGGAACGGCGAGTTCACCAGGCCGTGCACCTCGGCCAACTCCGATGCACGGGCGAAGGAGCCGGAGTTTTCGATCAGCACGCGGACACTCGTGTTCCGGGCCGTCTGGGCGGCCAACGCAAGCCGGTCACTGACCCGACGCACGCCCCACGCCCGAGGCTCGCCGCCTGGGAGCTGGTGGCCGAAGACCCGGACATAGAACGCGCCCGATTCGGCCGCCTTCTCGACCGCCGCCTTGGTCTCGCCGACACCGATCTCCTCGCTCTGGAACAGGCGCCCGACCACGGGGGGCCACACCGACTTGTCGAAACGGACGCCCGTCGCCAGGCTCACCAGGTCCACGCCGGCGTCCTCGAAGAGGTCGTGCATCGTCTCCGCGTCGGCCCGCATGGGGTCCGACCCCACCGCCGTGGCCCCGACCCCGTCGGGGGAGACCCGCAGTTCGACGCCCTGATAGCCCCAGTCCGACGCCGATCGGGCGACCTGCTCGAGGCTCAGTTCGGGGCATCCGACGGTTGAAAAAGCGATCTTCATGGCGGCGTTCCTCGGTGGCCCACAGTATAGGGAACGCGGGTCGGCGCGGGGTGGAATCCGAGCATCCGCCGCCCCGAACCAACCATCGCTGCGGCTCTTTCCCCAGCCGGTTCCGTCGTCCGCCCCGGTCCGTGTCTCTATCCTCCCCCATGGCCAGAGACTTCGAGCCCACCCTCCACACCGACCTCCGCGACGAGATGACCTACTCGGGCTACCTGGGGCTGGACACCCTGCTCAGCAGCCAGCACCCCCGGTCGGACCACCACGACGAGATGCTGTTCATCATCATCCACCAGACCACGGAACTCTGGTTCAAGCTCATCATCCACGAACTCTCCGCGGTTCTGGACCACATCGCCCGGGACGAGCTCGAGTCCGCCTTCAAGATCCTGGCCCGTGTGAAGCACATCTTCAGCCAGCTCATCGATCAGTGGTCGGTGCTCGCCACGCTGACGCCCTCGGAGTATGTCCAGTTCCGCCACGTCCTCGGCCACGCCTCGGGTTTCCAGAGCGTTCAGTATCGAACGGTCGAGTTCATGCTCGGCAACAAGGACGCCCGCATGCTCCGCGTGCACAAGCACGACCCCGCCGCCACCGCACAGCTCACCGCCGCCCTCAGCGCCCCGAGCATCTACGACGCCTTTCTCGCCCACCTCGCCCGCCGCGGGATGCCGATCCCGTCCGAAGTGCTGGGCCGCGATATCAGCACCGCGCACGAGAAGCACGCCGGAGTGACGGCCGTGTTCAAGACGATCTATGCCGACCACAAGGCGCACTGGGACGCCTACGAGATGTGCGAGAAGCTCGTGGATCTGGAAGAACAGATCGCGCTCTGGCGTTTCCGCCACCTGAAGGTCGTCATGCGGGTCATCGGCTTCAAGACCGGCACGGGCGGATCCTCCGGGGCCAACTTCCTCCGCCAGATGATCGACCACGAGTTCTTCCCCGAACTCTGGGCTGTCCGCACGGAGCTCTGAGCATGATCGCCGATCAGCCGATCCAATCCGCCGTCAACGCGTTGGGCGACGGCCCGCTCGCAGAAGCCGGGCTCGTCGAGCACATCCATCCCCTCTTCTCCCGAGCGCTCGAACGCAATGCGGATGAGATCTACCTGGCCAACCACTCCCTCGGCCGCCCGCTCGACCGGACCGCCCGCGACGTGTCCGAGGCCCTGGATCTCTGGTACCGCGACATGGACGGGGCCTGGGAGCCCTGGCTGGCCGAGCGCGACGCCTACCGGGCCCGCATGGCCAGGCTGATCGGCCGGACGGACCCGAAGGCGGTCATCCCGAAAACCTCCGCGGCCCAGGGTATCCGGGCCGTCATCAACGCCCTGCCGAGCCAGATCCCCAACATCGTCGCCACCCGCGGCGAGTTCGATTCGATCGACTTCGTCCTCAAGGCCTACGCCCACCGCGGGCGTGCCCGCGTGAAGTGGGTCCCCTGCGACGACTCCGCCCGCTTCGAGGCCGACCGAATCATCGCCGCGATCAAGCCGGGCACCGACCTCGTCGTCGTCAGCCAGGTTTTTTTCGCAACCGGCCAGATCCTCGAGCAAATCGAACGCGTCATCGCCCACGCCCATGACCTGGGCGCCCGGGTCCTTGTCGATGCGTACCACTCGGCCGGCGTCATGCCGGTGAACATGGATCGACTCGGCTGCGACGCGATGATCGGTGGCAACTACAAGTACACCCGCGGGCTCGCGGGCGCGTGCTGGCTCGCCCTGGCCGACGTCATGCTCACCCCGGGCGGCGTGCCCTCGCCCGACCAGCCGGCCCCTATCGATACGGGCTGGTTCGCCAAGGCCGAGCCCTTCGCCTATCACCGCACCGAACTGCCCGAGTACGCCGCGGGGGGCGACGCCTGGCTCGAGGCCACCCCGCCGATTCTGACCTACTACCAGAGCCGGGCCGGGCTCGACCTCACCCTCGCGCTCGGGGTCGAACGGTTGCGGGCGTACTCGCTCCGCCAGCTCGCCTTCCTGCGAGACCGATTGCACGACGCCGGCGTGGAAACCACCACCATCAACCGCGACACGGAGGGGCACGGGGCCTACCTCCTCATCCCAACGCCCGACGGCAAAGGAGCCGTCGGCCGGCTCAAGGCCTCGGGCGTCAACGCCGACGCGAGGCCGAGCCCCGCGGGCCGCCCGTGGTTCGTGCGGCTGTGCCCGGACATTCTCAACACCGAGGCGGAACTGATCGAAGCGACGGCCCGGGTCGCCGCGGTCATGCGGAGCTGACACCCGCGTCGGCGCCCGGAGCCCCGCCGACCGGAACCGTCAGGTAAAAATCAGACCCCACACCCGGGGTAGTGTGGAGTTCCAGCCGGCCCCCGTGGGCCTCGGCGATGCGGCGGGCGGTCGGCAGGCCCAGGCCCGTCCCTCCCGCCCGGGTGGTGAAGTAGGGCCGGAAGATCTTTTCGACCGTTTCGGGCGTCATGCCGGGCCCGGTATCGATCACGTGCAAGCGCACCGACGGCACGCCGTCGTCGTCGAACGGCTCGGCCCGCAGGATCAGATCCCGCGTGGTGATCGCCGGATGGTTCATGACCGACACCGCGTTGAGCATCAGGTTGAGCATCGCCTGCTTGATGTGGGGCCCGTCGATCTGCGCCACGATCGGGGTGCGGGGCGCCTCGACCCGGAGGCGCACGCCCCCGGCCCGCGCCTGCGGATCGAAAAAATCGCCGAGCTGTTCGAGCAATGAGCCCACGTCCGCCGGCGCCACCGCCAGTCGCAGCTCACCGGCGTACTCGAGGAAATCGGACAGGATGCCCCGCAATCGCTCGGTCTCGAGCTTGAGCGCCCCGACCCGGCGGGTCATGCGGCCCTTGTCCTGCTCGGGCAGTTCAAGGTCGGCGATCGCCTCGCTGAGCAGTTGTGCGTTGAGCCCGATGGTCGAGAGCGGGTTCTTGATCTCGTGGGCCAGGCCGCCGGTCATCGAGCCGATCTCGGCGAGCCGTTCCGCGGAGCGGGCACGGCGTTCGGCCACACGGACCCGCCCGACCGCCCGGCGGACGATCACCCGGGACGCGACCACGCCCGCCCCGGCGCCGAGCAGCAGCCCGACACCGAGCCCGATTCCAACCATGGCCAGTCCGCCCATATGGGATTGTTGACCGCGGGGCGGGTCAGCGACGCGGCGACCGGGAGTAGGTCCGCCGGGGGACCACGACCTCGGGCACTTCCTCCTGCGTCTCCGACCTTGCGACCCGGGTCGCCCGCCAGCCCTTCTCGGACCGCTCGGCGTCATAGATGACGCCCGAACCGTCGCGGAGCACCCGGAACCCGTCGCCCTCGATCACGGTGAAGTGGACGAAGATGTCCTGACCTTCCGGACCGACGATGAAGCCGAACCCCTTGCGGGGATCGAACCATTTGACTTGTCCCTCGATGCCCTCGAGTGTGGTCGGGCTGTCTGACATAAGGCCCCCGATCGGGCGGACGGCGAACGACTCCCCACGAGCCGAGGCATGCCCCATAATGCCCTAGCCTACCAGACCTTGCCCGCGCGTCAAACACCCCTCCGGGACGATCCCGGAGGGGTGCGGTTGTAACCCTAGTTGAACCACCGGATCAGCCCCTTCGAGGCCTGATCCGACCGAAATCACTCGGCGGTGGCGGGCTCGGACTCGCGGTCACGCCGCGGGCCACGCCCGCGACCGCCACGGTCCCCGCCGCGTCCGCCCCGGTCACCCCGGTCGCCGTCGCGGTCGGACCGCTCCGGACGGGGGCCACGCTCGGCCAGTTCCTTCTCCCGCTCCTCGGGGGTCAGGGCGGCCTTGCGGCTGAGCTTGATGCGGCCCTGGTCGTCGACCAGGATCACCTTGACCCGCACGGTGTCCCCGACCTTGACCACGTCGGACACGGACTGGACGTAGCCCTCGCCGAGTTCGGAGATGTGGCACATGCCGTCGGTACCGGGGGCGATCTCGATGAAGGCGCCGAAGTCCTTGGTGGACACGACGCGGCCCTCGTAGACGGTGCCGACCTTGACGTCCTCGCAGAGGGCGCCGATCTCGGCCTGGGCCCGCTCGACGCTCTCGGCGTTGGGCGAGGAGACCAGCACGGTGCCGTCGTCCTCGACGTCGATGTTGACGCCGTACTTGTCCTGCAGGGCGCGGATGGTCTTGCCGCCGGGTCCGATGAGCTTGCCGATCTTGTCGACCTCGATCTTGAGCTGCAGCAGACGCGGTGCGTGGCGGCTGATCTCGGCGCGGGGCCCGGGGAGGACCTTCTCCATCTTCTCGATGATCTCGAGGCGACCGACCTTGGCCTGCTCGAAGATGACCTCGATCTGATCGAAGTTCAGGCCGCGGGCCTTAAGGTCTAGCTGGATGCCGGTGATGCCCTCGCGGGTGCCGGAGACCTTGAAGTCCATGTCGCCGAAGAAGTCCTCCTCACCGATGATGTCGGTGACGAAGACCTCGTTCTTGTCGTTGTCGTCGGTGAACCGACCGACCGAGATACCGGCGCAGGTGTTGGAGATGGGCACGCCCGCGTCCATCAGCGCCAGGCAGCCGCCGGTGACCGAGGCCATCGACGAGGAACCGTTGGACTCTGTGATGTCCGAGACCAGGCGGATGGTGTAGGGGAAGTCCTCGGGGCTGGGCAGCACGCCGAGCAGCGAACGCTCGGCCAGCGCGCCGTGTCCGACCTCACGACGACCCGGGCCCATGATGCGCCCGGCTTCGCCGACGCAGAAGGGCGGGAAGTTGTAGTGCAGGTAGAACTTCTTGGAGTACTCGGGCAGCAGGCCGTCGACGATCTGCTCGTCCTTGCCGGTGCCCAGGGTGCAGGACACCAGCGACTGGGTCTCGCCGCGCTGGAAGAACGCCGAGCCGTGGTTGCGGGCGAAGTAGCCGACCTGCATCTCCAGCGGACGGATCTCCTTGAACTTGCGTCCGTCGGCCCGCACGCCCTTCTCGATGATCAGCTTGCGGGTGATCTTCTTCTCGAGGGTGCGGAACGCCTCGCCGGCCTGGCGCCGGGCCAGGCGGGAAGACTCGGCCTGCTCGACGGTGCCGTCGACCTTCTCGGCGAAGTGCTCGTCGAGCATCTTCTTCTTGATGGCGCTGACGGCCTCGCCGCGCTCGTGCTTGCCCTTGATCTGGCGGGCCTCGGTCAGCTCCTTCTCGCAGGCCTTCTTGACCTTGGCCATGACCTCGTCGGGGACGATGTTCATGTGGTCGCCGAGGCGCTTCTCCTTGCCGACCTTCTTGGCCAGCTCCCCGATCAGTGCGAGGATGGGCTTGATGCCCTCGTTGTAGCCGAACTTGATCGCCTCGAGGATGTCCTCGTCGGGAACCTCGGCCGCGCCGACCTCGATCATGTTCACGCCGTCGTTGTGACCGGCGAGCACGAGGTCCAGATCGGAGTACTCGAGCTGCGAGACGGTCGGGTTGAGAATGAACTGCGGGCCATCATCGGTGAAGATGCGGGCAACGCGGACGGTGGCCAGCGGCCCCTCGAAGGGGCAGTCCGACATGGCCAGCGCGGCGGCGGCGCCGGTGCCGGCGATCACGTCGGCGTCGTTCTCGCCGTCGTGGCTCATGACCCAGCACTGGATCTGGACCTCTTCGATGAACCCATCGGGGAACAGCGGACGGATCGGGCGATCGATCATCCGCATGGTGAGGACTTCCTTCTCGTTGGGAGCGCCCTCACGCTTGCGGAAGCCGCCGGGGAACTTGCCGCCGGCCGAGAGCTTCTCGCGGTAGTCGACCTGCATGGGGAAGAAGTCCAGACCGGGACGGGGGGCGGCCCGCATCACCGTGCACATCACGGTCGTCTCGCCGTGGGTGATGAGCAGGGCCGCGGTGGCGAGCTTGGCGACTTTGCCAGTCTCGATCCGCATCGTCCGGCCGCCGATTTCCTTCTCGACGACGATCGCTTGGGTTGTCATGTATTCCGCTTTCTTTGTTTGGCGGGACGTGAGGAGCCCCGCTGCGTCCGAACCCCGGGCCCCAGTGGCTCGGACGGACGCGGCTTGCCGACATGTTCGGGCCCGCCCTCACGGAACGAGTGGCAGAAGGCGTGGGACAGGACTGATGCGACCAATCGGTCCGGGGCTTCCGGGGCCGATCCCCGGTCTTCCGACGCGCCCCGTCGGTCGTGCTGTCCGGCGCCCACTGCCGCTCCCGCGGGCCCGATACGAAAACCCCGCGTGCCGTTTCGAGCACGCGGGGTCGAGGAGTTACTTACGCAGGCCCAGCTTCTGGATCGTCGCCTTGTAGGCGTCGTTATCCGTGCGGCTGAGATAGCGGAGCAGCCGGTTCCGCTTGGAAACCATCTGCACGAGGCCGCGTCGGTTGTGCGCGTCCTGCTTGTTCGCACGCAAGTGCGTGGCGACCTGCTGGATGCGGGCCGTCAGGATCGCGATCTGGACCTCGGGCGAGCCGGTGTCCTTTCCGTCGCGGGCAAAGTCCTTGATGATGTCGGTCTTCTTCTCGGGTGCCAGGGGCATGGATTCTCCTTGTGTCGCGGGCGTCCGTGCCGGGCCAGTCCCGACAAAGATCGCCGCCGAACCCCGCTGCGGGGGTCCCCAAGCATATGCAGGGGCCGATGTGGGGTCTAGACGCCCCGGGCGTATCGACGTGCCAGGCCCCCAGGCGCCCGGGAGTTCGGTTCCGGTCCCCAAACCCGCTCAGACACCCCTCAGGGGGCAGGCCCG
>TARA_R110000782_G_scaffold270350_1_pt1 | contig 11065 bp, 9 predicted proteins | sample TARA_R110000782 | Tara Oceans TARA_R110000782 (sample SAMEA4397859) | marine metagenome | biome: Polar Biome; feature: [SRF] surface water layer (ENVO:00010504); material: water (ENVO:00002006), including particulate matter (ENVO:01000060) such as... | depth 5 m
GACAGCCTACCTCTGACTGCCGCCAATCTTTGCAACAGAGCCCTGTCGATGGCCATCGCGACCGAACTGCACGCGCCGCTCAACCTGCCGGTGCTGCAATACCTGAAGCGTGATCTCGGGCACTCGCAGGGCGAGATCGATACCTGGTATCGCCATTGGCTGGCCAAAACGCTGGGACCGCTGGAGCAACGGCTGGCAGCGCGCGATACGGGCGACTTTCTGTTCGATGCACCGGGTCTGTTCGAGGCGGTGCTGGTGCCGCAGCTTTACAATGCGCGGCGCTTTGCCTTCGATCTGAACCCGATGCCGCGCATGCAGCGGATCGAGGCGGCGTGCCTGGCGCACCCGGCCTTCATTGCCGCGCACCCTGATAATCAGCCAGACTGTCCACCACCGGGAGAATGACGCCGTGAAACTTGCCAGCCTCAAGCACGGGCGCGATGGCCGCCTTGTCGTCGTCTCGAAGGACATCACGCGCTATTGCCCGGCAGACAATATCGCGCCGACGATGCAGGCCGCGCTCGACAACTGGGCCAGCGTCGCGCCCCGGCTGGAAGCGCTCTACACCGATGTGGAGCACTGGACGGTGCCGTGCATCCGCTTCCACGAGCACGATGCCGCCTCGCCGCTGCCGCGCGCTTATCAGTGGGCCGATGGCAGCGCCTACATCAATCACGTTGAACTGGTGCGCAAGGCGCGCGGCAGCGAGGTGCCCGAGAGCTTCTACACCGACCCGCTGATGTATCAGGGCGGATCGGATGCCTTCCTTGGCCCGCGCGATGCCATCCCGCTGGGCGACGAAGCGTGGGGTTGCGACATGGAGGGCGAGATCGCCGTGATCACCGATGACGTGCCGATGGGCGTCACTCCGGCCGAGGCGGCGGATCACATCAAGCTGATCATGCTGTGCAACGATGTCTCGCTGCGCAACCTGATCCCGGGCGAATTGGCCAAGGGCTTCGGCTTCTTCCAGTCCAAGCCGCCGACCGCGTTTTCACCGGTGGCGATTACGCCCGATGAACTGGGCGACGCCTGGCGCGACGCACGCGTGCATCTGCCGCTGCTGGTCGAATACAACGGCCAAAGCTTCGGACGCGCCGAGGCCGGTGTCGATGCGACATTCAGCCTCGCCGATCTGGTTGCGCATGCCGCCAGGACCCGGCCACTTGGTGCGGGTACGGTGATCGGATCGGGTACTGTCTCGAACCGCGATGCCGATGGCGGGCCGGGCCGACCGGTGGCTGACGGCGGGCTGGGCTATAGCTGCATCGCCGAACTGCGCACCGTCGAGACCCTGCGCGATGGCGGTCCGAAAACGCCGTTCATGAAGGCGGGTGATACGGTTGCGATCGACATGCGCGACGGGCACCACAAGTCGATCTTCGGACGGATCGAGCAGGTGGTGGAGCAGGCCTGACAATTTTGCTGACCCGTTCGTGCCAAGCGCGCCTCGACTGCGCTCGGCACGAACGGGAGGGCGCGCATTATCCGAATGTGCGGTCGAGTTCGTCGAGTTGCAGGTCCGCCAGCAGCGCGGCGCGCGCGGCGATAACCGTGTCCCACAGCGCCGGGCGAGCCAGATCGTCCGGCGCGATTTCCTCGGGCCAGTGCGCGCGGACCAGTGCTTCGATACGGTCCAGCTTGGCAGCGGTCGCGATGAAGCGCGGATCCACCGTCGCGGGATCGGCCACCACGCGCAGGCGCAGGCAAGCGGGGCCGCCGCCGTTGGCCATCGATTCGCGCAAGTCGTGCACCAGCAAGTGCCGGATCGGACCGTTGCCCGCGACATGCGCCTGCAGCCAGTTCCATACGCTCGGCGTGTCGCGCGCCTCGCCGGGAAGGACCAGCGCCATCTCGCCGCCGGGCAGCGTCACCAGTTGGGCGTTGAACAGGTACGATGTGATGGCATCGGCAAGGCTCACCGCGTTTGCCGGAACCTCGACGATCTCGACCTCGGGCAGCTTGTCGCGCAGATCGGCGTAGAAGCTGTCCCGCTCGGCAAAGGCCAGTTCGTGCGTGAACAGCACGCGTTCGTTGGCAACGGCCACCACATCGTTGTGGAACGCGCCCGCTGCGATGGCCTCTTCCGATTGCTGCGCGAAAATCGTGCGCGCGGGATCAAGCCCGTGCAGGCGCGCCACCGCGCCGCTGGCCTCGCGATGCTGGCGCGCGGGGAAAGGCCCGCCGGTCTTGCCATAGACGAACACCTCGATGCCCGCCTCGCCGTGGCTGGGGCACAGGCGCATGTGATTGGCCGCGCCTTCGTCACCAAACGGGGGCGGCACGGGGGCGTGCACGGCAAAGTGGTTGAGATCGGCAAAGGCGAGGCGCAGCTGCGCCAGCGTCTCGTGCCATTCGTGGCTGCGGTGCGGCATCGTCACCAGGTTCGCGGCGGTGAGGTGGCAGCGGCCATCGGCGGTGTCCGGGCCGGGACTGACCGTTGCCGCGTTGGCCGCCCACATGCTCGATGCCGACATCGCGCCATAGCGCAGCGCCGCGTCAGCTTGCGCCATGCTGCTGCCAAGCCGTGACAGCCACGCTTCGCTTGGCCGCAATTGCGGCATGAAGAACCCTTGCGGCAGCCCGCGTCCCAGATTGGCGCGCATCTTGGCCAGCCCCTGCAATGCGGCGTTGCGCGGCCGGGCCACGTTGCCCGCGTTCTTGGCCGAGGCCAGATTGCCAAGGCTGAGCCCCGCGTAATTGTGGCTGGGGCCGACGATCCCGTCGAAGTTGATTTCAGTCAGCATGGGTGAGCCTCAGGCCGGAGCGCAAGTGATGGTATCGCCGATCGCGACGCCGAGCAGCCCGGCGGCCTGCGCATCGAGCGTCACGCCGTCGCCGGCCGGATCGACCTGGCCAAGGCAGGCGCGGAAATTCGCAAGCTTGCCGCAGGAGACGAGGTGGCTGGCCTCGCCCGTGCCTTCGACGATGGCGGATACGCTCACGTCGCGCGCTTCGCGGATCGTCTTGATCTGGTCGGTCTGGGCGAACATCGTTGGTCCACCGTCGAAGATATCGATGTAGTTCTGATAGGCGAAACCCTCGTTCTCCAGCATCCGCATGGCGGGGCGGCCGGAAAAGTGCGGCTGGCCCATGACCTGCCGCGCGCCTTCGGACAGCATTGCTGTGTAAATCGGGTGCTTGGGCATCAGGTCGGCGATGAACTGGTTGCCGTGGATCGCGTTGAATTCATCGGCATCGCGGAACGACATTTCGAAGAAGCGCCCGGCCAGTCCGTCCCAAAACGGCGAGTTGCCTGCATCGTCGATCGCGCCGCGCAGTTCGGCCAGCGTGCGGTCGGCAAAGCGGGCGCGGTGGGCGCGGATGAACAGGTAGCGGCTGCGCGCCAGCAGCTTGCCGACGCCCGACGAGCGTTCGGTCGCATCGAGGAACAGGCCGCCGACCTCGCTCGCGCCATCGAGATCGGTGCACAGCGTCAGCAGTTCGGCGCGAAAGGTCCGCCCCAGTTCCTTGGAATGCTGCGTGATCCGCCCGATCCGGTAGGAATAGAACGGCAGCACGGTGCCGACTTGCGAGAACGCCTGGCAGGTGCCGCGCACTTTGCCGGTGGCGGTATCCTCAAGGATGAACACGAACAGGTCATCGCCCAGCGTGTCGTCCTCGCGGGCGAAGCACTTGGCAGTGCGTTGCAATTTGCCTTTGAGCGTGGGCTTGCTGGGGGGCAGGTTGGTGAACCCGCCGCCGGTGCCCTTGGCCATGCGGTAAAGCGCTTCGAGATCGTTTTCGCGGGCGGTTCTGAGAAGAAAGGTCATGCCGCCACTCCATGCCTGTCGAGGCGGTACATGACCAGCGCCGTCAGCTTCGCGCGGGCATCGAGCGAGTCCGCCAGCATGAATTCCTCCGGCGAATGGATCGCGCCGCCGCAGGCGCCCATCGTGTCGATCACCGGCACGCCGCAGGCGGCGATATTGTTGCCATCGCAAACGCCGCCAGTGTCTTTCCAGCTCATCGGTTCGCCCAGATCGCTGGCGGCCTGCGAGACGAGCGCGAACAGCTTCTCGGTCTTCTCGCCAATCGGCTTGGGCGGGCGCGCGAAACCGCCGTGGAGATGGATGGCTACGTCATGCGCGGCGGCGACCTCGGCGATGGCGCTGTCGATGATCGCTTGCCCCGCCGCCAGATCCTCCGGCGTGCGCGGGCGCATGTTGAAATGCAGCACGGCCATATCGGGCACGGTGTTGTTGGGCGATCCGCCCTCGATCCGCGCGGGGTTTACCGTCAGCCCGTCGCGGCGGGCGGCATGGAGCCGCTGGGCCAGATCGGCGGCGGCGACCAGCGCGTTGCGGCCGTCCTCCGGGTTGCGTCCGGCGTGCGCCGAGCGCCCGGTGACCACCACCGCGAAGTTGCCCGATCCGGGCCGCGCGCGCGCCATGATCCCGCCGGGCAGCGCCGGTTCATAGGTCAGCGCGGCGATCTTGCCCTGCGCCAGTTGCCAGATCAGCGCGGCGGACGAGAGCGATCCCGTTTCCTCGTCGCTGTTGATCATCACATCGTAGCCCAGCGTCGGATTGCTTCGCTCATAGGCCGCAAGCCCTGCCAGCATCAGCGAGATGCCGCCCTTCATGTCCGCCGTGCCGGGGCCATGCAGGGTGTTATCATCGATCCAGTCGCACTGCTGGAACGGGTGGCTGGCGGGATAGACGGTGTCCATGTGTCCGGTCAGGATGACGCGGCGGGTCGCCTCTGGCCGCACGCGCAGCACCATGTGGTGCCCGGTTTCGACCACGCGCGGCGTACCGCCAGCATCGACTTTCTCGACCGGGGTCGGCTCCACCAGCGAGACTTCCCCGGGCAGTGCGGCGAAGGCATCCGAGAGCCGCGCGGACATCGCGGTCACGCCCGCGATGTTGCCGGTGCCGCTGTTGATCGCGGCCCAGTCCAGCGTGCGATCGAGGATCGGCGCGCGCTCCACGGTGTCAAGGAACGCGCGTTCGTCTCCGGCGATGCCACTCATGCGCGCAGCATCGCGGCGATGGCGCCGCTGTTGCCCGCCGCGCTGTCCGCCTCGAAACTGGCGACCGGGTAGGCGCAGTAATCGGCGGCGTAGTAGGCGCTGGGGCGGTGGTTGCCGCTTTCGCCCAGACCGCCGAACGGCATCGACCCCGCCGCGCCGGTGGTGGGCCGGTTGCGGTTGACGACGCCTGCGCGGCTTTCGATCAGGAAGCGATCCCACAGCGCGTCGTCACCGCTGACAAGCCCGGCGGACAGGCCGAAGCGCGTGGCGTTGGCGGCGGCGATGGCGGCATCGAAATCGGCTACGCGGGTGATCTGCATTACCGGCGCGAAGATTTCCTCGTCGGGCACGTCCACCCCGGTCACGTCGAGCAGCGCGGGTCGAACGAATGCGGGGCTGAGGCAATCGAGCACCTTGAATTCGCGCATCGGTTTCGCGCCGCGCGCGACGAGGCCATCGACGCGCGCTTTGGCGCTGGCGGCGGCGGCATCCGATATCAGTGGGCCGATGTAGGGCTGCGGATCGTCGTTCCACTTGCCGATGACGATCCGCGCCGCGAGCGCTTCCACGGCATCGACCAGATCGCGGCCAAAGGCATTGTCAGGCACGATCAACCGCCGCGCGCAGGAACAGCGCTGCCCGGTGGTGACGAAGCCCGATTGCACGACGATGGACGCGGCCTCGTCGATATCGCCGTCCCACACGATCAGCGGGTTGTTGCCGCCCAGTTCCAGCGCGAGCAGCACGTCGGGCCGGTCGGCGAAAGCGCGGCGAAAATGCGCGCCAGCGCCCGCCGAGCCGGTGAACAGCAGCCCGTCGATCTCTCCTGCCAGCAACGCTTCGCCGGTTGCGCGCGCGCCTTGCAGGATGTTGAACACGCCATCGGGCAGGCCCGCATCGGCCCAGCACTGCGCCATGGCGGCTCCCGTGGCGGGGGTCATTTCGGATGGCTTGAACACCACGGTGTTGCCCGCCAGCAGTGCGGGCACGATGTGGCCGTTGGGCAAGTGGCCGGGAAAGTTGAACGGGCCAAGCACCGCCATCACGCCATGCGGATTGTGCCGCAGCACCGCCTGGCCGAACGGCATGTCCGACCGCCGCTCGCCCGCGCGCTCGGCCTGCGCCTTGATCGAGATATCGACCTTGCCGATCATCGAGGCGATCTCGCTGCGGGTCTCCCACAAGGGCTTGCCGGTCTCGCGCGAGATGGTTTCGGCCATGGCTTCCTTGCGCGTTTCCAGCGCGGCCTTGAATGCCAGTACATGCGCGACGCGCTGCCCGACACCAATCGCGCGCCATGCCGGAAACGCCCGGCGCGCCTTGGTCAGCGCGGCGGAGACCTCGGCGGCGTCGGCCTGCGGGCCTTCCCACACGACTTCGCCCGTTGCCGGGTCGATCGATTGCAGCAGGGTCATGCGCTTCTCGTCACCGCGAAGATGCCGGTGGCGTTGCCGCTGTCGAAGGTGAGGTCGAGCGTGCCTTCCTCGGGATCGACATCGCGCGTGATGAACTCGTAAAACGAGCCGGGCACCTCGCGCATCTGGGTGCTGCCATCGGCCAGCACGAACGGGCGCTCAACCTTGTCGGCGATCAATGCGGTCTGATGCACGCGGCCATTGGCCGAATGCTCGACTGCTTCTTTCAGCGGATAGCCTTGCGCCTTCAGGCTGTCGGCCAGCGATACCACATCGGGCACGCGGGTGGTGGCGTGGTTGAAGGCATTGCCCTCGGTCGCGATCCACGCGCCTTCCTTCGAATGCTCCAGCAGCGCTTCGTAGTCGGCCAGCGCGGGAGCAGGGTGCTGCCGGTCGAACGCCCGCAACGCCCCGCGCAGGATCACGACTGCCTCGTCCAGCGGGACCGCTCCGTTTGCCGCCAGCGCATCGAGCGCACGCCATTCGGCATCGCCCAACGGGTCTTGCGATCCGCTGAAGATCCGCGTGGCAGCGTCCTGCGCGCTCTGCGGCAACTGATCGACATGCAGTTCGCTGACGAAGAACTGCGGGATCGCGGCGGGCATGTCCTTGTGGACATAGGCGCGGCCGGTCATCGTCAGGCGGGGCAGGGGATAGAGCCCGCCCACTTCATAGCCCATGGGCTCCAGAAAGCGTCCGAACGCATCGTGGCCGCTCGGCAGCGCGCCTGTTTCGCCCGCGACGGTGCGCAAGGCACCGTGATCGAACACGATGCCTTCGCCTGCCGCGCGACACTGCGCGACATAACGCGCCGCTGTCGGCACGCGATCCAGCAGATCGACGAACAACGCGGCGTTGAGCGCGATGGCCAGTTGCGCGCGCGACACGAGGTCCGCCGCTTCGTGGAGGGATGGTTCGAATACGAGTGTCGAAAGCGCGAATTGCGTGCGTTCGGTTCCGATTACGTCGGAGAGCAGTTCGGCGATTGCGCTTTGCCCGGCAATCGCGCCAGCTGTGTCGATAGAGGCCATTTTGCGCCCCTCCTTATCTAATTATCCTATTGGCGCTCGATATAGGAAATCGCCCGCATCAAGTCCATGCGGGCGCCATCCCGGTCAACGATGCGCGGTGGAGCCCGATCGAAAAAAAAGCGGGCGGTCGTTCACGAGGTCGACCGCCCGTTTGAAGTCGGGGAGAAGCGGAGAGGTGGGCGTGGGACGTCCGAGTCCACCCACCAGACCGGCCCACAAACCGTGGGCGCTACCGCCCATCCAGACATTGACGGGGATCAAATTAGCGATGCCGCGCGAAAAAAGCGCGCGGTGTCCGATCAGTCCGCCCGGCCGATCCCGCCGTGCAGGACCTGACTTGCCAGTTCGGCGATGGCTTCGGGCGCGCAGTCGTCGGACCAGACCGCGTAGCGCAAGCCGAGGAATACGTTCATGCCCATGATCGCCCAGGCATGGGCCTCGTCCAGATCGGGCCGCAGTTCGCCCGCTTCCATCCCCGCTTGCAGGCGAGCATGGATGCGCTGGGCCGTCGTTTCATAGTGGGCGCGAAAGCTGGCGGGATCGACGAATTCGGCCTCGTCGATGATGCGATAGATTTCCTTGTGCGCGCGCGCGAACTGCAGGAACGATTCCAGCGCCATGCGCTCGGTATCCAGCGCGCTGCGCTGTGCCGGCTCGCTGCCCAGCGCCTCTTTGGCGGCTTCGCGCACCTTGCCGCTGAGATCGCTGACCAGCGCGCGGAAGATCTCGTCCTTGGAATGGAAGTACGTGTAAAAACTGCCCAGCGCGGTCCCGGCGCGGCGAGTGATCCCGGTGATCGAGGCTTCGTGGAAGCCCCGCTCGCCGAATTAGATGGCTGCGGCATCCAGCAGTTTTCGTAAGGTTTTTCGCCCGCGTTCGGTGCGCGGCACTTTGTCCGGGAGGCGGGGGTCCGAGAGGGGAGGGGACGGTGCTGGCGCTGTGGACATTACGCAACAGCTAACCGGTCAAAGCGCATTACGCAAATTTTCAAAGTTGAAAGATGGTTCAACTGTCAATAAGAAGGGTGCTACAAGCTTACACAGTGGGAGTAACAGGGATGCACAAGGCGCGTATTTTCGCGAATCGTTCGAGCGTGCTGGTCATGGCCGCGATGCTGTCGGGAGGGATCGGCTGGACCGTCCCGGCAATGGCGCAGAATGGGGCGGCGCAGGATGCCGCTGCTGACGCGAGCGACGACAGCGGCGAGATCATCGTCACCGCCCGTCGCCGTGAGGAGCGGCTGGTCGATGTGCCGATCGCCGTCACGTCCTTCAGCGGCGATCAGCTTACCCGGACCGGCGCGATCAACATCACCGAACTGGCGCAGTCGGCGCCGAACGTGACGCTGGAAGCCTCGCGCGGCACCAACTCCACGCTGTCGGCGTTCATCCGCGGTATCGGCCAGCAGGACCCGGTCTCGGGCTTCGAGCAGGGCGTCGGCATCTACCTTGACGACGTATACCTGAACCGTCCGCAGGCCGCCGTGCTCGATATCTATGATGTCGAGCGGATCGAAGTGCTGCGCGGGCCGCAGGGCACGCTGTATGGCCGCAATACCATCGGCGGCGCGGTGAAGTATGTCACCAAGTCGCTGCCGCAGGAGTTCTCGCTCAAGGCGCGCGGCACTTATGGCACATATGATCAGGCTGACGGTGTCGTCACCGCATCGGCGCCGATCTCGGACCTGATGCGCATCGGCGGATCGGTTGCACGGCTGTCGCGCGGCGGGTTCGGCAAGAACCTGACCAACGGGCTGGACAACTACAACAAGGACATCTGGGCTGGCCGCGCCGCCTTTGAAATGGGCGGTTACGACCAACCGGCGCTGATCCGCCTGACCGGCGACTACACCCGCGACAAGAGCGCACCGCGCGGCGGCCATCGCCTGATCCCCGGGCTGGTTTCGGGCGCTCCGGTGCTGGATGACGTGTTCGATACGCGCGGCGGCCTCAACACGCCCAAGCAGGATATCGAATCCTACGGTCTGGCGCTGAACGTCACTGCAGAACTGACCGATACGCTGACGCTGCGTTCGATCAGCGCCTGGCGCAAGGATACCAGCGAGACGCCGATCGATTTCGACGCGCTGCCCGCGCAGGATATCGACACGCCGAGCATCTTCCGCAACGAGCAGACCAGCCAGGAATTCCAGCTGCTCTATGACAACGGCCCACTCAACGGCATGATCGGCGCTTACTACCTCGGTGCCAAGGCCGACACGCTGTTCGATGCGCACCTGTTCACCACGGTCGCAGGGCTTGCCGCCTTTACCGAAGCCGCTGTCGATACCGAGACCTATGCGGTCTTCGGCGACTTCACGTATGACCTGTCGGAGCAGTTGAGCCTGTCGCTTGGCGGTCGCTACACCTGGGATGAGCGCAAGGCGGACATCCTGCGGCAGAACTATCTGGGCGGCGGTTCGCCGGTATTCGGTGGTGCAGGTGTTCCTGCGGGCGCGCCGAGCACCAACTTCACCGGCAAGGCGAACTTCAAGAAGTTCACCCCTCGTGCCTCGGTCAGCTTCAAGCCGACGCCGGACCACAACATCTACGCCAGCTATTCGCAAGGGTTCAAGGGCGGCGGTTTCGATCCGCGCGGCATTGGCGTCAACGCGCCGGATCTCGACGGCAATGGCGTGCGCAGCGATGCCGAAGTCTCGCAGTTCCTCTCGTTCCGTCCCGAGAAGGTCGACAGCTACGAAGTCGGCTACAAGGGCAGCCTGATGGATGGCGCGCTCTACATCGCGCTGGCCGGCTTCTATGCCGACTATACCGATGTGCAGATCCCCGGTTCCGTTGCCTGCAACGTTAGTGGCCTGCCTTCGTTCTGCGGCGTTGTGTCGAACGCTGGCAGGGCGCGCTTCAAGGGCGTCGAGCTGGAAACCAATGCCCGCCTCGCCCGCGATTTCCTGACGCCGGGAGACCGCCTCGGGTTTGCCGGTTCGCTGGGCTATATCGATGCCAAGTACCGCGAATACATCACCGACATCGGCGGCGTGCCGACCGATGTCGCTGAATTCCGCAAGGTGCAGAACACGCCCAAGTTCACCGCCAGCGGCACCATCAACTATGAAACCCCCGTGGGTGATGGCGACATCAACTTCTCGACCACGGTGTCCTATCGCAGCAAGACCAACCAGTTTGAGCGGCCCAACCCGTATCTCGATCAGTCCGGTTTCGCGCTGTGGGATGCCAGCCTGGTCTACACCGCGCCCGAAGGCCGCTGGAGCCTTGGCGTCCACGGCAAGAACCTGCTCGACAAGGAATACAAGACCTCGGGCTACACCTTCATCGCGGTTAACCCGACCACCGGCGTGCCGGTGCTGGGCACCAACGGTCTGCCGGTCCCGACGCTGGGCCGCGAAGGCACGCTCACCGTGTACTACGGCAATCCGCGTCAGGTCTTCGTGACTGGCACCGTTTCGTTCTGAGCTTATGGACCGGGGCACGCTGGTGTAACGCCAGCATGCCTCGGCCCTCGAAAGGAACCTGCCATGGACTATCGCGTCCATCGCTACCGCAGTGCCTGCGGTCGGCTCGATCTCGCGGCGCGGGATTATCCGGCTGACGGGCGGCCCACGCTCCTGCTGATGCATGGGTTGGCTCTGTTGCAAAAATCGTGAAGCTTGAGCATGCTTGGCGGAG
>TARA_R110000782_G_scaffold12952_4_pt1 | contig 11032 bp, 11 predicted proteins | sample TARA_R110000782 | Tara Oceans TARA_R110000782 (sample SAMEA4397859) | marine metagenome | biome: Polar Biome; feature: [SRF] surface water layer (ENVO:00010504); material: water (ENVO:00002006), including particulate matter (ENVO:01000060) such as... | depth 5 m
AATCAGCGCACGCGGCACTTGCACAGGTGCTAAACAACCGCGAACACCCCACTACTAAAAAGTTTATAAAGTTTTTTGGTGAGATTAAAACTCGGATGGGCGATGCTCAGGGGGGTTCAGACATACAGGAGTTTGCTGCTGAGTATGTAGGCAACGGGGAGTTTCAAGCGTTACTTAAGCAAATTCAAACGCCTAAAGGCGACAGCTTCTGGATGAATATTCTTCAAACCATAGCTGAGTTCTTCGGACTGCGTAAAACCGACACTGCTTATGACACAACACTTAAGTTCCTAAATGAGCTTCTGGATGTATCCCAAGGTATAGAGCCTACACCTATGGAGACTCTGTATTTGGGTAATGGCAATGTAGACCAAGTTATGGAGGGGGTTAACGAGGCTTACTTAAATCGTAAAACTGGAGATATGCTTAACGCGGTATCAAAAATTACTTCCGACAAGGGACGAGTTTTTCAATTAGGTAGTGCCAGCTTGAGCAACATGCAGAATATGTTTGGGGAGACTTCTCCTACGTACAGAGGTAAAAACCCGCTGCCCATAGGTAGGTTGATGGACCCTATAGAAAGAAAACGGGGCGAGGTTAACATTGCTATAGACAGAACTAGTAAGAATATTAGAGAAATGTCTAAGGCAGAAAGGGATGCTACCCCAGCTCAAGTTAAAGGGTTTAACGACCTTGCTATAGATGCCCGTCTTGAGGGGGTAGATTTCTTAAAACCTTTACCAAAAAATGCCAGTGATAAAAAAATTGCAAAACACAAGCAGTTTAATAACAGGTTTAACCAGTTACCCAAGCCTTTGCAAGAAGCTTACAGAACTTTACGTAAGGAACTAGATACCTTCTTGACCACCTATGTGGAGCTTATTTCTGAGCTACTACCCGAGACCGCTGCATCTAACTTAATGAAAGACTTCGCTCAGTTAGAGGGGGTAATTGCATACGTACCTTTTGCGCGTGAGGGGGAATACTGGATACGTTATAGAGACCCAGACAACCTAGATAGTGAGGGCAACCCAAAGGACACGCCTAGAGCACTAGGATCACCTAGGGAAAGAGAGATAGAAATTGTTAATTTAAAAGCCAAGCACGGCCAGAAATTTGAGGTTCAGCAGTACGATAACCTTAATTCTATTAGTGTCCCGAAAGGGCTACCTGAAGGGCAGTTTGTTACTAAGCTTGTGGGTGAGCTGCGTAACAACAACGTTGAAGAATCAATAGTAGGGCAGGTTTACCAGCAGTATGTCTCTATGTTCCCTGAAAGCTCTTTGATGCAACAGTTTAAAAAGTCTAAGAATGACCCGGGCATGGATAGGGATATAATAACTGCGTATTCTAACGTCGCAATTAAGTGGGCTAATAAAATAGCGAACACTAGGTACAACCCAAAGATAGAAACTGCGATGCAAGAAATACGGAGAGTGCAGAAAGAGTATCATGGCGCGGATAAAAACATGGCTGCTGCTGCTAAATCCTTAACCATGCAGGAAGAATTTTTCTTAAACCCAAAGGTAAGCCCTTGGGCAGCTAACCTAACTTTCTACAGCTACATTGAATATATCGTGGGTAGTATTTCGTCTGCCGTAATTAACCTTACCGGTTTAGTGTTTATGGTAACTCCTATGTTGGGGGCACGAACTACATACCCTAAAGCACTTGACGCGCTCCTTGAAGCGGGGAACCTAGCGGCAAGTAAAAACTGGCGAGAGGGTAAAATAGAAGGTAAGTTAACAAAATATAAAAACCTGTACCAAGCGTTAGATAACCGTGGGCTGCTCCAGCACACTGTAGCTCGGGAAGCCCTAGAGCGCGGCAAGACTAAAGGCAAAGATTTTGATGGGATGTTCTACAAAAGTGTGGAAGTACTTTCTACGCCGTTTGCAGCAAGTGAACGCTTTCAGAGAGCCACAACAGCTATAGCTGCCTATGACTTAGCTATGGCAAACGGCATACCCTCAGAAAACGTCCCCGCAAATAATGAACAAGCTGCTATAGACTTCGCTGCTAAGATGACGCGTGATGCGCACACTGGGGGTATGGCTGAGACTATGCCACGCTGGATGCAGAATAGTTTTGGGCGTGTTGTCTGGACGTTTAAGAACATCGTATTTCAACAGGCTTACGTTTTAGCGACCGCTATGAAGCAGGCGTTTGCGGGTTCTGACCTACCTCCTGAAGTTAGGCGTGCAGCGATACGTCAAGTTATTGGCACCTATGGTTTGAGTTTTGCATTCCTAGGCGCAAAAGGGCTGCCGTTCTTTGGGGGAATCACTCTTACTATGCAAGCCTTCGAGATGGTTTTTGGGGATGAGGAAGACGAGCCATACGACCCTAGAGTGGAATTAAACGAAGTGTTCGACGACTTTTTCTACAACGGGTTGATAGGTTCTCTACTTAATATAAACGTTAGCGAGCGTGCTAGTTTAGCTAGGGATATATTCTATAGAGACGATCCTAAGAGCATAGAAGACTATGGGTACCTACGTACCGCACTGACATCCCTTGGCGGGCCTATGTTCTCTTACGGGATAGGGCTTGAGAAAGCAGTATTAGAAGACTTCCCACAAGGGAGGTTCTTGAGAGGGATTGAAGGGGTTTCCCCCACGTTTTTTCGTAACGGCGTAAAGTCATTTCGATACATGAACGAGGGTGCCCGCAACCGGGACGGCGACCCTATAGATACCGACATCAACGCATGGAATCTGATGACCCAAGCAATAGGCTTTACTCCAGCAGACTTGTCAAATACTTATGAGCAAAGGTCCTCAGCTAAGAACTATGAGAACAGTATATTAAAAAGAAAGCAGCGCATTCTAAATAAGTACAAGACCGCGAAGAAGATGGATGATAGGGAGTTGCAACAGGAAGCAAGGAAGGAAGCTCTCGCTTTTAGACGTCAGTTCCCTACACTTATGGATGACAATACTTTAGACCGCTCTTGGAAAGCTAGTGTTCGCGTAGACAAAGAAGACACAATGGCTGGCATTACGTTTACTAAGGGTCTACGCTACAAGACGGATGAGTTTTTCGACTAGCCCTACACCCTCCAAACTCGGATGCCTTGGACCCCGTCCTCTATAACTACTTTATGCACAGTTTTGTATTTAAGTCGTTTTAGAGTAGGGGTTATTTCCTTAACCGCGTTCGGGGGGTCTAGGCAGGGGATGAAGAACGAGTACCCCGCCGTAAACTTTTTCCAATCTATCTCATATCTAATCTTCTCCACTTGCATCTTCAACGCTCGCTTCGACAACAACATCCATGTCCATAAAATCTGGGTGCGCAGCATCAAAGACTAAACACCTTACCGCTGTAGACATTAAGCTGCTACCCTTGGATAGACGTTTATTAGTCGTAGCTACCAGTACACCGTTTTTCTCTAGCTGGTTTAGTGTATCTTTGTAGTTAACTTGTAGGTCTACGCAGTCGTCCTTAAGCGTTTTAGCCGTTATATATACCTTCTTAGTGTCCGGCTCGTACCTCATTAGGAGCGCACCTTTTGGTAGTAGCTCTGGATACTTCCCTTTGTTAGTTCGCTTGTCTACCCCATCTTCTACAACCAACATGTTATTGTTATGCCTGTTAATAAAGTCGCCTATAATTGTGCTTGGGTTACTTACTGGAGCTGCCGTATCTTTGCGCATCTCAAGAACGTGCGCGGACACTTCCCGATATATAGCACCCATGTCAAAGCCTTCTAGCAAACCTATTTTCTGTGCAATGTATCCGCCTGCTATGTTTACTGCACATGCCGCAGACCAGTTTCGTTCTCGCTGACTAAGTCGTAACTCTTGGTCGAACTTAGCTTGTATCTTAAGCACTGTGTTTTTTACTTCCTCTAGGTTAGCTATCACATATTGTATGTACACCTCACCTGCTACCCCATAGTTGTTAACCAGCATATGATCTAGTAAATCTTTACCCTCCTGAGTAGATATAGCGGGGACTTCTAAGGGTGGCACTTTAAACTCTAGTAGCCTCATCATCTCCCCGTCGGCATGGCTTTTAAGTACTGCTAGCTTCTCATAGAAGGAGGCGTTAGAACTGGCAATAGATAGTGTGCGCCAAGTTACCGTGTTCTCCCGTAGCTCGTTTGCATTCGCCTTAGCCTTGTCTTTGCCCCTACCTTGCGAGTAGGCATATAGCGTTCGGGACGCATCTAAAGGAGCCATATTGGTTATCTCATCCATAGTGTTAACTATGTTATTCAAGAAACCCACCTTAAGTATTTTACCTACGTCTGTGTCTTCTGGAGTGCCAAGCAACATCTCAGGGTCCCCAAACACGCTGTTAGCCATACGCAATATTGTTGTCTTACCCGTACCAGAATCGGGGTGGATAAAGTTTATGACTGCACCTTTTTGCCCAGTGAACTTTAATAGAGGGGCACCAAAACCTGACAGTGCGCCGAAGGCTTGTATCTCTAAACCTTTCCTGCCGTATAGGGAAAAGACTTTTTTCCAGTTTTCTAAAGAACCCTTTGGCTGGAAATACTCAACCATATTGGCTATAGAACTAGCAGGGGGACTATGGTAAATACCGGTCGCTGTGATCTCCCTATCCCCTACAATAAACTTACTGTCGTTATCGGCCCATCCAAACTGCTGCCTCATAATTTGTGCCCTATTTAGATGCTGAAGCTCTTTAATAGAGGCCAGCAAGTACTCGTTTATATATTTATGGCGTGTCTGGTTTGCTATAACCCCGTACTTAGCTAGCTCCTTACGTAGCTCACCTTGGTCAGTAATTTTTACGTTGGAGATAACAAATTGTTTTACGCCGTCTTTGGGTAAATGGTGTTTAAGTACCGCAACGAATCCTGCTGTTGGGTCCTCCATTAGTTTTGTTACGTACAAAAAGTTTTCGTATACAAGCTTAGGTTTAGAGGCTTCGTCGTCTTCCTCCCCCTCTTCGCCTTCTTTATATATTCCCCCGTTAGCACCCCTAAAGTATCCCTCGGGTAGCTTAGGTATCTCATGTTCTTCTACTAGCTCCCCTTCTAATTCAATGGTGACTGTAGAGTTTTTGGCCCTAGCTATAACCCGACCCAGAGATATAGGACTTTTAATCTTGTCTCTATGTGGACAACCCTCACACCCGCCGGGATTGTTTATACTAAATTCTGCGCAAGTATGGGGGCCTTTTATACCCTCTACCTTTCTCTCTACCAAACCGTATTCATAGTCTGGATGTCCGGCGGACAACTTGTGTATCGCTGTATCCCTATCCGAACAAAACTTAGCTACTGATAGGGCGTCAAACCAACGTGGTTCTGCTAGAGTATCCCTGTCGTTATAGCACGCTGCTAGCTGGTTGCACCCTTCTCCCTTACCTGTAAGCTGCATTATCTTAGAGAACAAGGACTCATTGTTCTGCATGAGCGCCTTACCCATTGCAGACATCTCCCGCTTAGGTTTAACGGCTACCCCCTCAACCACACCCACTAAGCTGCGTATTGTTTCAAATGGAATAGGGTCTACTGCACTCAATAAGGTAACTAGCTTTTCTTCCCCCCCTTTAAAATTAAATGAATTAAGAGGGCGCAGCACTCTAGCGCACTCAAATACCTTGGTGTCTATATAGAAGTTGTTATCTATACAGAGTTGCCTAAGCTTTTTAGCCACAGGAACCCACTCATCTCTAGGCACGTCTTCAGATAAAGGCCAGTATGCGTGTAATCCGTTGCCTGAGTTAACCAGCATTGGCTTAGGTAGGGCTAGGGTAGAGCAGAACTCACGCAGGGCTTTTAACCCGTCCCCCTGCGTTTCGTACCCACTTGGCCTGCCTGTTTTTTCGTCCGCTATGGACTTGTTAGGCCCGCAATCTATGTCTAGCCAGTAAGACTTTAAAGACTCTACATTTTCCTGAGTGCGGTTTTCACCGGTTTTAAACTTTGCTAGAGTAAAAAACACACACCATCTTTCAGCTATGTATTTTTCTATCTCTGCGTCTAGTTCTGCTCTGGTTTCCACCATGCACTGACGCGTCTTAGTTTTATCCTTGACCGCAAGAAAACCGTACCACCCTCCCGCAGGGCGCACTAGGTCTATGAGGTCTACGTTTTCCATTACTCTATTGCTCCAACTTGACTATTAACTTTTCTATTTTCGTAGCCGTTTGAACATTAGGATTGGAAATCCCCGTAAACCAATTATAGACAGCTTGACGACTGACATTAAGTTTCTGTGCCACCTCGACAACGGAAACATCGTTCTTGATGCACACCGCGCCGAGGCAAACGCCTAGAAGTTTTTCGTCAGCAGCCTTATTCAATTGTAGTAGCTTGAGGCTATATCCATAACTCATTAGGCGTCGTCACTCCCCCACTCATCAATAATAGAAGCCAAGGAATCTTCCTCTAGTTTAGGGGCTTCTTCTTTTTTATTACTGCGCTTTACTGGTTCGTCAAGCTCTTCGGCAGGCTCCTCTTCAGGTTCTTCTGAACGAGCTATTGCAGGAACAGGTTTTTCTAGTTTAGGAGCTTGCTTCACCCCGTCTGCCTGAGCAGCGGTAAGCTTAGTGTACATCTCAGTTTCAGGACGTGCTTGCGCAGCTATAACCAGTTCATATTCCCCATCACTTACTTCTCGAAGGGGGGAGAACATTAACTCCATAGTCTCGGCATTACTATCAAAGCTTATGTTAGTCACTACTAAGTCCGGGGACATACCGTTGTTGACTAAGAACTTAACATAGCTCTCAAATGGGTGGATATTACCGGTGCCCTTACCGAATAAAGACTTAGCTGGAATGTTAAACTGGTACACTGTGCCTGAGTCATCCCCCTCTAGCATTAAGGAAACCCGTCGTTGGAATCGGCAAGCCCTACCTCCATTCTCACCTGAGCCTTTAACGTTCATAGGGCAATCTGCACAGTTCTTATGCTGCGGATCGAGCGCACCTGCTTCGGGTTTATCCCCATTGTTCGACCAGCAGTTTGGTAGAGTAGCTTCTTTGTTAGGGTCAAACTTCTCTTTGTAGTAGGTACGAGATACGTCGGTTAACATCCCCACCACAATGGCGTTGAACTCCCCGCGTATAGGAGCACCTACCTGCTCACCGTTCACCAACTTCTTAAAGGTACCGTTAATGTTAGCCTGAATACGGCGGGTCTTGTTTTTAGATGAAGAGACAAGTTGCTGTGCTAATGCACTTTCTCGTCGTTGCGCTGGGCCGGTCTGTCCGGTAAATATTGAAATGTCGCTCATTATGGAGGTTCCTATTTATTGGTTGGTTTGCGAATTGATACCGCATACTTACGGGCCGATTGTAGGCCAATAGGTAATACGTCTGGGTGGTCCTCAAGAAACTCCTTCATGCTTTTAGTATGGATTCGTTTCTCTAATAGATGATAAGCATCATGTTCGGCTATGAACTTATACATTTGCTCCCAGTCACTGGTCCAATAGGAGGAATAAATCCTACGGGTCAATGTACCGGATGGCGTCTTTATGCTATCTATATCTTCCTTAGAACATACTGCTAACATCTGGTCACTAATAAGAGTTTGTTTGTCTTTTAGTTTTTTTATCTCGTCTTCTTTTTCTTTGATGGCCTCACGTATTTTTATATATGCCGCCACCATTTTCCCTGCTGTTGTGTCTTCCATTGCTCCATCCTTTTCCTAAGGGGGTAGAGATAATAACATTTGTATAGACAATGTCAACAGCTATTCTACTTCTTTCCTATACAACTCTACAATTTTGGTATGGCTAAGCACTTTATTTTTAAGCATGTCATATAATCTCGCCTCAACTTCACTACCTTGGATATGTACAATGGTCATACTATGTTTTTGACCGGGCCTGTTTATACGGGCATTAGCTTGCAAGTAAGTCTCCACGCTAGTTACGGGGGCATACCATATTATAGTGTCGGCTGCGGTAAGGGTTAACCCATGTGAGGCTGCTTTGGGTTGTATGATAAGCACCTGTGGGTCGGGTTTTGTTTGGAAGTCTTTGAATATGCGGCTCCGGTTGTTCAGCGTTACACTGCCCGATATGATTTCCGCTGGTATTTTATTTTTGTCTAAGAATTCTTTTAACAGCTCTATTGTGTGAGTGAAGGGCACAAAGACCAATACTTTATGCGGGGCTTCATTGATAACCTCAAGCACTACATTAAGTCTATTCCTTACGTCGAACTGCACAACCCCCCCAGTATCCGAGTAGACTGCACCCCCTGATATCTGCAACAACTTATTTAAGTTAGTGGCCGCGTTGACTGAGGTTATTTGTTCGCCCGCTGCTTGCATAGTCATCTGCTTCTTGAGCATTTTATAGTACTTCTCTTGCTGAGCAGTGAGCGGGGCATCTCTCTCTACTGATACTACGTCAGGTAAATCTAAGCACTGGTCTTTCTCAAACCTTATAGCGGGTTGCAGTACATGATGCACAATTTTGTCCGCATTAGGTTTGGGCCGCCATACATATTGAGATGCCTTATACATGACTGAATCTCTATAGGGGGTGTAGTACTTAGGTACTCTATGAGGACTTACCAGTTTAGCCAGCCCATAAGCATCTAGGGGGGACTGGGCCGCTGGTGTACCGGTTAACATCCATAGCCTATCTATCGTCTTGCATAGGTCGCGCATTATCTTCCAACGATTGGTCTGCGAGTTCTTGTAGGCGTTAGCCTCATCCACCACGATTAGGTCGAAGCCCGCTTTTAAGATTGTGTCCTTCACTACACCGACCCCATCAAAGTTAATAACAACAAACTCAGAGCCTGCGTTAATTATTTTCTCCCTTGTGGTAGCGGGGCCATGCGCAACTGAGCAGCTACGGTGCATTGCAAACTTGAACAGGTCTTCTTGCCAAGCAGACTTCATAATAGAAAGCGGGCACACTATCAGAACTCGTTTTATCACACCCAATTTCATTAGGTAATCAACTGCCCAGATAACAGACGCCGTCTTACCTGTACCCGCCTCGTTAAAACAGAAGGCTTTTTTATACAGGCTCAAAAAATAGGCTGTATCTTTTTGGTGCTCAAAGGGAGTTAACTTACCAGTCCAAGCGTAGTCCCTTAACATAGGGGAGGGCACGTCTTTAGCACCTAGTTCCGCAAGAACAGAAGCCTCTTCAAACCCCCACTTAACCGCTAGCTCTACAAGCTCCCCTTCTTGCCCGACTTTCTTACAGTTTTTTATTTTATCAGTCACCAACTCAGGGCGCTTAGTCTTTAGGACTAATGCCTTATTGTCTATTATCCTCATGTGGATTTCTTAGCCTTCTTCATGGCCCCTGTCTTAGTGCGGGCATAGGACAAATTATCTCCAGCCTTTTTGACGGAAAGATTTTTAGCATCCGCGCTACCCCCTTGCGATAGAGGTACTACGTGGTTGACGTGCTTGCCATCTCCCTTGGAGACCTTACCCGCCTTCTCCATTATGCTCCTCCCTTTGTTACGAGCGGTGCGGTTCTTCACTTGCTCCGGCTTACCTTGGTAGTTGTCATACTCTTTCCTATAATCTCTAGGTTTTTTAGTAGTCATCTGTTTTGCCTCAATGTTAATGTAAAGTTTTTTTGTACCCTTCTCCACTCATAACCGCCGCGAGAGCATCCGCAAATTTTAAAATAGCGCGGTTATTGTGGATAAACATTTCCTCTGGCATAGAACTCACTTGCGAACTAGCCGCCATTGTTGCTATTTCAAAAGTAAGGTGTGGGTAGGCCGCCGACAAAAAATCATATTGCTCCCTAGCTGAATCTTCGTCTTGGTAGCCCCCTGCTATAAGGGTTTGGTCATCCACATCTATTAATATTACGTACTGCATATTCATCGCTCCCTATGATGTTCGCAGGAGGTTACTGGGCACCAACCACACAGAGGTCCACTAATCGCATTCCAAACCCCAGACTCCTGAGCACCTTCTAACCGTTCAAGGTCGGGCTGGAAGGTTTTAAAGTACGCCTCTACGTCAGTATGGGTGTGCGTTTTCTTGATGAAGTCTTTGCTTACTACGAAAGCAAGTGCGGACTTAATAGTTTTTAACTGGGGGAAATGGATAAACAACGCCGCTGCCACCGCATCAAGCTGTTTAGTATCTGCGTACTTTGCATTCTTACTAGTCTTATAGTCCACAGAGTACCCTGTGTCTCCATTGATTATCACTAAGTCAGCAATACCACGCCACCAAACGTCCTCAGCAAAAAACCCTGTGGGTTTATATCCTTCACTGGCCTTAGCGACCCCGAGTTTTAACTCGCAATGTTTCTCCCCCTCTAGTTTGTTAAGTGAGTCAAGGATGGGAACCATAAAGCTATACTTCTTAGGGACTGCTTTACCGTCTCTGACAAATTCTTCCGCTGCGGTATGCACCTCTTGGCCGTATATGGTGGCGTCGTTACCTTTGTCTTTAATATCTTTGACCACTTTTAAGTGGTAGTACTTTTTAGGGCACTGTTTGAACGTGTTTAAACTACTGTAAGACCATGCGGTCATAAGGATACCCTCTATTTATTTGAGCCTGCGTTTGTTGCTTCTACACTGTCGCTATCCCTGTGGCAGGTTAGGGGATGGGAGCATATTAGGCACAAATTAAACGCGTCGTAAAAAGGCTTTCTACATATTTTTGCTGCTCGCGGATTATCACACCCACACTTTCCTTCCTCTACCATCTCTATATTTTCTTCCATTTACAGTAGCCTCGTGTCGTTATATAACTGAACTCCAGAAACCTTTATACCCTACCACTTCCGCTTCATCAAACTTAGGCTCAATTCGTCTACATTGGTGGATGTCATTCTCTTATAATACTGCTTCTGATACGCCCGGTATGGCCGGACAGGATTGTCCACTAATTTCCTACCTCGTGGCCCGTTAAAACGCACACCGTTATTTTTAGCAAGAGTAGATACAGACCCAATTGGTATGCCTAGAGCAAGGCCCGTTTCTCGTATGGACTTCCCATAATCTGCCAGTCCAGCTATAAGCAAAATTGTTTCCGCGTTGTACTTCATCTACCCTTGCTCCTTAAGTTCTTTGACCAAGGTTTCTAACGACTCGGTAA
>TARA_R110000782_G_scaffold8876_3_pt1 | contig 11018 bp, 7 predicted proteins | sample TARA_R110000782 | Tara Oceans TARA_R110000782 (sample SAMEA4397859) | marine metagenome | biome: Polar Biome; feature: [SRF] surface water layer (ENVO:00010504); material: water (ENVO:00002006), including particulate matter (ENVO:01000060) such as... | depth 5 m
GGACATATGGACAATTAAGCAGAACTGCGTGGCTCGATGAAGGAATAGTTAATTACCCAAGAGCAACATCTAGTAATTATCTTTATCAACATGAGTTTGGGTACAACGATGATGGCAGTCCTATGACTAATGTGTTTATAGAAAGTAGTGATTTCGACATAGGTGAAGGTGAACAGTTTGCTTTCCTCTCTAAAATTATACCAGATGTCAAGTTTTTAAATAATGGTGAATCTGGTTTAGTTAATTTAGTTTTAAAAACTAGAAATTTCCCTGGAGATTCTCTTACGACTAATAGTACTAACGCTATAGCTAGTACAACTCAACAAGCACATATAAGGGGTCGAGCAAGACAAGCTGTGATACGTTTAGAATCTGATGACACTAATACAAATTCAAGTAATAACGATACTGGTTGGAGATTAGGTGCTACAAGGATTGATGTTAAAAGCGATGGCAGACGATGAGCAGGTTGCTGACAACTAGGTTACCTATAGCCAATACAGAAGTTACACCTGAAATATACAACAGGTTGGTGAGAGTAATAGAATTAAACATAGGTTCGTTTAATCCAGATAACACAAGACAAATAGATACTGCTTTACGCGACACGCTTTACTTTGACCCAGGATCTATTGTTTGGAATACGTCTATAGAAGTTTTACAGGTTTATACTGGTAACACTTGGTTGGATATTGGAACACCTAAAACCCCGAAAGGATTCCAAGCAGATGCAAAACTAGGTGGTGTTACAGTAACTACTAATGGTGATGTTACAATTATAATAACAGCACCAACCTACACCTAAGTAATTAACTTTATGCCTCGTTTATGTTTATCTATGTACTTGAGATCTGCAATAGTAACTTTAGGCATAGAACGTAACGCTACTCTAATCTCTTTGTTTATGTCATCAACAAAACTTGGATACTTTGTTCTGCCTTCCCAAGCAGGAATAAAGCCAAGTTTAAATACTTTTAATACTTTTTCTAAAGGAAGTGTGGTAGCAAACTCTGATTTTTTCAACGCTAGTATAACAAAACATATTTTGTCTATTCTGGTTTTTCTAGTAAAGTAACGTTTTGCGCCATTTGATGTAACCGCAACTCTGGTAGTAGTTAGCTCATCATAGAATTTATCCTCTTTAAAATTACTTAAAGAAACAGTGCGACGTTTAGCTTTTTTCTCAAAGGGTGTATCAAAACTTAGGAACTCAATATTTTTTTCGTTTAGGCTTTGGGCTAGTTTTTTATATGTAGGTTTAGTTGGGTGAAAGTTTTTTAGTAATGTGCAATACGTTGTCACGAATTCTTTACCGTGTACTTCTACATCATCACGCCAACCATATTTACCAAAACATAATACATGAGCATATTCGTGGAGTAATACTTTCCAGCACATTGCCCATCCAGTAGGTATTGTAATTAAACCATTACTCTGAGCATCAGCATTTTGGTTTCTGTTAACAAAATTTAATCTACCTAAACAACCATAAACTTTATTTAACTCGTTTATTATGTGAATACATTCTTGTTTAGAAAGTTCGTTAGTGGTTGGTATAAGACTATCTTCCCAGTTATACACTTTACCTTTCTGTCTATCTGTCATATCTATTCTCCTTTCTTGTTAATATAAAACAATGATACTATACACCTTTACTAAAGTAAAGGGGTTTTTTTAAATTAAATATACTATTTATTATTCGGGAATAATTAAGTATGATTATGATATCAGTGCATAGCTGCAGCTTTTCAGGTAAAGTAAGACAACCTGCTTATATAAATGTAGACATATATCGGAGTATATTATGCCTGGAGTTTCGAGTACATCGAGTCCAAGACAAGGAATACTAGGTGCTGCTGAGTATCTAGCTGCCAAAGGACGTAAGGGGGACACCCATCTTACACACACAACAACAGGTGAAACAATTGTTCCTGAGGAACTGTTAGCCAAAAATCCAAATTTAAGAAAAGACTTACGTTTAGCTTATGAGAACGAAGATATACCTATGGAGCAATATGTAGTTGGCTCAGGTATTATGTCAGTTAACCCAGAAACAGGTTTATACGAAGCTGGTTGGTTAAAGAAAACATGGAAAAGTGTAAGAAAAACAGTTAAAAAAGCTGGTCCAGTTATAGGTGCTATAATTGGTGGTGTTATTGCTGGTCCAGCTGGTGCTGCGATAGGTGCAGGGGTAGGAACTAAAACTTCTGCCCAGCCTGATGAAAATATATTAAGAAACATGGCTATAGCTTTTGGTGCATCTGCAGGATTGCAGGGTGCAGGAATTGGGGGTGCTAGTACATCTGCTAATACTGCAGCTCAAGCAGGTGGTGGTTGGTTTGGTGGTGGAATGGGTGAAGGTGTAGGTGCATTCTTTAGTGGTGCTAACTGGACTCCTATGGCTGCTGGTCAAACAGGTATAACAGGATTTTTCCAAAATGCAGGCTCAGGTGCTGCTCGAAGTTTAGGTTTAGGTGGAACAGCTAGTTTTCAAAGTGCTGGTCTAACTGCAGAACAAGCTAAATTAGTTCAAGCAGAGATGGCATCAAGTGGGCTACCAGCAGTAGATGCTGCTTTAAAAATAGGAATTACAGACCCAACTATAATAAGTAACTTAGGAAGTGTGTCTTCGTCGTTTGGTCCAGGATTAGTGTCAAGTGGGACATCTTCGTATGCTTCTTTAAACCCTTTAGAAAAATGGGCAGTCCAAACAGGTTTTGAAGCTGCTGTTGGTATAAACCAAGAAGACGGAAGTTATAGTGGAGGAGCAACTAGCCCTTATCTAACTTCTAATCTGAGATCTGGTCCAAATATTAATGCTCAAGGAGTACAAGGAACAGGTATTGGTAGTCTACCAGGATCAGCTGGTCCAACTTCATTAACCTCAAGCGCACAACAACAACAAAATGTTAGTACTGGTGGTCAAAATACTGGTGGTCAAAATACTGGTGTACAAGGTAGCAATGCGAATGCACCTCAAAACACTTTAGCATCATCTTCTGGTCCAGGTTACGAAACAGCTATGGAACGTATCACTAAAGGAAGTGAGTTACTAGACATGATAGGAGGTAACGCTAAGAGAGCATCTGGTATTTCTGCTCCTCAACTGGCTAGTTTAAATTCTCCTTTCCCTACATTCCAGCAACCTGTGTATGCTCAAGATGGTGGTTTAGGACAAGATTTGCGTACACAACAAACAGGTGGTGTAGTAGGTGTTGACAGACCAATGTTTATGGGTGGTGGATACGTACAAGGTCCAGGAGGAGAGAAAGAAGACCTAGTAAACGCTAAACTCTCTAATAATGAATTCGTAATGACTGCTGATGCTGTTCGTGGAGCAGGTAATGGCAGCATACAAAACGGTGCAGATAAAATGTATAAAATGATGAATAACTTCGAAAGGATGGCATAATGGCTGAAACTTCAACAACAACTAATCAACAACTGCCTCCACAGTATATACAAGATTTTTTAGGAGGCGGAGGTGCAGGAGTTCCTGGATTATTCCCACTTTTAAACCAATCTATGGTGAATCAGTTCCAAAATATAGGACAACCTGGAGCAACTCCCTATACTTATCAAGGCGAACGTATAGCAGGGTTTGACCCAAGAGAAACAGCTAGTTTTGAATTAGCAGACCAAGCCATTGGTAGTTACATGCCATACGTTAACAGACAACAAGATCTTTACCAAGGTGGTTTAGAAAGAGGTTTAGGTGGTTTAGACCAAGCTCAACAACTACAAAGACAAGGTGTAGATAGGTCTTTAGCAGGTTACGACACTGGTGCTGGTTTAGCAAGACAAGGTACAGATAGAGCTTTACAAGGGTATGGTCAAGCAGAACAACTACAAAGACAAGGTGCAGATAGAGCATTAGGTGGTTTCGATGAAGCAGGGCAAAGATATAGAGGTTTAGAAGGATTACAGAACCAAGGTTTTAGTCAAGCTCAAGATTTATACAACAGAGGTGCTGGTGAAATAATGTCTGGTGCAGATAGAGCCTCAAATTTATATGGCGCTGGTACAGATATGTCACTAGCAGGGTTGGGTAATGCAACTTCTGCTGCTCGTGGAGCATACGGTTTACTAGGTAGTCAATTAGGTGGTACTGACTTAACTGCTAGAGGTACTCTTCAAGATGCTGCTAGAACATCATTAGGTGCGACTCAACAGTTTGATCCTAGTTCCGCTTCTGCTTATATGAATCCATTCGAAGATCAAGTTGTACAACAAACCTTACGTGATGTAAGAGAGCAAGGTTCTGTCGCAGATCAAGCAAGAAGAGCGAGAGAGATAGGCAGTGGTGCTTTTGGTGGATCTAGATCTAGACTACAAGCTGGAGAGTTAGCTGAAGCACAAAGAGGTGCCGAAATAGATGCTGTTTCTGGCATACGTAGAGGTGGTTTTGATTCAGCACAACAACAAGCTGCAACTAATTTTGAAAATCAACAAAGAAGACAATCTGGAGCTGCTAGTCAATTAGGTAATATAGCTGGTGGATTAGGAAGTTTAGCAGGACAACAAGCTACAGCTGGTCAAAACTATGCTAATCAATTATCTAATTTTGGTCAAGCAGGGGGTAACGCTTTATCTAACTTAGGTGCAACACAAGCTGGTTTAGGTCAAATGCGTGGTGCAGCTCAAACTGGTTTAGGTAATCAGATGTCTAATATGACGAACCAACAGGTTAATCTAGGTCAAAATCTTGCTAGTGGTATAGCAGGTCTAGGTTCTATGGGTGGTCAGACTCTAGGTAATCTAGGTTCAACGTTAGGTAACATAGGTGCTTCCGCAGGAGGTGCTATGAGTGGTTTAGGTTCTACATTGGCTAATTATGGACAAGCTGGAGGCTCTGCTTTATCTAACTTAGGCAGTAGCATAGGTAATATGGGTATGCAAGGAGCAGGTTTAATGCAAGGAACTGGTCAACAGTTTGGTGCTTTAGGTAATAACTTAGGTCAACTACAGAGAGGAGACATCAGTCTACTTGGCTCTGTTGGTGGAGCTAATCGTAATATGAACCAAGCTGGTAATGATTTAGCATATCAAAACTTTGTTGGTCAATATAATTTACCTGCTAATCTTTTAGGACAATATTCTGGCATAGCTCAGGGAATTGCACCGTTAGCAGGAGGAAGTGCTACACAAACAACAGGATCTCCAGGAATTAGTGGAACTGGTTCCGCATTAGGTGGGTTAACAAATGCTTTAGGGCAAACATACATGGGAACTTAGATTATGGCAATAGATCCAAACATGATGCAACAAGCATTAGATGAATACGATAGAATGAATAACAGTCTTCCTCAAGGAAGACCTCCTGTCCCAGGAACACCACCAGCTGGAACATCCATCAACCAAATGATGACTCCTACTTACGAAGATGTCCAGTTTGCAGAAGCTGGTTCTTTACCAAGTTTAGATTTAGATATCAGAAGTCTTGTGGACCCACAACTATTTATGGAAGAAACCAATAACCTAACTCCTGAGGTTAAACTAGCTGCAGAAGAAGAAGTAATGTCTGTTTTAACTAATGCTGGAGCTGGGGAAGAAGAAGACGGAATACGAGCTGTGGCTGCATTAGGTTTAGACAACGCTTCTGGGACTACAGAAGAAAAACAAGATGCTTATCGTTCTATATCTGACATGATTGATGAAGGTGGTATACCAGCTGTTGAGGAATTTGTACGTTCTATGTACACAGAAAGTGATAACAGTGAAAGTATTCCTGAGTGGGCATTACCTGCTTCTGTCTTTGGAACATTTATGATGAATGAACCTGGGGATTGGAAACAAGCCTATCTACAAGCCAAAGGTAAAACTGCTACATACATGTTTAATAAAGGTGAGAAAGCTAAAGCAGACAAAGCTAAATTAGATCAGGATATTAGGAAAAAAGCACTCGATCTATACGCCTCTCGTGAAATAAAAACAAATGACTTGTTAGCTTTAGTGGGTAAAGTAACCACTGATTCGTTAAAAACATTCCAAGAATCTGGTAAAGTAGGTGATTTAAAATTAGTGGATGAAGAAACTAATAAAGAAGATCTATTGGATAAATTTACTGTTGCTTCTGTTGGTAAATATGCAGAGTCAGGACAATATAGTGACCTCATACGTTTAAAAGAAAAAGGTGATAAAGATACTAAAGTGATTGAGTATTTAAAACTCTTTACTCCTGCTAGTGTAGCTGACTACGAAAAAGGTGGTAGACAAGACTCTAGTCTTTTAGTAAGAAAACCTGGAAAAGGAGAAAATGATTTATCAGAATTAACAGGATTATTAGAAGACCATACTGCTGCTAGTGTAGAAGAATTTAAAAATTCTGGTTACGATTTTTCTTTATTAGTTAAAAAAACAGACAATGGTCTTATCGGTGGTGATAGTGTGTTCGGAAGCGACAGCTCAGGTACAATGATGAACAATATCACTAATATGATTAAAAGTGATTATATAGAGAAATTAAAAACTGCGGACTTAGACACTAAAATTGATCAATTAAACACCTATGCTGGTTTATACAAAGCTACATCAGACACCCAGATTACTAAAACAGGTGCATTAGATACACTAAAGGAAAGACAGCCTTTTGTTAATGTTACTCCTAAACAGTTTGCTACTCAAATAGGTTTAGATCTTAATGATCCAAAGATAGCTGAACTTGCTCGAATACCTGTTAATCTACTTCCCACAGCACCAGCTGAACTGGCTACACGTTACTTAGCAAATAAATCTTTACGAAACAAGATGGAACTTGTTGGGGGTATTTTAACTAATGCTCCTGCGAATGTAGTTGGTATCAAGGGAGAACTTTTAGATACAAATGCAGCGAGAATACTTTCTGATATTACTGGGTTTAAGATCCCAGAAGACTTTACGTTAACCAAAGTTTTGTTAAATGTAGCTGAAATAGATTTAATAGAAGGAATTATAAAAGAAGACAGATTTACAGAAGCAGATAGAAAAATGGTGAGAGAATTTATAAAAGGCGACAGTTATAAAACTCAAGCAGAAGCTCTGATACGTTATAAAGAAGTAATGGAAGTAATTGATAGAACAGAAACTGTCATCATGAATCAATTAGAAGGTAACTATAAACCGATCACAACTATGTCTTCAGAAGATCAATCTTTACAAAACAAAGAAAGAATAGCTAGATTAATGGAATTATCAAAAGGTTCATAAATGTCAAACATAACTGACGAAATCTACGCTAACTATCTTCAAATGAATGCGTTAGGTCAGCAAACTTTTTTACAAGAGTTAGATAACGATGAGTTGATCGATATGGAAGCTAGACTAACTGGTCAAGATAGGGCTTCCGTAGCAACTGGTTATCAGAGTCGTACACAATATCCTCCTGCAACAACAGGAACAGGTGGCATGAGTATGTATGATTTTCCTATGGAGGGTTCTGCTGCTGCGGCAACTGTAAAAGAAATAATGTCTGGAATGAAAGACGATCGTTTTGAATACACAGGATTAAAGAATAAATCCTTTAGAAGAAAATTAGGGTTCATGGATACTGGTGAAGAAAAAGAAAACTTCATGACTAAAACTCTTGGTGCAGGCAAAGGCGAAGGGTGGGTGATGGATAAGTATGGTAGATACGCTATTATGCCAGAGTATAGAGAAGCATTAGGTGCTACTCCAGGTGATAAACCTTTAATAATAGACAACCCTGATGGATTTGAGAGAGAAGATATTTCAGATTTAGCTGGTTCTGCTCCTGAGATAGTTTCTGCAATCGCAGCCAGTATAGCTACAAGAAACTATGGTACAGGTGCTGCTATGATGGCTAGTGGAGCTGCTACAGGTAGTGCTAAGGCATTAGAAGAAGGGTTTGAAACTGGTTTAGATCTATTAGGTTTCCCTGCATCACAAGAGCAATCGTTAGGTGAAGTAGGTAAAGACGTTGCTTTTGAAGCAGCAATAGGTGCTGGTGGGGAAGCTGGAGGCAGACTTCTATTAGGAACTGGCAAATATTTATTTTCTCCTGGTGAAGTTCGTGTACCCACAGGTAACACAGGTGTTTTTAATTTTAAGACATACACTTACCAACCTAAAGTAGATGCAGCTTCTGGTCCAGGACAAAGACAAACATATGATTTGGTTAGAGAATTACTAGATGAAGGTGCAATACCTGATGTTTACAAAGCAACTAATAGAAAGGTATTAGGTCGAACTGCTGGTCTTATAGAAGAAGTTTTGGGTTACAACACTCTTAAGAATACTAAAAATGTTAAGTACATGTCAGACAGAATTAATGGATTCTTATCTGACGAAGGGTTAGAAACTTTCGAACCTTTCATGAATAATGTTTTCCCTAAACTAAACGAAGAACAATTAGGTGCATTAATACAAGCCAAAAGAAATGCTGCTGCTACTGTTACAGAAGAAAGTGCTAATTCTGCACTACAGATACTTAAAAATGCAATAAAGGAGGAGAGTACTAAAACTGCTGATGTTTCTGGTAAAGCTCCCTCGGAAGTAGGTGAAGTTGTTGTAAAAAATGTTACTGATGCTTTTGATAATTTTAGAGCAACAACTAACACACTTTACGATGAAGCCGATCAACTGTTAAAAGGTCGGGCGATAATACCTACACAACCAATAAAAAAAGTAGCTGCTGATCTGTTAGAAGGTTTACCTAAAACTGCTGACGGTAAAGTATCTGCTGGATTCAACGACGATACAGTTAAAATGCTTCAAGACATACTTAACACTACTGACTATATATCTGCTGGACAAATGGCTAGATATAGAACTTTATTCTCACAAAGTGCTTTTGATCCAGATATGCTTAAAGGTTTTGATATTGTAAAATTCAATTTGTTAAAAGAAGGTGCAAACGAAGCGTTTGATGTAGCTCTTAACAATGGTGTAAAAGGTTTTAGGTATGTTGATGCCAGTGGTAACACAGTTCTTGGCACTAAAAAAATAACTGACCCCAAAGAATTAGAAAATATAAACACTGGGTTAGACTTATTAAAAAATGCTAAAAAAACTTATGCAGAGGGTATAGATTTATTTGACAATAGACTGGTGAAAAGTTTAACTAAAAAAGACGGTGTTGACCCAGGTTTAATTATACAAACAATTGTAACAAGAAACTCCCCTAAAAGAATAAAAGACGTAATAAATGCTACAGATGACCCTGAAGCCACACGTAAGATGTTACAAGCAGGGCATTATGATTCTATGTTAGTAAATGCTACAGACGTAGATGGTAATTTCTCTGTCAGTCGAGTTTTATCGCAGATAAAACAAATGGGTACATCGTATCCTGCATTGTATGGTGATTCAGCACCTATCATTAAATCTTCTCTAGAGCAACTTAGTTCTGCTATAAAGTATGTACCTAAAGAAGACATGATTAGGATAACTAAATCATTAACGAGTGCATTAGACGAAGGTAAACCTGGAATGTTTACGAAAGAGGTTAAGGCATACGTTGATGCAACTAATAAACGTTTTGATTTTTTAGACAATAATTTCAACAAAGCCATAGAAAAATATTCTCCTGAGGAAGTCGTTCCTTGGCTTATAAACAGAGCTAAGACCACAGATATCGTTGACTTCATGAATTATTATGGTAAAGAGTCTGATGAGTTCATAGGATTTAAACAAACTTATATGCAAAATGTTCTTGATTCTATGTTCGTTACACAAAAAGAAAGCCCAGTTGCAGCATTTTTAAATGGTGAAAATTTAGTTAAATTCTTAAAAAAAGAAGGGCAGGTGTCAAAATTAAATGCTGTTTTTGGTGCTGAAACTACACAAGCTATGGAAAAATTTGCCCAGAAAGCCTCTTTCTTAACTTCAAAAGCAGGACAAGAAGCTGGTGGTTTTGCTGCAGCTAACATAGGTTTACATCCATTAGACAATCTTGGTAAATTAGCACAGTTAAAAATTCTTGGGGGAGTATTATCTAACCCAACAACTCTTAAATACTTAACAACAATAATTGAGAATCCTAGTAAACGAGCTGTCGGTTTTGCTGTAACTAATTTAGGTACAGATGTGATAACACTTATGGAGAACGAGGTAGCTATACGACCAGAACATAAAAAAGAAATGCTTCTGAAACTATCAAATGGCGTATATAATTATATGAACACTGAAGAGGAAAATGAATAATGAGTTTTTTACGAAAAGCATTAAAGAATGGTAGAATAAATTATGGCACCAACATAACTCAAAATCAATTCACTGGTGGTGGAGCAGGAGATAATTATACTATCATCTCGGATGATGGGTATAGACATCCTCCATTTAATCCAAAAGTACCAGGAGTAATTCCTCCTAAACAACCTGCAGGAATAGAGTCTTTAGTTAATACTTATGAACCTCCTACAAATTTACAAGAACAAGCACGTCAACAAAATTACAGAAACTCACAAACTGCACTTAGTGCCCAGGATTTAGCAAATCAACAAGCAAATTCTTTTGCAAGTTTACTAGGTATGACACCACCTGATGATGATCCACCTGATGATCCACCACCTGATGATCCACCTGATGATCCACCACCTGATGATCCACCGTATGATCCACCGTATGATCCACCGTATGACCCACCATACAAACCACCATACAAACCACCGTTTGATCCACCAATTGACCCACCGTATGAACCTAGACCACCGTACACACCACCGTTTGATCCACCGTTCAGACCACCGTTTGATCCACCGTATGATCCACCGTTCAGACCACCGTATGATCCACCGATCACACCACCGTATGAACCCAAACCACCGTTCAGACCACCGTTTGATCCACCGATCACACCACCGTTTGATCCACCGTTCAGACCACCGTTTGATCCACCAATTGAACCACCGTTTGATCCACCGTTCAGACCACCGTTTGATCCACCGTTTGCACCACCTATGTTTCCTCCAGGTTTTGAAGAGCCAATCATGATGCCTCCTCCACCAAGATTTGAAGAACCACCAATGATGATGGCACCTCCAATGGCACCACCAAGTTTTGAACAACTACCTGGATCGCGT
>TARA_R110000782_G_scaffold42411_2_pt1 | contig 11014 bp, 24 predicted proteins | sample TARA_R110000782 | Tara Oceans TARA_R110000782 (sample SAMEA4397859) | marine metagenome | biome: Polar Biome; feature: [SRF] surface water layer (ENVO:00010504); material: water (ENVO:00002006), including particulate matter (ENVO:01000060) such as... | depth 5 m
GAACACAGAAGATTATGAGTTCGGCACGAATCCTTGCTCTGAGATAATTTTACGCTCAAGAGAATTTTGCAATCTATCAGAGGTTGTAGTTCGCACATCTGATACACGGGAGTCTCTTTTGGAGAAAGTGCGTCTTGCAACGATTCTTGGCACTTTCCAATCTACACTTGTGAACTTTAAATATGTATCAAAGTCATGGAGAAAGAACTGTGAAGAAGAACGTCTTCTTGGTGTGTCTCTCACTGGTATTATGGACTGTAAATATACTAATGGTAAAGATAAAAATTTAAAGCTTCTTTTGAAAGAACTAAAAGATGTTGCAGTTCAAACAAATGAAGAATTTGCAAAGAAACTTGGTATCAATCAAAGTGTTGCTGTAACATGTGTCAAACCGTCAGGGACGGTCAGCCAGTTAACTGACTCTGCTTCTGGTATTCATGCAAGGCATAATCCATACTATATTCGTACAGTGCGTGGAGATAAGAAAGACCCTCTAACAAAGATGATGGTTGATCAAGGATTTCCTGTAGAAGACGATGTTATGAATCCAAGTCACACATCTGTTTTCTCTTTTCCTCACAAGGTGGATAATGGCGCAGTATTTCGTACAGACATGACAGCTATTGATCAGTTGGAACTTTGGAAGACTTATCAAGAGTATTGGTGTGAGCATAAACCATCTGTGACCATTTCTGTTAAAGAACATGAGTGGCTTGAGGTTGGTGCTTGGACTTATGAAAACTTTAACTACATGTCTGGTGTGAGTTTCCTTCCATTTTCAGAACATACATATAAGCAAGCACCTTATCAAGATTGTACAAAAGAAGAATATGAAGTTCTTTTGACAAAGATGCCTAAAAATGTAGAGTGGAATAAATTGTCTGAATACGAACAAACTGATATGACCATCGGCGCACAGGAACTTGCTTGTGCAGCAGGTTTTTGTGAAATTCAATGAAGTTGATTGTTTGCGAATCATGTGATGCGGAATTTAAAATTTCCCATCACATGAATAATACTCATTATCGTATTATGCACTGCCCATTTTGTGGGGGAGATGTTGATGATCCAGAATTGGAAACTGAAATTGAATGGTCTGAAGAAGATTAATGAATACTACATTCCTAATATTTATCATTATACTTATTGCTGTTACGATGTGGGTATACGATGACCAATGAAAGTTAAATCATGTTAACCTCATCAGCTAAAGCAAAGGGTCGCAGATTCCAACAGTGGGTTCGTGACCAACTTATTGAAACACTAAGTGTGCATCCAGAGGATGTAGAATCTCGTAGTATGGGTTCACAGGGTGAAGACCTTATCATGGCCCGTGCTGCGAGAGAGAAGTTTCCATATTCAATTGAGTGTAAGAATCAAGAATCTCTTAATGTGTGGAAGTCTTATGAACAAGCAGAGTCAAACTCTGGTGATTATGAACCAGTGGTTTTTATAAAGAGAAATAAACAGAAACCTTTAGTTGTAGTTGATGCAGAGTATTTTATAAAACTCCATGCTAGAGTTGCAAAAGAGTATGATATAGATGAGTTATTAAGTTAACTTTTTCCATAAATAGTTTATAATAACTATAATACTGGGGGAAGGAATATGGTACTCGCTGAATCAATGGCCGCCTTTGCATTAGTAAAGGGAGCTGTTGACGCAATTAAATCTGCTATGGACACCGCTGATGATGTTAAGGGTATCTACTCTGGCCTTGATGCGTTGTTCCACCATAAAGATGCAGTAGATCGTGAAGTCAAAAAAAAGAAAAAACAAACCAAGCCTAAAAGTAGATTGGCTCAGTTCTTCGGTAAGAAGATGGGCGATGATACAGAAGACGAATTGTCTGTCGGTGCAGTAGCTGCAATGGTCCTCGAGCAAAAGCAGGTGGATCGCCAGATAGAAAATTTGGGAATCCGAATCGATAACAAGTTCGGCGAAGGCACATGGGATGAGATTCTTGCCACCCGTGAGAGCTTGCTCCAAGAACGTAAAGCAGAGCGCAAGAAAGCTAAAGAAGCAGCCGCAGCACACGCCAAAGAAGATCAAGAATTTTATGATAAGATAATCCATTGGATTATTGAATTTGGTAAATTTATTGCAATTGCGGTAGGTGCTAGTATTGTAGCTTATCTCATATGGATTAACCGTGCTGGAGCCATATTAATTGGGGCATATTATTAGGAACAATATAAATGTTATCACTAACGATTTACCATCCTCTGAATCAAATTCAACATAGGAAAGTTGAGAAAACATATCAGTTAGCTCAAGATAAGAAACAGAACGAGAACAAGAACCAACACTCTCAGAAGGATCAAGATCAGAAAAAGAGCTATAAATTAAATTTATTAGTATAAATAATGAAAATAATGCTTGACAAAGAACATTGATGCTGTTATACTATGTATAGAATGAGAAAACAAAGGATAATTTATGGAACTCAATATGTACACGCACACCTTATTGGCACTCACTTTTATGGCTGGTTGTTATTGTTGGGGTAGATATCTTACAAAATTTGAAATCTTGAATGATGTTATTGTATCCATGCTAGATAGACTTGAGTCAGATGGATATATTAAGACTAAACGTGATAAGAATGGTGAAAAGTCATTAATCCGTATTTCTGAAATTAAAAGTGAAAAAAGTGAAATTAGTGCTTGACAAAGGATAATTATGCTGTTATACTATGTAAGTAAGATGAGTTGAAAGAGATTTTTATGAGTAAGATGAAAAATTGGATGATGGATATTGAGGAACAAATCGTTTCTGCCATCGAAATGGGTGCGAAGAACGAATCGGATGTTCTTACATATGTTAAAACTAATATGTCTTTAGTTGATGATGCATATGTTTCTAAACTCACAACTGAAATAATGGGAAAAATTTAATGAAAAAGACACTTATGATTGTTGCTGTTGCTACAGCAGTGTTTAACTTTAGCGCTCCAGCAAATGCTGGTGGTAATGACTGGTTAGCTCCTGTAATGGGTGGCGTTGCTGGGGGTTTCATTGGAAACCAATTTGGCAAGGGAAAGGGTAATACCATTGCAACGGCAGTTGGTGCTGTCGGTGGTGTTCTTCTAGGTCAAAATGTAGTTCGTCAAAATCAGGCCCAGTCAGTCGTTGTTCCTAATGGTATTGATCCTTGCGGTGGTTACACAAATCTCGGCGCTCGTGCTGCTTGTGCCCGTGGTATTGCAGATCGTCAACTGCAAGCTCAAATTAATCTAGAACGTCAGGCTTATCTAGCTGCTAGTGGTGGAAGCCGTTCCAATAACATTAATGTAAATGGTACAGTTTCTTCAGATTGGGGCCGTACTAAAGTTACTTGGTAAAATAATCTAAAGGTTAATTTGTTATGAAATATATTATGATTCCGGCTCTATGCCTCTTATCAGGGGCAGCCATAGCGAATGAATGTGAATACTCCACAGGAGTTACTTCCTCATTCGATGGCGTTATATCTAAATCAAAAAATTATGATAATATAACTTATCCTCATGTTGATAACACTCGTAAATGTGTTGTTAATCTTGATGTTGAGATTAAACAAAAATGGTATCAAACTTCTGGTAGTTTTATCTTTGGACCTAACATGTCAGAAAATGATGCTTGTAAAAATGCAGAAACAAATGCAAAAGAAAATATTTTGCGTACTACAGTTCCAGAAATTTTAAAGAAAAACACAGAACAAAACTGCAATTTGACTATTGGTGAAAAAATACAACCTTCAAAACAATCAGCGCCGCCTGCTGTACCAATTAAACCAGTTCAAATGGTGCAGTTGCCAGATGAAGACTACTGTTTTGAACGACCATTTGATGAGAATTGCTCAATACAAAGCACTCAACGAAATTCATCAATTGGTGGGTTTCTCAATAATATTTTTCAAGTTGATCGTCCCACTCAAAAAATTTGCACTAAAGCTTATTTTAATGTTTCGATTGATGGTGTGAATCAATTAGCATGGAAGGAAATATGTTCATGAAATATATAATTGGAATTTGTATTGGGATTGTTATAACTTTATGTTATCCTGATATTGCACCACATATCAAGAACGCTTTTATTGAGTCAGGTGTTCGTGATTCTGCTGTAGAGACTCTTATGAATGTTAAATGAGGTTAAAATGTATATTATAAGAACAACATTACTGGGTATTGCCATGGTGGTAATTGTAATGAGTTTAGGTGCTTGTGGTAATACTTTAAAAGGTATTGGTACAGACATTGTTAAAATGGGTGAAAATATTATGGAAGAGGAACCTAAAAATGATGAATCCAAGTAAAATGGCTCTATTGAGTTGTGTTAGTTTAATTGCTCTTAGTGGTTGTAATACTACACAAGATTCAGCTTTACCTGGCACTAGTGAAACTGTAAACGTTACTTACGAATATAAGCGTGATCGTGTACAGGAACAAATTACTAGTATTCCAGATTGGTTTAAATCACAACCAAAAGATACTGATAATATCTTTTCTGCTGGTACATCTGTAACGCCAGATATGCAGTTCTCTATTGATGCTGCTACTTTGAATGCAAAGGTTATTCTTGCTGATCGTATCAATTCACGATTGCGTTCTCAAGCAAAACAGTTTAAGGCTAAAGTTGGGTCTGGTGATCTTGATGCATCTGTAATTTCAGAGTTTGAACGTGCAGTAAAGAATATTACAGCCGATACAGATGTTTCTGGATATCACTTAAAAGAATTAGAAGTTGTCCCGCATGGTGTACAGTATCGTGCTTTTGTTCTGTTGGAATATTCTGATGCAGCTGCAAGAAAAATCTTGTCAAATCGTTTGCGTAAGGATGAAATGTTGTTTAATAAGTTACGGGCAACAAAAGCTTGGAAGGAGTTGGATGAAAATGCTGAAAAGCAAAACAAAGAAGATACTGATCGCCGTCAGCGTGAGTTGTCTCTCATTGATCCCAAGTCAAGTCCAAGCTTTTGAACCCATAAGTCTACTTACAGGTCTTGTTAGTCCTATTGCATGTAAAATCATTGGATGCAAATCAGAGACTACCAAGTACTTGTTCGTAGAGCAACCTGTTAAAAATAATAATCGTCTTGCCGAAATGCGTGATAATTTTGAGTGGGGTGGATATTATGAGGAAGGTGATTGTCGCAAGGCTAAAAAAGGTCTTGACAAAGAAGTTACCGTGTGTTATAGTAATAAAGAATGGAGAATAGTTGAATGATTACGGCATTAGTGGTGATTGCCACAATTGGTATTGTTAATGAAGTTTTATATATGGTGATGTACTAATGAGTGGAATGCACTTATTGCCTGTGTTCTATTCTACAACGAACACTAAAAAACGTAAGGTCAGCAAGAAGACAAAAAGTCAACTTGCTGCCGAGCGTAAACATGAAAAGTTTTTGAAGAAAATGGGAATAAGCTCTCGTAGCTCAGCTGGATTAGAGCAACGGTCTTCTAAACCGTGGGTCACAGGTTCGAGTCCTGTCGAGAGCACCAAGCCAAAAGTTGTGTATGACTCTTCCATGTCGAAGAAAAAAGAGAATGTTTATACAGGAACTGAAATTATAGGGATTGCCCAGATGCATAAATCTAATGCAGTACCCATTCGTGGAAAGAAACAGGCAGAAGAAGTTGCCCAAATGAGGAGAAATTAAGTGAGAGTAGAAGTCCGTAATAATAATGTTGACGGAGCATTGCGTATTCTAAAGAAGAAATTACAACAAGAAGGTTTTTATACAGAGTTGCGTGAACGTGAGCATTATGTATCTAAAGGTGAAAAGAAGCGTTTAGCTAAATCTGCTGGTAAAAGGCGTCAAAAGAAAGATTTGGAGAAGAGGTTCGATGAACACGGATACTGATAATCCAAGTTCTGGTGGAGAAGAAAAGAACACTAGAACAGCAGAGATTGAATTAAGGACACACGAAATTCCTACTAAGACGGCAACGCCGTTGCATACTGTTGATTGGTATATAAAATGGGTGAGTTCTATTGTTTTGATTATTGGTATGATCCTTGCTGCAAATAATCTTTATCCTTGGAACATTATTGTTCAATGTGTAGGAATATTTGGTTGGTTAGTTGTTTCAGTTATGTGGAATGATCGTGCGTTGATTGTGGTCAACGCTGTTGGAGTTGCCATTCTTTTGAATGGTTTGATTGGTTATTGGTTAAAACAGGGATAAATATAAAGATGGCAAAACGTATCAAAGCAAAGACTGATAATAGTAAATGGGTTGAACCTAAGACTAGGAAGAAACGCAAACCTATGTCAGCTGAACAAAAGGTTGCAGCTGCAGAACGTCTAGAAAAGGCCCGGCAGGCTCGTGCTGCAAAGAATCCTGATTATGGTATGTCTAGTATTCATGAAAGTTTGCGTAGTCTGCCAGATGATTATCCAACACATCCTAATAAAATTAAGGTGTGGATTAAAACACAAACAGAACTTGCCGGTGTAGAACGTAGAGCAGATAAAGCTGGAGTAAAGGGAGCTCTTGCAAGACAATTGATTCATGAAGGTTATGTTAAGAATCTAAAGCGTTACCTAAGAGATGGTGATTACTGTGATCTTTTTTATGGTGAATATCAAGAAAAACGTATTTCTCGTACATGCAGGGCTCAAGCTTATCATTGGTTTGGTCCTAATATCGGTCAACCAAAATTTGATGTTGGTGTTTGGTATCCATTACTAGGAACTGTTTACACTAAAGAAATGTATAATGACGACAATGGAGTAAAAAATGCCGATGTGCAAAAGACCAAAAGAAAACAACGGAAACGTAGTTAAGGGCCCTTGGAAAACAAAATCAAAAAAGCAGGTTGTTATCCCTGATGTTGATGTTATTGAAATGCAAGAGAACCTTATTTTTTGTGATAATCTTACTGAAGCTGTAATAATTCAGCTAATACATTCTATAGGAGAAAATGGCTTTGATGTTCATCAAGAAGAATTTTCAAAAGATATGGGATTTATTATAGAGTCAGTTAGGTCAACTCTTTATAGACAAGTTGGATATGAACACCCAATGTCGAAAATTATGTCTGCATTTACCAAGTCTAATATTGATCCAAAGGGAGAAGTTGGAGATGGTTTCGACTTGCCTGGTTTAGATGATGTAAAAATAAAAAAGTTAATTGAGGATTTAGATGAAGATGAAGAAGACCCAAACTCCCCCGCCTAAATTTTTAGAAGTTTTTAGTCCCACCATAATGGAATCTACTGTACCACAAAGATTTGTTGATATAGTAAATACAGCTGGTGACGATGTTTTATCCAGCGAACAGAAAAGTGCTAAATGGGATTGGTCACACAAACTTGTTGGTAAGGTCAGCAAAGAAATTCAAATTCCAGTAGATAATACTGATGATCGTGCATTTTTATTCAAAATTATGAGACAGTCTTGTTTAGATTATCTTAATTATATTATCTCTAAGAACAGAGCATATGGTTGGTATAAAATTGCAGGCCGAGAAGGTAAACCAACACTTGATAATATTCATCTGACGCATAGTTGGATTGTAAGTCAATATTCTGGTGAGTACAATCCTTATCATCATCATACTGGAGATTTTTCAGCTGTAATCTATCTAAAAATTCCTCCTAATATGCAAAAGGAACTTGACAAAGAGTTAACAGACCACTATCCTACTAATGGGCTCATTGAGTTCATGTATGGTGAGAACGCCGATATGAGAAGTGATAATTTGAAATTTAAACCAGAGGTGGGAAAGTTGTTAGTATTTCCATCATACTTAAAACATTTTGTATATCCTTTTTATTGTGAAGGTGAGAGAAGGAGCATGAGTTTTAATGCTCATATGAGGATTGTGTAATGATTGAAGATTTTAATTTAAGTAAGTATAATGACAGCTGTCTTGAGGTTATTGATAAGTCAATGACTGGAAAATATCATTTGGTTTCTGGATTGAGCAGTTATGAATTCAATAAAGAATTTTTGTTTGCTGAAGAAATTAAACCTCTGATGATAAAAATTCAAAAATCTATTAATGGATATATTAGAAGTTATGATAATTTAGAAGAAACTGTTATATCTTCTAGTTGGTTTAATATTTTATCTAAAGGTCAAAGTGTCGGTAGACATCGCCATGTAGATTCTTGGGATGTAAGAGAAGGTAGTGTAATTAGTGGTGCTTATTATCCGTATGTGGATGAAGGAAGTTCTCCTCTTGTTTTTACCTATCCAGAAGGAAAGATTAAAAAGTTCTATCCTTCCAGTGGATCATTACTACTTTTTCCTAGTTGGCTTGATCATCATGTTGAAGAAAATAAAACAAATAAAAGAATTACAGTAAGTTTCAATACCGTTAGAAAAAGTGTTGTACTTGAGAAGTTTCCTAATTCAGTTAAATGAAACTGAAAAAATTGAAAGAAGAAGAAGATGATATTAGTTGATATGAACCAAATTTCGGTTGCTAGTGTTATGATGCATTTGCATTTAACTAAAGCACCAAAGGTAGATGAGGATATGGTACGTCATATGATCCTCAATTCGCTCCGCATGTATCGTGAAAGGTTTTCTAGTCAGTTTGGTGAGTTAGTAATCTGTTATGATTCTAAACACTATTGGCGTAGAGATTATTTCCCTCAATATAAAAGTAACCGTAAGAAAACTAGAGATGGTTCTGGTCATGATTGGGATGCTATCTTTGAGTGTCTTAATAATATTAAGGCTGAACTGATTGAGTTCTTTCCCTATAAAGTTCTTGAGGTAGAAGGTGCAGAGGCTGATGATATTATTGCCGCACTGTGTGGCGAGTTGGAATTTGACAATGGTAAGACGTTAATCCTATCAGGAGATAAAGACTTTATTCAACTGCATAAATATAGGAACGTTACACAATACAGTCCTATCACTAAGAAATTTATTGATGGGATTGATCCAGATGAGTATCTATATGAACACATTTTGAAGGGTGATGTTAGTGATGGTGTTCCAAACGTTCTTTCCGTAGACAATACATTTACTGATGGATTGAGACAGAAGCCATTAGGTAAGAAGAAGATTGCTGAATGGGCAGGCCCCATGTGCGAACAATTTTTACCAAACGATGAGGTGCGAAGAAATTATCAGAGAAATAAAAAGTTAATTGATCTGAAAGAATCCCCACCAGAATTATATCTGGAATGTATCAAGAGTTATCATGATGCTCCAGAAGGGGATCGTAGCAAACTACTAAATTATTTTATAGAAAAGAGATTGAAAAATCTCATGGAAACAATAGGAGATTTTTAATATGACACCGCTTATTTCAGAAGTTTTGAGTAAAGTTGCCAAAGCTAAAACTAAAGACCAGAAAGTTAGAATTCTGAGAGAGAACGATACCCCACCACTAAGAATGATTTTGAAAGCATCATTTGACCCATCTATCGAATGGGCACTACCAGACGGAGATGTTCCATACGAAAGGAACGATGCTCCAGATGGTACTGAACATACTAACCTTGCACATGAGTCACGGCTTCTGTTTCATTTTATTAAAGGTGGTAATCCTGCTTTGAATCAATTGCGGCGTGAGAATATGTTCCTTCAACTTTTAGAAGGATTGTCTAAGGATGAAGCAGATATTGTGATTGCTGCAAAAGATGGGGCTCTTCATAGAAAGTATAAAGGTCTATCTGATGCCGTTGTTAAAGAGGCCTTTGGTTGGACAGACAATTATATGCAACCAGAGCCCACTAAAATTCTTGAAGGTCATGAACCAAGATTCTAATTTTTTGAGAATCCTTAATGATTGATATTGAGATTATAGGTGGTATTAAGAAAGATCGTGAACTAATAGATCAAATTGTTTGGTGGTGCATTGGCACGTTAATGTCTCGCCATAGTGTTTTAGATGTTGAGATTAGATTTGAAAAAACTATTAATCATGGCGCTTTAGCATTTTGTCATTATGGTGATACTAATCGTCAGTTTATCATTGAGATTGATCCTAGTTTAAGTCGATCTGTTAGTAAATTTGAGTTTGTTGAAACAATAGTCCATGAAATGATCCATGTATGGCAAGGTGCAACTGGTCGTATGAAATATCGTTTTCGTGGGGGTTATCAACAATTGTGGAAATGTAAGGACGGTAAATACCGTAACTATGGTAACACAAAATATGAAAGACAACCTTGGGAAACAGAAGCCTATCGTTTGCAAGGTCCAATGACTAAGATGTTTATGGAAAAATTTAATTATGACTGATTTTTTAACGACAGTATTAATGCTTGGAATTGGTATATCGTCACCAGTTTCAAATTTAGAATTAGATGCCGATAAAATTAATCCCACAAATAAAAAATCAATAGAATGTCTTGCAATGAATATGTATCATGAAGCAAGAAATCAAGGTTCAGCTGGAATGGTCGCTGTATCTGCTGTTGTAATAAATCGTGTTAATGATCTTAGATTTCCTAACACAATTTGCAAAGTAGTGGAACAGGGCCCAACAAGAAAATCATGGAAAAACGATGGCACTTATTATCCTATAAAACATAAGTGTCAATTTTCTTGGTACTGTGATGGAAAATCTGATGAACCAAAAGATAAAGATTCTTATAAAAAGGCACTTGACTTATCTAACTTAATGTTGCATAATAATGTTACATTCGTTGATATAACTGATGGTGCTTTGTTTTACCATGCTGATTATGTCACACCTTCTTGGGCAGAGAAGAAACAAAAAACAACTGAAATAGGAGATCATATCTTCTATAGATGGGACGAAACAGAAAAGAATAAAGGAATACAAAAATGATGATACTAATTGCTTTGGCATTCAGTTCTCTAATTTATGCAGAGAATTCTGAGTTTTTAACAAAAGTAAAAGAACAGGTAAGCAAGGGATATACTTGGGAATACGTTGGTTATACAGAGACAGATGGTAAAAATCCTTCTTTGATTATCAATGAAGAAACAAACCCACACATCTATTGGCAGTTGAAGAAACCACAAAAATGACATTTGATGAATATCAAGAGTTTGCACGATCAACAGCAATCTATCCAGATGAATGTAAAATTA